>JACCDW010243137.1_pt1 | contig 10278 bp, 7 predicted proteins | sample 7449781 | NCBI WGS metagenome assembly JACCDW01 (sample SAMN15323449, study PRJNA562643) | freshwater metagenome | isolation source: river surface water | place: USA:Blue River Watershed | collected 2017-08-18 | reverse complement strand
TGTGACGTTGACTGCCTGTCGGACGGACAGCGCACCTTCATTGGCGGTGTGATGGAGCACATCGAGCAAGCCGGCGTGCACTCGGGCGACTCCGCCTGCTCGCTGCCGCCTTACTCCCTGGCCAAGGCCACCGTCGACGAGATCAAGCGCCAGACCGCCGCCATGGCCAAGGCCCTGAACGTGGTCGGCCTGATGAACGTGCAGTTCGCCATCCAGCATGTGGACGGCCAGGACGTGATCTACGTGCTGGAAGTCAACCCGCGTGCCTCGCGCACCGTGCCCTTCGTCTCCAAGGCCACCGGCATCCAGCTGGCCAAGGTGGCGGCGCGCTGCATGGCCGGCCAGTCGCTGGCCTCGCAGGGCATCAAGGACGAGGTGACCCCGCCGTACTTCAGCGTCAAGGAAGCCGTGTTCCCGTTCGTGAAGTTCCCGGGCGTGGACACCATCCTCGGCCCCGAGATGAAGTCCACCGGCGAGGTGATGGGCGTGGGCAAGACCTTCGGCGAGGCCTTCGTGAAGAGCCAGCTGGGCGCCGGCACCCGCCTGCCGCGTCCGCGCAATGCCGACGGCACGTCCACCGGCAAGGTCTTCCTCACGGTCAAGAACGGCGACAAGCCGCGCGCCGTGGAAGTGGCGCGCGAGCTGGCCAAGATGGGCTTCGAGCTGGTCGCCACCAAGGGCACGGCTGCCGCCATCACCGCCGCCGGCGTCGCCTGCGTCACGGTGAACAAGGTGACCGAAGGCCGCCCGCACATCGTGGACATGCTCAAGAACAACGAGATCGTGATGGTGGTGAACACCGTGGAGGAGCGCCGCAACGCGATCGCCGACTCCCGCGCCATCCGCACCTCGGCGCTGCTGGCCCGCGTCACCACCTTCACCACCATCGCCGGCGCGGAGGCCGCGGTGGAAGGCATGAAGTACATGGACAACCTGGACGTGTACTCGGTGCAGGAGCTGCACGCGCAACTGGCCTGATGACGGCCTGATCCTGGCCTGACCACGGCCTGGTTCCAGGCCCAGGAAGCCCGGAGGTCCGAGAGGACCGGCCGGGGTTTTTTCTTGTCACCCGTGCTTGCTTTCGCGTGGCTCCATCAGCGGCGCTGCCAGTTCCGCCATCAGCGCGGGCGTCAGCCAGTCATGGTGAATGGCCGCCGACACCGGTCCTGGCTGGCCCTCCTGCGCGATGCCTTCGGCGCCGGCCTCTCGCCGGGCCGCTTCACGCTCGGCCTGCGCCGAGATGTACAGCGTGGCGCGGGTGCAGGCGTCGAGCACCAGCCCGAGCAACGCGGCACGGCGCCGGGCGTCCTGCTCGGGGAATTGCCCCGTGGGCGCGTACTCGGGCAGCTGGACCAGGGTCGCGACCGCATGCCGCAGCAGCGGCTCGGTGGTGTCGCCCTGGCCCAGCTGCATGAGGCGGGCGATCACCTCGCCGCGGTCCTGGTTCGATGCGCCCGGGGGCGCGGCGGCGATGGCGGTGATCAGCGGGGTGAGGGACGCGGGCGGCTTCAGGCCCAGGTCGCGCACGTCGACCGGCGTGTCATCCCGCTCGCAGAGCGTGTCCATCAGCTGCAGCTCCAGGCGGGCCTGCGCCAGCGAGTCGAGGTGGCCCTGCGCCAGCAGGGTCCGTGCGCTGGCAACCTCGCCCGCCAGGCGCGCGGCGGGCACCCGGCGCAGGGCTTCGAGGAGGGCCGGCGCGCCCAGCCTGTCGCCCAGGGCTGTCCGCAGGACCGCCGTGTCGATCCACTGGCCCGTGCGTGTGAGCAGGTTCTGGCGGATGCTGGGGGCCGTGTCCGCTGACACCAGCGAGGCCACCAGGGTGGTGGTTTCTTCTGCGGAGGGCGGCTCGGCGAAGAGTTCCCCCTGCTGGATGCGGCTGACGAGCGCCATCATGCGCGCCCAGGTCAGGCGGGGGCCTTGTGAATGGGCCAGCCCGGCGAGCCGCGCGCGAAGGGTGGCATGGGCCGCGGGAGCGACGGCGTCCGGAAGTTGCGCCTTGGCGGCCCGCATGAACTTGAACAAGCGCTCCAGCGTGTGGGCGTTGAGCTCGCCATGCGCCCGGGCCAGCGCCACGAGGTCGCCAGTGAAGGCCTCGAAGCTTGCGAGATCGGTGACCGCCTGCGCACCGTCACCCAGGTGGTGGACGACCGGATCGAGCAGCCACGCGGGGCAACCGGGCAGGTGTCTCATGCGGCCCAGGATGCGCTCGACGGGCAGGTCCTGGGGCAGGAACAGGCGCTCCACCAGGGCACGCTGCAGGAAGATGTCGTGGGGCCGGGTGTCCGTGACCAGGGCCAGTGCGGCGCGCCAGAACGGTCCTTCCGTCTGGCTGCCGGGCGTATCGGGATACAGCCCGCCCAGGATCTCCAGCAGGGGCGCCAGCACCTGTTCGGGGGGCACGCGTAGAGCGCCTGGCCGCATCATCAGCCCGCTGGCCAATGCCTGCAGCAGCCCCTGTAACGCCTGCGGTTCCAGCAGGCCATTCGTGTGCTGGCGCCGGATTCCCTCGCCCAGCAGCACGAGGTCGGCATTGAATTCCTCAGGGGAGCGGTCATGCGCGGGCGGAATGGCCAGGGCCCCCTCGAGGGCCAGCCGCACGATGGCGCGGCCGACGTCCTTGCCCGAGACCTCGGTAGGGTGCAGGCGCTGCACCTCTTGCAGCCGCTGCATGCAGCGCGCCAGCCCGCTGCGGGTCAAGGCTTGCCGCGTGGCCAGCGCCACGATGCGATCGAGCTGCTGCCGGGCCGTCCACCCCTCGCGCAGGGCCAGCGCCTGTTCGGCCCGTTCGGCGCGTGCTTCATGCCGCCGGAGGACGAACTGGTAGCCGCGGTAACCGAGGACCGTGCCAAGCCCGGCGCCGAGGACCGCAAAAAGAGGGGCCAGCGGGTAGACACCCGGCTCGCCGTCGTTCGCATCGGGCGAGAAGAAGGATGCCGTGCAGGCGGCCCCCGTGACCAGCCCGCTCACGAAGGCCGCCCAGCCCGCGTCGGTCCGCCCCCGCGCGGTCTCGGCCCGGCTGATGCAGCCGATCACCACCGGTGCGCCCCCCGCTGCCAGGGGCAGGGCGCGGGCACTGCGGTCACGGATGGCGATGGCGGTGCTGTCGCCGCCTCCAGGATCGCCGGGAGGCGGCAACGCCGCGACCTTGCCATCCGGGCGGGGTTCGTCCGAGCGGGCAGCGGTACGCGGGCCACCCCACAGGGCCAGCGGCACGCCGGGCAGGAATTTCAGGTCCATGGGAAGGGCCTCCTTTCACACAGTTGGAGCCGCCCCGGTCAGGCGCTGCGCAACGAGGACGACGAACCCGCGTGCTTGCGGTCCGCTTCGGCCCGCGGCGGCGCCATCATCCGCTCGATGAAAGCCGGCGTGAGCCAGGCATGGTCGATCGTGGCGCGGGGCCGGGCGGGACGCGGGCCCGGCGTGCTGTCGAAGTCCTGCGCCACGGGGTCCAGCGCGGCGGCATCGCGGGCGGCGGCCTGGCGCTCGTCCTCGCGGGTGATGAAGGTGCCCGCGCTTTCGCAGGCCGCCTTCACGCACGCGAGCATCGCCTGCTGGCGCCGGCGGTCCTGGTCCGCATCGGCGCCTTGGGGCGCGAACTCGGGCAGGCCGCGGATGGCACGCACCGCCTGCTCCACCAGCTCCTGGGTGGCGGACGCCTGGCACAGACGGGGCAGGCGGGCGATCACCTGCGCGCGCTCCCAGTTGTGCGCCTCCTGGGGCCCGCCGGCCAGGGCCTCGATCATCCCTGCCACCCGTGCGGGCGTGGCCAGGCCCGCCAGGAAGGCGCCGGCCGGCGCGTCATCGCGCGCGGCCAAGGTGTCCATGATCTGCAGGGTCGTCCGTGGCAGGCTCCGGCCATCACCCAGGGACTGCAATGCCGCGGCCGTTTCCCTCGCCAGCAGGGTGGCAGGCATCCTTTGCAGCAAGGGAGCCAGGGTCACCGGGGCGAGCTGGTCCCGCATCCGCCAGGCGGCAATCGGTCCCTCGACCTTCGTCGCGGCCTCGAGGATGGCGAGTCGGGCCGTGATGGGCGTCTGCGGGCTGACGAGCGCCGCCAGTTGCTGCGATGCCTGGTCACTCTCCGGCTCCGTGTTGAAGGATTCCGTGTCGAGCAGGCAGTCCACGAGCGCACGCGCACGCGCCTCGTCCAGGTGCCAGCGCAAGGCGGCGGACAGGGCCGGCAGGCGTGCCAGCGCCTGGGCGTTGGCACCCGGGACCTCGCGCAGCCAGGGCGCCCACAGGTGCTCCATGACCAGGTGCCGCAGGGCCTGGGGCGACAGTGCCGGGCCCAGCGCGCCGGCGAGGCGGATGATGCCGTCCTGGTAAGCGCGCAAGGCACCCGGGTCCCGGTGCAGCGCGTCACCTTGCCGGCGCGCGATCTCACCGGCCGCGCGATCGAGCAGCCAGGCTTGCACCGGCCGCGCCATGGCCACGCGGGCGACCAGCGCATCGAGCGGCGGCTGCCCGTCACCGGGCAGGTCGTGCAGCAGCGCCTGCCAGACGGCCGCCTCGGTCTGCGGGCCGCGCAGGAAAGCCACCTGGGCGAGCGCCGACAAATGTGCGGCATGTTCGGCCTCCGACAGCCCATCCGCGCCGTCGCGCAAGCGATCCAGCGTCCGGATGGACAGGTCGAGCACCTGCTGGCGCACATCGGCCGGCATGCCGTACGCCTTGGTGTCGATGTGCCCGAGCAGGGCCCGCAGGGCACGGGCCCCATCGGCGGCCGCCAGGCCCTCGTGGACCTGCAGGTCCACGAGGGCCTGGCACAGGATTTCCAGCCGGGCCTCGTAGCCCGGTGCCTGGTCCTGTTCGCTGATCGGCAGGTCGACCGCCCAGTGGCCCAGTTGCGCGATGGCGTCCGCGATCCGGGGCGGGGGCAGGTCGCGCGGATGCAGCCTTCCCAATTGGACGATGCGCGCGACGGCATGGCGCAAGCCTTCGGTCGTCAGCGGTTGCGCATTGGCGAGCTCGGTGACGCGCGCCAGTTGCTGGCTCGGGTCCAGGCGCTGCGACACGATCCGGTGCCTTTCCTGCCGGGCCGCCCAGGCGTCGCGCAGCCGGGAACCGGCGTAGGAAGCCAGGTAGAGGACGGCGCTGGTCAGGACGCCTGCGACCACCGACCCGGTCGCTGCGGGATCCTCCTCCCGTTGGGCGAGGGCCGTGACGGACCAGGCCACCACGCCGGAGCCAAGGATCACGCCCTGGCGCAGGACACTCGGGAGGCAGCCGCTGTCGGACCGGGCCTCGTGCGAGGCCACGGTGCCCACCACGGGCTCGGGCGGGCGCAGCGCCTGGCGCGGCCGGTCGGCCAGCGGCCGCGCCGCAGGGGCGGATGCGTCAACCTGGGATGAGGCCAGCGAGCGCATTTGGTAAGGCGGCAGGACCTGGGGCAGCGACGGGGGCAAGTGCTTGCGGTCCGCGCCCTTGGCGTCCTGTGGGCTGCGCGGGCTGGCGGAGGGAGCCGGGTTGATGCGGACGATGTGGTCCCCGCTGTCGGTGGCCAAGGATTGCATGGTGAGGTTCTCGTGGGGGGTGTTCGGTGCAGGCGCGCCGGTTCGCTCAGGAGTTGTCGGCGCCCGGGTCGCGCACGAAATCACTCATCTGGATGACGACGTCCTGGGCGTGGTGGCGCTTGGAGTCGGTGGGCACCATGAGGCGGACCAGTTCTGCCTGGTGGGCTTCGCGCAGCCAGGGCTGGTGCAGCCGGGCGACCGGCGAACCCAGGGACTGGAGCCAGTAGGCGGAACCCACCGGCTGCGACATCGCCTGCCCGGTGCCGGTGATGCGCGCGTCCGCCGCGATGCAGGCCACGTCGATCCAATGGCACAGCGAGAACTCGCGTTTTTCCTGCTCGGCCGGGTCCTGGCCTTCATGCGAGTGCTGCGGCAGCCGGTGCAGGGCATCGAAGACACGCTCGAGCATCCGGCCCGACCCCTGCAACTGGTACAGGCGGGGAAGCTCCGCGATGAGCGCCGCCCGGTCCACGCCCTCCGGCACGGGGGAGCGGTCGGCCGCGACGGCCTGCGCCAGGTTCCCCACGGTTTCCGGTGGCAGCAGGCCCTCCAGAAAGGCGCCGGGCGGCAGGTCGCGGCGCGAGGCAAGGGTGTGCAGGATCGTGAGCAGCATCGCGGCCTGGGCGTACGCGTGGCGGCGCTTGTCCATGGCGCGGTGGATGGCGCGCCCCACCTCGTCTTTCAGCAGGCGCGGGGCGGTGTGGGCCAGGCGATCCGTGTCGAAGGCGGCGGCCTGGTCCTTGGCATCACGGGGCGTCCGCTTGGGCGTGATCGGCCGGGCCTCGCGGTAAGCCCGCGGGTCGCAGTGCAGGAGGTCCGAGCCCGCCTGTTGCACGAGCAGGGCATGCGGCTCGAAGCGGCGCGTGCCGCACAGGTCCACGATCAGGTCCGCACGGTCCCACAGGCGCTCGTCGTCCAGGACCGGGCGGCCCGAGGCCTTGGCGTCCGCATCCGCGGGGCTGGCCGTGGCCTGCGCATAAGCCCCCAGCAGGCGGCGGGCCATGGCGTCTGCCTGGGCCGCATCCTGGCGGTCGGGCGCGCGCAGGTGTTCCGCCAGCGAGACCAGGGCCTGCCTGAACTCCGCGAGCGAGAGCACCCCTGCCTGGTGCATCCGGGCCAGCGGGTCGACCAGCGCCCCGAGCTGCGCGGGCGGGGCGCTGTCGTCCGGCAGGCAGCCCTGCGGCCCCAACGGCACGGCCCTCCCGAGCCGGGCCAGGGCGAGGGCACAGTCCCGCGGGGGCACATCGCCCCGCAGTGCTTCGATGCGGGCGATGCATTTTTGCAGTCCGGCCAGGGTCAGGGGGCTGTCGGCCAAGGCATGGTTCACCACCGCGTCCAGTTGCCGCTGCGGACTGCCGTTGCCCGGCTGCCTCAGGTGGCCGGACTCGCAGCGGCGCTGGTACAGGTGCCGCCCCCAGGCGACGACGGACGGCAAGGCGCCTGCCAGAAGGCCTGCCGCGCTGATGAGGCCGTCGCGCCAGGGCAGCTCATAGGTCTGCGGGTCCTCGTAGTTCGACGTGTTGATGCCCGCGGTCCACGCATACAGGCCGGCGAAGCCCGCCAGCGCGCACAGGGGCGTGGTCAAGGCCAGCAGGCGGCGGCAGGCGACACGGTGGTGGGGCGCCGTGACGCCGATGACGACCTCCCGGCCCTGGACGGTACGTCCCGCGTGGCCGGTGTGCGGGGCCGGCGGATCGGCCCGGGCGGGACTTGGGTTCTTGACGTCCACCTGGACGAGCGCAGGCCGTGGGGGGAAGCTGGAAAAACTGCTGGAGGGTTTCAGGGCGGCGGAGGATTCGGACATGGTGGGGATGGTTGTGCGTACCGCTGCGGGTTGCCGAGGCGGCCTGCACGGCTTCAGGTTTGAGAACCAAAGAATTATTTGATTGGCGTGCGAGTGCAGCCTGACCCGCCGCTGGCGGCCGGGCCGGCTGACCCGGGTGTCCCGGCCCGTGGTGCGCGCGGGCGGGGGGTTTGCCTGCCAGCCAGGTGTTTTCGGCATAATCCCGGCCATACGACACCGCCGGCCGCCACAGGCCGGCGGTTTCGCTTTTGGACACCACGAACCCCCCCTACGCACAATGGCCACCATCCCCATCACCAAGCGCGGCGCCGAGAAGCTCAAAGCCGAACTGCACAAGCTCAAGACCGTGGACCGCCCCTGGGTGATCAACGCGATCGCCGAGGCCCGCGCCCAGGGCGACCTGTCGGAGAACGCCGAGTACGAGGCCGCCAAGGATCGCCAGGGCTTCATCGAGGGCCGCATCCAGGAGGTCGAGGGCAAGCTGTCGGCGGCCCAGGTCATCGACCCCACCCAGCTCGACGCCGGCGGCCGCGTGGTCTTCGGCGCCACGGTGCTGCTGGCCGACGAGGACAGCGGGGACGAGGTGACCTACCAGATCGTGGGCGAGGACGAGGCCGACCTGAAGCTGGGCCTGATCAACATCTCCAGCCCCATCGCCCGCGCCCTGATCGGCAAGGAAGAAGGCGACACCGCCGAGGTGCAGGCCCCGGGCGGCGTGCGCCGCTACGAGGTGGTGTCGGTCAAGTACATCTGACGCCCCCGGGCAATCCACCCCCCATGGACTCGCGCGCGCGCTTCGGGCTGATGGCCGCTGCCCTGTGGTGGGGCAGCCTCACGGCCGTGGGCGCGTGGGTGGTGCCGCTGCTGTTCGCGAACCTGCCCACGCCGGCGCTGGCCGGGCAGGCAGCGGCGAAGCTGTTTTCCGCGCAGACCTGGGTGGCCCTGGGCTGCGGGATGGGGCTGTTGATGCTGGCGCGCGCGTCCGCCCGCGTGGACGAAGACGGCCGGGAAGCCTCCCCCATGGCCTGGGCGAATGGCGCCCTGGCCTGGGTGGCTGCCGGCATGCTGCTGGCGCTGGTGGGGGAGTTCGGCGTGGCCCCGCGCATCGTGGCGCGCGAGAACCTGAAGCTGTGGCACGGCGTGGGCAGCGCGCTGTACGCGCTGCAATGGGTGTGTGCCGGGGTGGTGCTGTGGAAGCAGGCGGGCGGGACACCGCCGGCCGAGAGGGCCTGACGGCCCGGGCTCAGTCCATCCGGCCCTTCTTGACCGACTTCTGCTTGGGCTTCTTGGCCCGCTTGACCATGCCGCCGGGCGTCAGGCGCTGGTTGCCCAGCACGCGCACGGTGCGCACCTCGGGCCGCTGGCCGCCGCGCTTGCTGTACTTCAGGACCTTGAAGTCGCGCGGGCCGGCCTTGCGGTCCTCGTCCTCGGCGCGGGTCTTTTCGGGTTGGGGGCGCCACAGCACGAGCAGCTTGCCAATGTGCTGGATGGGGGCGGCGTTCAGCTGGTCGGCCAGCTGCTGGTAGATGGCGTCGCGCGCGGCGCGGTCGTCGCCCAGGACACGGACCTTGATCAGGCCGTGGGCGTTGAGGGCGGCGTCGGTTTCCTTGATCACCGCGGGCGTGAGGCCGTCGCCGCCGATCATGACCACGGGGTCGAGGTGGTGGGCTTCGGCTCGATGCGCCTTGCGCTCGGCGATGGAAAGTTCAATTGCGGGCATGGGACGTATTATCCCTGCTTAGGAAAGAAGTGAATGAAGGTCAAGACCAACAGCAAGAAGGTGAACAAGGCGTGGCTCAATGACCACGTCAACGACCCGTGGGTCAAGCTCGCCCAGAAGGAGGGCTACCGCGCCCGCGCCGCCTACAAGCTCAAGGAGATCGACGAGACCCTGGGCCTGATCAAGCCCGGCCACCTGGTGGTGGACCTGGGCAGCGCCCCGGGCGCCTGGAGCCAGTACGTGCGCCGCAGGCTCTCGCCCGGCGGCGCCGCGGTCGGCGAGTTGAACGGCACCATCATCGCGCTGGACATCCTGCCCATGGAGCCGATCGAGGGCGTGACCTTCCTGCAGGGCGATTTCCGCGAGGACGACGTCCTGGCCCGCCTCCATGAAGCCGTGGGCGGCCGCAAGGTGGACGTGGTCGTCTCGGACATGGCGCCCAACCTGTCCGGTGTGGAGGCCTCGGACGCCGCCCGCATCGCCCACCTGATCGAGCTGGCGGTGGATTTCTCCCTGACCCACCTCAAGCCCGAGGGGGCCCTGGTGGTCAAGGTGTTCCACGGCAGCGGCTACAGCCAGCTGGTCAAGCATTTCAAGGAAACTTTCCGGGTGGTCAAGCCTCTCAAGCCCAAGGCCTCGCGGGACCGCTCCTCCGAGACCTTCCTGGTGGGCATCGGCCTGAAAGACCCCCGCTGATCCCGCCCGGCTCCCCCCGGGTGAGGCCTTTCGTTAATCCACATCCCTATGGCGGATGTAGCCAAACTGTATTGGCGCCCCGCTTGAAACCCCTAGAATGGGGCGCATCTGGGCGTCATCCCCGCCTGGTACCGTTGTCCCGGAGACTGAGTTGAACAATCAGTGGTTCTCGAAAATAGCCGTCTGGCTGGTGATCGCCCTCGTGCTTTTCACCGTTTTCAAGCAATTCGACACGCGCAGCGTGTCGGGCGCCAGCGTGGTGGCCTATTCCGACTTCCTCGAGGAGGTCAAGAACAAGCGCATCAAGAATGCGGTGATCCAGGAAGGCCAGGGCGGCACCGAGATCGTGGCCGTCACCACCGATGACCGCAAGATCCGCACGAACGCCACCTACCTGGACCGCGGCCTGGTGGGCGATTTGATCAACAACGGCGTCAAGTTCGACGTCAAGCCGCGCGAGGAAGGCTCGCTGCTCATGACCTTGCTCGTGAGCTGGGCCCGATGCTGCTGCTCATTGGCGTGTGGGTGTACTTCATGCGCCAGAT
>JACCDW010013355.1_pt1 | contig 10278 bp, 11 predicted proteins | sample 7449781 | NCBI WGS metagenome assembly JACCDW01 (sample SAMN15323449, study PRJNA562643) | freshwater metagenome | isolation source: river surface water | place: USA:Blue River Watershed | collected 2017-08-18 | reverse complement strand
TTGATATAACATATTGACCATTATATCCAGCAACTGGAACACCTTCAATTCTAATTGGGGTATCTACATCTAAACCTGGAATTATATCTTCAAGATCTACAGTAATTGTTGTACTCGCTGTAACACCATTTCCAGATTTAATGCTTGTAATTCCTACATCTTGACCTTTAGATCCAACAATTCTGAATTCATCAATTTTTGCTTGAACGTCAAGAAGTGTACTTGGATAATCATTTGATATATCTCTACCACTTGATGGACCATATGCCAATCCAATTTTTTGGTAATATATGTCTAAATCAGTTCTATCTGTAGAATATGTTAAAAATGTATCATTAAATTTTACTGGATTGGCACCATCAGCATATTCAAAGGCAGTGACTTTATGATGAGAGAAGTTTGGAACAAACTTAGTATTATTGTAAGAATTGTAAACAGTTCCTGCTGGATCTGCATCAAAAAGAGTAAATTGATAAAAATAACAAGATCCAGTTACTCTGAAAATTGATGTGGATGAAATATTATCATTTGTTGGATCTGGAACAAATCTAGGTCTAATCTTTGTTTTCCTAAGATCTAAACCAACTACAGAAGTTCCGCGAGGAATAATTACACCACCATAGACACTATTAAACTTATATAAGTCATTATTGTCATCAAATACATCAAAATTTGAATCTAAATTAAAAGCGGTAAAATCATTAGATAATGCACCACTTCTTTGCCTCCAATTACTTCCACTTACGGGTGCTTCATGAATTGGTATCCATCCAGGTCTGTTATCAATTATGTGATCACCTGGATATACTATAACAGTTGTTCTACCAAATCTGTCATTGTCAAATCCTCTTTGATAAGAAAATCTCGCCGCTTCTATCAGTGCTCTTTGGATTGTTTTGAAGGGGCGGGCGAGAGAATTACCTTGATTTTCGATACTATCAGTAGCATCTATACTCGATGGATCGACATAAAGTGTATTTCCTCTACTGTTTTTCAGGAAATTATCTAAGCGGCTAAGACCCATTTTATTACTCTTAGGTTTCTACTATGTTTTATTTATTCGGATAAAAAACCATGATTTCAATACAACAAAACCCTCTAAAAGAGGGTTCTGAAGTCACACTTTTTGGGTCACTGCGAATTAGTATCGCTTTTAAATTATAGCATTTTTTTCAGTGTTGTCAAGTATATATTCTACTGTATTTGCAACATCATTCATTGCATCTCTAAGATTTGATTGCTGACCAGATTCTTGCTTCAATATAGGTCTCGAATCATCACATAAAGTCCAACGCCATTGTTTCATTTCATTACAATACCAAAGATTAATTTTCATAGAACTTGATCAACAGGATTTGTCCAATCATTCGTAAATGATCTTAAGTACTCTATTTTACTCAGCATTTCTCGATTGTCAAGTACGAATTCTTCATTTGCAAAGTGAAGTTTACAATTACTCTCTAAAGCTAAATTCATTAGATATTGTCTTCTCTCAGCATCATCTGGTAATGAAAAAATACTGAATAAGAACAAATGATCAATATTTCCGTGCTCAATCAAATGTTCTAAGTGTGCATGGTGAGTACCTTCATTATCAGCATGTTGATATGGAAAAACATATCCCATTCTAGAGCAGTAATTTCTTACAGTAAGAGTTTGAAAATGAAGATCAATTCCTCTGGTTTTAAATCCTTCATACTCAGCGTATGTTGCAGTAGATTCACCTGGTTTAATTTCTACAGGTTTTGAATTAATATCAAGATCACCTAGTTTTCTAAAATAAGCACCTGGCCATTTACGATGTGGTTGCCCATCTTTTAATAAAATTCTTACATCAATACTAATCCTGGTTTTATTAGTAAGATTTGGGAAATTGCCGTGAATATGTTCTTGAGTGAATAGATGAAATTGTCCTGGTTTGATGGTTACAGGAAACGCATATTTTGTGCATTCTTCTTGTAATTTTTCATATGACCAATTCTCTTTAACTGCGTCAATTGTAATTCTTCTACTTTCTTCTAATGGAAGAATTTGTAAACTATTGCTTTCATAACAATCAGTAAATGCCATCCAAACAGTTCTTAATCCAAGACCATTACCGACCCATCTTCCTTGATGAAAGTGAAGAAGAGCACCAATTTTATCTTGATTTGGAATAACTGCCCTAACATTTCCAAATTTTTGGATTAGAACATCACGGTCAATTTGAGATACAACATATTGTTTAACAATATCATCAAAATATTCGTAAAATTCTGTCTTGGTTAAGTCTTTACTTACTTTAGACATTAAATCAGATACTTTTCCACCCTCAACATGTTCATGAAGGAGACTTAGATCTTGGACACTTGGATAATATTTTTGAACTTCCCTAAGAATAATCTTATTCATTGGATATTTTTCCAAATCATAAGTTACATCCTTGTTATCAAAGACATCAATATATTTAAAATTTACTTCGTTTTTCATATTAGAGTTATTAACTCAAAGCCCCCGACAAGACTTGAACTTGCGACCTGAGCTTTACAAAAGCCCTGCTCTATCCAACTGAGCTACGAAGGCATAATAGAGGATTACTCCTCGTCTTTAAAAGATTTAATTTTATCAAATTGGAAAAATCCATTAAAAGATCCCCAAATTTGGTCACCATTTTCAATATTAATACCTTTATCTATTACCTGATAAAGGTATTCATCTAAAATACTTTCTGTCAATAGATATGTAGTCTTTTCTCCCCATGGAACAATACAATCCTTACAAGAATTTTTCCCATAAAATTTTCCATCTTTATATTCCATAATAACATCACATCCAGGAATATAATTCATTTCTTCATTATCTTTATAATTTTTTAATATAAGATAATCATCTTTTTCAATCAACTCAATAATTGTTTTTCTGTAAGGATTGGGATCAGTATTATATTTTTGTGATGCTTTAAATTTATTATTAGAAATTTGATGATGCTCAATCTCTATTAAAGCAAATTCACTTGGATTTGCAAATGCTTGTTTTTGATTATTAAAGTATCCTTCAAAATATTTACAAAATTGTTCAATCATTAGGCATTTCCTCTGGATTATCTATGTCTACTGGAAATAAACAAGGGTGTACTTGCTCATCTATTAGATAGAATGATGTTCTATATAGGTCTTCTGGACAATATTTTACATTAGTATCTGCAATAGAAATAATTTCTGGATCTTGCATGATCATAGCAGGAAGTTCATCAAATGTAAATGGAACTTGATTAATAAAATACATTTTAACAATAACTTCATCTTCATCAAGCATGTACCAACAGTAGTCAGTACTTATTTTATATCCCATTTTAACCTCCTTTAATGGGGGCGGAGAGTTACACTCAATCCCTTTAGTTATTCCCCCAATAACGGAAGGTTATGATAAAAAGGTTTTTTATCAATTTTTTGGCGGGAAAATTTTTGGACCAAAATTGGAAATGAATTTCAATTTTGGTAAGCGGGTGACGGGGATCGAACCCGTGACTACAACTTGGAAGGATGGTATGTTACCGCTACACCACACCCGCAAGGATCACCCTTTCACAAGGGGATCTGCGTAAACTAAAGTATCAGATCCTAGAGTTGTCCGAACAAAACTGAGAACGTTTAGAAACTCATTATGATTAGCACAATCAATTACTCTTTCATTACCTAAGTTTGAATAGATTAAAAAAGTACGAGTGCTAGGATCCACAACACAACGTGTGAGATACTCTTCATCATCAACAATCATGGCATCACCTTTGTTTACCTCATCATTATACAAGGTCAAAACCAGTATGTCAAGCCCTTAAGCAAGTGAGATTGTTCCATATCTAGTTACCCCATCACTACCTCTAACTGCAACACGTAGAGTTGTATCATTTTGAAGGAAAAATTGCATGGTACTATTAGTACCAAGAGTTGCAGTATTACCTACACCAGAAGTTGTGACGCCAGATACAACTAATCTATTAATGGCAGCGGTTCCTGCAGATTGATTAATATTATTTCCAGTGTTGGTAAAATTGGTAATATTACTAAAATTAGTGGTGCTATTAAAATTAGCAGCACCACTAAAAGTAGTTACACCACTAATAGAAACACTAGTTAGAGTAGTTGTGTTGTATATTGTTGCACCCGATGAAGTAACAATTCCAACTACATTTAAATTTCCAGATGTAGTTACAATTCCTGCAGTAATGTTAGGAGCGCCACTTAATCCCTGTGCAATTGTTGCAATACCAGCAACTGATGCATAAGAAGATGTTGCTGCATTTGACACTGAAGAACTTAGGGATGTTCCATTTCCAAATGTGCTATAAATCTCATCAAAATTAGAGTTAATTTTCTCAGCGCCTGCTCTTAAGGTATCTCCAGTTCCATCATTAGATGTCGATCCAATACTAATAAGTGATTTTGCCATTATTATATAAAATAATTTTGTTATTATTTATTATCAGTTAGCATCGAATGTTATACTGGTATCATCAAATCTACTATCTTCACTAGAAAAGTTATAAATTGTAGTTGGTAATCTAGGATCAACTCGTTCAACAGATGTTATACCTAATCCAATATTAACATTTTCGCTACTATTTCTCTGTTGAACTCTTTTATAACTCCATACTCTCAATTGTTGCCCATGTCTTCTTTCTTTCAATGAATTTACTTCACTGAACCATGTACTAATCCCAACCCTCAATGCCTCAATTTCAGATTCTAAGGTGCTAATACTATTAATAATTGTTGTTGCATTAAGACCAGAAGCAATAACAAGTGTTCCTGAAATAGAAGTAAATAATGGAAAAAATCCTGTAGATTCCATTTTTAATGTTATTGGATTAAAATTAACACTAGTACCATTAAAAGTGCCAGTAGTAATACCAGTCAATCCAGAAACTATCGTAGAATATTCTGGTTCTGGTGTAAATGTTTTAGATGGATGGTCATATGCGCCAGGAATTCCTACTGTTCCAATTCCTGGTCCAGTAACTTTAACATATTGACCAATCACATTACTACTACTATTCCAAGATTCACTGCTCCAATTACCAGTGTCACTAGTTACATAATATGTGAGAACTCCATCATTATATTTTGAATTTTTGAAAAAAGAATCTATTTTTCCTTGTCCAGCATTTTGTGTCGTTAATACTGGAAATTTATAATTCTCTAAAGCATTATCATTAGGAGCAACTCTATTCTCTAAATTTGGATATCTTAAAATTCTTATGTTGTCTGGTCTAATATTTCCATAAGCAATTTGAGGTGTTCCTGGATTGGGAGTTCCACCAACACTAAATCCACCAGTTACAGCTGGGTATTCATCCTTGTCGGATATAACAACAGAATCTAAATTTGCTTTATCAGGTTCAACTGCACACAAAGGAGATCTTATTCCAGGAATATAAACAGACATTACAGAACTACAAATAGAAGCTATTTGAGACTTTTTGGCATTTATCTGATCTAATATTGGTTGAACATTTTCTAATATTTCCAAGTCCAATTCTTTTGCTGGTAATTGATATTGACTAATGGAAGTTCCAGCTATTCCTAAAGGAACGGAAAACGTAGAATTACTCTCTGTTCTATTTGATGATTCGGAAGTTAATCCAGAAACAACTATCTGCCCAACTGTTGATAATGTTGTCATAACTATATTGTACTGTTAAGTTATTTATTTTTTAATTTATAATTCTAACCATTGAGAGGGGTGTGTTGATCCTTGATGATAATCTGGATTATTTTCTTTCAATGTTATCCTAATGTCTCCAGGAATAACTATCCTTTCACCCCTTCTTTCTCCAACTTTTTGGGTAAAGTGATAAACATTGCTAGGGAACATCACAATAGTTCCTTCAGTTGGTGTAATAGTATAATAACTACAATTATATTTGTTATATCCTAATAAAGTATTTCTTTGTTGAGCAACTTCAAATAATCCACCAGCAACTTCATTTCTATTTGTTTGCTGTTGGATGCAAAGTTTATCAGAAGTCTCATCAGTTTTTAAGTAATATACAAAACTAATGTTTGCTTCATTATGATAATGTGGTTGAATAGATGGTGTTTCAGCATCTTTATGATATCCAACCCATGCTTTGATAATATGATAACTTAACTTGCTATGATCAACATTCAAATGTTCCATGTATTGATCTAAGTTTTTTTTAAGATCATCAAAGAAAATCTTATATTCTTTATTATGATGAACAAAAATTCGTCCAGAATACTCTGGACTTTCATTTTGATATCCATTAAACCAATAATCCCGTAATGAATTTATATGTTTTTCTTTAAATTCATTATGACAATCTATTGTTCCTTGATAAACAACCAGTGGGAATATTTCATGTACCTTATTCACTACAGTCCATTCACATTATAAGTATCATTATCCCCTGGATAGTCGTTTGGTGTCAACCCTTTATATTCTGGGATATTTCTTGGAGTATCTTTTCTTTCTGCAGTAACTGTATAATAACAATTTACTGATCCACCAGAATTATTTTTAATAACAATTCTGGATCCCCATTCTATTTTTTCAACAAATAATTCTTGATGATATCCAATGGGCGTTAGGGTTACCCCAATTGTTTCTTGATCTATTAAGTTACTCCAATATTCTGGTAAGATAATAATATTTTCATTTTCTAATTTACCCCTAATATAAACTTCTGCAGCAGGACCCTCTAAACAAACATATCTAAGTCTGTGATCATCTTTAGATGGATGTGGTATGTCAAATGATTTTTTAGATTGTGCGATAGTTCTTGTAGTTGTCATATACGAAGCGGCATTACCAACTCCAGATAAATTTAATACACCATTACAAGCAACGTTAGCATTACATACAATATTATCATTCGCTACAGTAGTACCATTAATAATTATGTTCCCATTAAATATTGTATTTTGAATATTAGCAAGTAAATTTGGTAGATCACCACTATTTTTTTCAAACGTAACTAAAGAGGTTGATACTCCATATAAATGGAAATATGCATAATCTGCCTGGTTATTAAAAAATAAAACGCCAATATCAGTTAACTTAAAAGAAGTATCTATTGGGATATCACTCCACCATGTTGCTTCACTATCATTAAATTCATAGTTTTTTGCTGGTCCCGTAAAAGTACCATAATTTTTAAATGGAAATCCTGGCATAATTATATCTCCGTCTGTAATTTATTTACATCTTTTCTTTCGGCAAAAACATGATAGAAACAATCAATAGGTAATTCACCAAATTCAGTCATATAGTTACCTACAATTATTTTATTATCTTTAATTTTTGCCACAAATAAAGATTGTTCTGCACCAACAGCAGTCAAAGAAACCGTGATTGTAGTTTCATCAACTAGGTTAATCCAATAGTCTGGCAATTCAATTGTGTTATTATCTCTCAATCTTCCTCTAACATAAACAGAATGTTCTGGACCTTCAAGGCATCCATGAACTAGTTTTTTCCCTTCTTTTAATGGATGGTCTATTACGAAATTTTTCGTATTAGCCATCAAAACATTAGTATAAATTATATCAGACTTAATTAATTTAACTGACAATAATAAATCAACTTTTAAAAAAGATTTTATTCTTGCATAGGTTTGAACAAATAGTGAAAGAAATGGTATTGTTCCTACCTTAACAACATCTGGATTTTTAGTTGGACCACACATCACTGTAGCCATTTCCTGAGGTAATGGTTTGAATAATGATGGATCTCCAGTTACAGTTGGACCCTCTAAATATCCACCACCTCTTACTTCGGTTGGACCAACACCCAAAACATTAGTTGGATTTCCTTTACCTAAAAATAATCTTTTCCCTATTTCGATATCTGGTAATTTCATCGTCTCTTAAATCGTAAACATTTCTTGTATTTCTAAACCAGAAGTATGTTTAGAATTTAATCCAGTAGTTGCACCATCAGCGCAATCAACAAGACCACCATAAAAGTTTAATGTATTTTTTCCAACAATTTCACACAATCCAGAAGAGAAAAATTTAACTACAGATGTTCCATTTACTTCTATATTTTTAGCTCTCATTACAACTTTTTCATCAGCATCGAGATTTATAAATCCGTTCTTACCATTCTTTCCTCTAGATTTTAAATCAATATTGTCTGCAATTAATCTTATTCTTCCATTTGCTGCACGTAAAACAATATCACCATCAGCAACATTCAATATAAATCCTATACCATCAACAGATTTTTCTGCACAATGTATTTGATATATTGTTGGGCAACGATTGATTGTCCCACCTTTCATTTTACCAGTGGAACAAAATTGCATGAAATGTTCTGCATCTGGTCCTGGAGGTCCATTTCTTAATGAAACACCAGACATTACACCATTCATATCAACATGACCAAATTTCATTTCACCTTCATGTGTACCAAATCTTCTTGCTTCGGTTTTAGGTTTTGCCATTAAACTATTCCAACACAGTCTACAACTTTTAATACTTTATCTGGAGTAAGGTCTGGAGGTAAATCTCCAACCAAATCATCACCTACTCTATTTACACAAAATACTGGATTAAGTTGAGCATTATATCCAGTTTCACTTTTTACATATATTTGTGGTCTTTCCGTAAATCCTATGCCTGGAGATAATACATTTACTTTTTCTAAAACTCCAAAAGGTCCCCATACTGGTTCAAGAATAGCACCATTAACATTAGGTTCAATTATAATTTCGTCTGTTGGAGAATAATTTATACCAGATCTAACGACATCAACACCACAAAGATAAAGAAAGACTGGATATTCTCCTATAGTGCTGCTAGGGAATTTACGAATAACAAAATCACCTTCAGCACCATTTCCTCCTCCGCCACCAGTTAAAGGATTTATCCCACTTCTATCATCTGGAGTACTAACTAAATCACCATCATCTAGATATAATATTTCATCCCCAATATTATATGGTTCATCATAAGTACCATCATTTCTTCTAACTATTATTTGATCCGATGTTGCCCAAACTCTTCCATCCCCACCTAAATCCCCATCTGGAGAACTTATATAATCAAATCCAGGTTCTTCAACAATTACAGCGATAACACCGAAAGTACCATCAGTTCCAGCAGTCCCTATACCCGTACCAGTTCCCGTTCCAGTTCCAGCAGTTCCTATACCAGTTCCAGTACCAGTGCCCGTCCCAGTTCCAGTACCAGTACCAGTACCAGTACCAGTACCAGTGCCCGTCCCAGTTCCACCACCATCATCAGTACCATCATCTGCACCTCCACCTGGAGTACCAATAACAGCTTTTACAACAGCACCTTTACCTTTACCACAATCATCAACTATGTTTACAAATGGTGCTTTAGTATATCCAGATCCAGGAGTAATAACATCTACACCTAAAATCTCACCTGCAGCACTTACAATTGCGTTTGCAGTTGCACCCTTTCCACCTCCACCAAAAAATTCTACCCTTGGTGGTCCACATAGAACTGGTCCAGTAAAACACCCTTTAACACCACTAGAAAGTTGTGAGAATAAACCATTAAAATCAAAAGTAAAATTATCTGGATCTACAACATTTTTAACAGTAGATGCAATATTCTTTGCTTCATCAAATACGGATTTTAAATCAAAAGTTACAGCTGGTTTTCCACCATCCCAAAGATTCCATTGTGTCGTTTCAGGACATTCATTTTGATCATCACAAGAGAAAAATCCCAAAATTGTAGTTATTAATCCAAGAATACCATCTGCTACACTAATAACACTACCAACTAGTGATGATATAGAACTCAATATATTATCAATTGCACCACCTAAAAATCCAAATAAATTTCCTAATAAAGATGACATGATATTCTCAACTACACATGTAGGTACATTAACAAATTTACCAACAGCATTTTTTAATAATCCTAAAACTATTCCCAATAGTCCGTTTATAAGTTTATTAAAAAGACATGTTATCAACTCAACTACTTTATCTTGTGCAGTCTTTGCCTTATCTCTATCAGAAGGATTAATTAAAAAATACAATTTTTTAATTTTATCCTGAACAAACTCCATTACATATTTTCTAATGGTTTCTATTAACCACCTCAATCCTTCAGCAACTTTCTTTGCTGCTTCCTCAATCAAATTGTTAATATAAGCTTGTTTATCCGAAATCCATTTTTGAGCAGCATTTTTCCAAGTAGATAATTGTCTTCTTACTTTTTCAATTTTTTGAATTAAAGATCTTATAGTTAATTGTATTTCAGATAATGGTGTTGTTGCACATGGTTTAGGGGA
>JACCDW010366453.1_pt1 | contig 10279 bp, 15 predicted proteins | sample 7449781 | NCBI WGS metagenome assembly JACCDW01 (sample SAMN15323449, study PRJNA562643) | freshwater metagenome | isolation source: river surface water | place: USA:Blue River Watershed | collected 2017-08-18 | reverse complement strand
TTAGCCATGTCAATGGTGTTGTTAACAGCCATCTTGGCAAATTGTGTTTGTGCATCGATATATGCGTGTGCTGCTTTGTTTAAAGCAGGATCCTTAAAAACTTGGTCTGTTACAAGTTTCTTAGTATTTTGAAAAGTTTCGATGAAAAAGTGCGGTGTAAACATTTTTATTCTCCTGTGTGTAAATGTGTAGTATATATCTCTTTTAAGTAGAAAGCAAGAGATTATGGATGAATTTCCCAACCTTCTTCTTTCCATCTACGGAACATCAAGTAGATTTCGATAAAAGACATACGTTTAGTCCTGCATAATTTTACGTGCGGCTTCGTAGTCGCCCATGCGTGTGTAGTGTGTTGCAGCACGAGCACGGCCCACGCTTTCGAAAAAGGCAACAATAGTGTTAAAAAATGATTTCATAGTAATTTTCCTTGTGAGATTTTTTGTTCGAACTCTTTGGTAAAGTGTTCTACGTCTGCGGCATGCTGTGGATGCCTGTTAGAAATGTAGCGTTCTAGTTCGCTCTGGTAGTGCTGTTTAGGAAACATTTCGGCTAGTCGCTCTAATATCCCAAACATCTTGATTGATAATTGTTTCATCGGTCTTTCCTCTGTAAGTGTGTGTAGAACTCAGTGTTTCTACTAATAGTATTTATACTAATGCTTGTGCAAACGCACAATTATCGGTACTTGCTTTCAGCAAACACTTAATTTACAATATGATTAATTTGAGTTAAATATAATAATAGACGGGTTTAACATGAAACTACGAACAAGATCAATCCTGCAGGAGCTAAATGAAATAGCGGAAATCCGTAACAAGGATTCGCTGTTTGAAAGCCGCGCTACTAATATCATAAATTCAGCTATTAATCTGTTAGAGAGTATCCATAAAAACTATACTCCAGAACAAGCTGATGAATTAGAGCGCCGTTTTATCAATGCTATCCGTGGGCAGGATACTGCGAAGTTTACCAGAGGCATACGCAAAATAGCAGAATCTCGCAGACCAAAAAAGAGCTTTGAACAAAATGACACAGAAGAGTGATTTATTTGAAGGCGGTAACGTTTTTAAGGGTCCGGACAAACAGCCGCTGACTCAGCGTATCGCTACGGCAGATGTAGAAGAAACAGTAGTCTACATTGAAAAGATTACAGGCCTAGACTTTACCAAAGAAAAAGATCTAGATGACAAGAAGCCTGTTAAGTGGTTAGGTACTACTGGACGCAAAGAAGATCCAGACGGCACATTTGAAAAGAATAGTTCTGGTGACCTAGACCTATCAGTAGATGCCAACGAAGTAGACAAGAAAACATTTGCTGACAAACTAATTTCTCAGTTTGGCAAAGAGAATGTTAAGCTCAGTGGAGACAACGTACACTGGAAGGTGCCTATCAAAGGTGATCCTGCTAACGGATTTGTTCAAGCAGACTTTATGTTCTCAGCTAATCCTAAGTTCCAACAAGGATCTATGATTGGCGGACAAGGAGTATACCGTGGAGAGCATCGTCATATCCTATTAAGTTCTATCGCTCGTGCTAGAGGTATGAAGTACAGCCCTAAGCATGGACTATTAAATCCACAGACTGATGAATTACTGCCCAACGGCAACGATTGGAATACAATCGCCAAAGAACTACTAGGACAGACTGCTACAGTCAAAGATATTCGTTCTGTGGACAATATCCTAAATTACATTAAGAAGCTGCCTAACTACGAAGAGCTTGTAGCCGCAGCACGTGAAACACTAGGACGCTCGGGCATTGAATTACCTAAAGCCAATCAAGTAGAAAGCTATCAACCAGGCAGCATTGGTTGGATGCGTAGAATGATAGATATCGTAAGATGAGAGCATTTGAAATCATAAGTGAGAAGTGGAGCGAGAAATATAAACGCTCGATTAACTGCTCTAACCCTAAAGGTTTTAGCCAGAAGGCGCACTGTGCTGGCCGTAAGAAAACCAATGAAGATACTCCTGCTCCTAAGAAAGTAGGTAGAGAGTTTAATCACTTAGAAGATCTAGTATTCACAGAACCCAACGGTGCTAAACACGCTATAGATATCCTAAGAAGTATTGCTAAACCAGAAAGCGAAATATCTATCAAGTGGGACGGTAATCCTACAGTGTACTGGGGTAGAGACGACGACGGTACATTCCGTATGGTTGGTAAGAACAACTGGGGTCGTGAAGAAGGTAAATCATCTAGTCCAGAAGAATTAAAACAGTTTATCATGAGTCGCGGCAAAGGCGAGGACTGGCGTGAAAAGTTTGCTTCAGACATGGCCAGCCTATGGCCTATCTTTGAAGCAGGCACTCCCAAAGACTTCCGTGGATATATCTACGGTGATATCCTTTTCCACCCAGGAAAGCCTTATCAAAGTGGCAATGGTAATATAACATTTACTCCTAATCAAACTACCTACGAAGTCAAGGCAACTAGTCCTATAGGACAGAGATTAGGCAAAGCTAAAATAGCAGTAGCCGCACACAAACACCTAGACTACTTCGGTGATAAGTCCGGAGACGATCTAAAAGATGTTAAATCTTTAAATGCTAGTCCAGATCTTGTAGTGTTTGGTTTAACCTACGTAAGTCACAGACCTGCGGTTAATGCAGACAATCTAGGACGTATTGAAGCACTGGCTAAGAATCAACAAAGTATTAACAAGTTCCTAGCGCCTGTGGCCGGTATGGGATATTTGCAGAGCGAGATCTATACATTTGTGAACTCACAGAGCAAAGCCAAGCAGTTAGACAATATTAACTCTAATGCTTTCATGCAGTACCTATCAAAAGCTCCTGCAAAAGCAGCTAAGATCAAAGCACACAGTGATTCTAACCCTGGAGTCATGGATAACTTATTTGAGCTAGTTAAGGAAATAATGGCTGCTAAAGATGAAGTTATTAGAGAACTAGATGCTGCCAAAGGCGATATCGTAGCACACACTGGCGGCAAGCCCGGCGGAGAGGGCTATGTTGTGGGCGGCACCAAGTTTGTTCCTAGAGATCGCTGGACTCCATTCCGATCAGAATAATAGTCTAAAACCTTAGATTTTTCCAAAACATATAAATACTTTTGCCGGTCCCTGAGCGGGACTATTGATAAAGAGGAGAAAAATCATGGCAGACTTAACAGATGGAAGTGGCGTATATGCCACATATAGCAACGCTGGTGTTGGTGTTGCAGAATTAGGTGACAATTACCTAAAGTTTAGCTTAAACCAAGCAGACGTTGGTCGTGAGGCTATCGTTAGCGTTACAAAGAGTGGTTCTGGTAACATTACTCACGCAGTTCTAAGCGCAGTTATCGCTCAACTAACTAAAGCACAAGGTTCTGGTAACGGTTCCGACACAAACGGTCCTGACGCTTTCACAGTTGCAGCAGTTGGTACAGCAGACGGTTCTGCTTTTGTTAGCGGTACAACTACAGTAGTTTACCTACGTGTACAAGGTACTGGTACAATTGACACAACTACAGCTTCTGGCGCAACAATCGCAGTTGTAGCATACTTCCAACCACGTTTGTAATTTAAACTTTTCCTAGGGATGGGAAGTGGGGGCGGATTTATTCCGCCCTTTTTTGTTGGCTATAAATATTAGCATATTATGCCACGATATAAAATTGTAACTTTGGTAGACATTACTAGAGCCGATCCTGATAAGAAAGAAAAAGATCAAGTTAAAATAAACCAGCAGGCAAATTTTAACACTTTGGTTCAAACTATTGGGATACGCTCAAATATCACTTGGGTCAAAGATCCTCAAAAAAAGACTGGTGCATTGCCCGACGATATAGAAGGCAAGGCCACTCATTGGATATGGGAATTTGATTCTGAACGTGAAGATACATTTTTAAAAAATAACGATTCTGCAGGACTATTAAAAGATGACCTACATGGTGTTCCAATCATTGACGGTCTAGAAAATTCTACAGATATAACTCCTGCTGCCTTTCAAACAAGAAACGGTAATCAAAATACGTGGGTATCTCAAATATAATTTGGTATAAATAAAAGATACAGGCAAACCATTAGGCATTCTATTTTAGGCACATGTCCCATAAGGACCTTGACTTAATAAACAGGAGACTGCCTATATGGCAACAGTAGCAGAACGAGTAGGCATACTCGAGACTAAAGTACAGCACGTAGATGAAAAGATCGACGACATAAAAGTCGACATCAAAGATATGCACGACTGTTTAGATCGTACCAGAGACACTCTTGCCGAAACCCTAGCAGCAATGAGAGCAGAATCAACAGCACAGCATAACGAACTAGCAGGAAAAGTAGCCGCAGTTGAAAAAAGCAAAGATAAACTTATGCTTTATGGTGCTATCGGAGCAGCATTTATAGCCGGAGCAGGCTGGAGCGGAGTTATTAATTTTCCAATGATAGTCAAGTTCTTCGGACTATAAAATATACGCACTTAAATAAGGACCGTAGGTCCTTTTTTTTATGACTCAACTTTCTAAAAGACTAGAACAGATAGTCCGTAAGGAATTATCTAAAACAATCATTCCTGTTAAAACTGAGGAAGGTATTCTAGTAGGCGAAATACTCATAGTCAGTGAAGGACCGTTAAAATCTCTTTATAGAAACAACGAATTACTCTACAAAGAAATACATCTAAACTTCATAGCTATCAAAATGGCCAATATCCTAGCATTCAAAAAGAGCAGTATATTAGTTGACAAGATGTACAAAGACGATCAGGAATACGGAAAATGGTTTACAGACAGCCAGATGCTCCGGGCACAGTATCAGAAAGCCCTAAACAACGAAGACTTTGATCGGGCAGATTATCTTTGGGCCAAGTACCAGGAAAGCAGAGATAGAGCTATGATCGCTAAGAATAATGCAGAGAGATTCGTTAAGACTTGAATAAATATAGTATCTAATTTGGATTAGGAATTTATGAAAACAACCGACCTTTTTAAAGCCAACAGATCGTCACAAAGGCTAAATGAGACATTTGAAAAGACATTTGGCAAGCGTCTTGATCTTGCTAACTTTGATCTTCCAAGACTCGAGGATGCACGTAATAAACTACGTACACAGTTGAGTCAAACTCGCAGCCAAAGCGGTTTCAATGAAACTTTAGAAAATGAAGCTGTTACCCAAGCACAATGGATGCTTGATGCTATCAACGCAGAAATTGCAGAAAGATCAGAATTTGTTGCTGATCCTAGTGTTGCAGAAGTTGAGGAAGGTTATAGTTCAGAAGTTGAAGATTTTTTTCATAAAGTTGCTAACGGCGGAGATGAGGGCTACGAAATGCTTTATGATGCCCAAGGCGGTAAGTTTGGAAAGGATATTGAAAAAGCTGTACAAGATATGTACGACGATATCAGCATTGATTCTAGATTGCATCCAGACGACGACTTTGAAGAAATTTTTGATCGCATGATGGATCGTATTATGGACGACTACGAAGATAAAGATAGCGACCCAGACGAAGGTGGCGAAACTGATGATAACTATGCTATGACATCAGCAGGTTTCGGTTCAGATGAAGACTACGGTGATTTTCCAGAAAGCATCGAAGAGAAAGCACCTCCAGGAGCCAAAGCAGAAAGAATGGTAAAGCATATCAAGAAAGGATATGCTAAAGATGGTAAACTAACAGATAAAGAAAAAAGTATTGCGTATGCTACCGCTTGGAAGCAACACAACAAAGAGAAGAACGAGTCTATAGAATCAGGAGAAGATATGACTACACTAAGAGAAGGCGAAGTACAACAGGCCAGTGCTATCGTTACAGCAAAAACTATGGTCGACAGAGTTAGCCGTTGGATCGAAGAGCTATCTGGCATGGAGAACGACACACTTCTACAGCTAGGCGATTCTATCCGTGACGAGATGGGTGCAGAACAAGCAAAGAGCTTTATCAGCCAATGCGCTCCTGCTATCCAACAAGCTCTAGAAAATCTAAAAACAACCCGCGAAACACTGTCAACAGGTGTTCGTCAACTAACTGGTGAAGAGCAAGGTGCAGAAATGCTAGGTGCTGAACCAGGTGCAGAAGGTGACATGGGCGGTGAAGAAGAGTTAGGTGCTGCTGAGCCAGACATGATGAATGCAGGCGAAGATGAAATGGGCGGTGCCGAAGACGAGTTTGCAGCAGCTGAACCAGCAGCAGGCGGACTAGGTGATGCAGGACGTGAACAACGTGAAAGCATTGACCGTAGCAATCGTCTATTAAAAGTGTTAGCAGGATAATGAAACTATCTAGCATTATTAACGAGATAGAAGCAGGATGGTTATCGGAATTAGATGTTCCGATGGCCTCTGCCGGCGCACCAGCGGCCCCGGGAGCAACTCCTGCTACTGATCCAGCAGCACAGGCAAAGCTAGCAGCTCAACAGGTAAAACAACTAGCAGATCAAAAGAAACAGATCCAAGATGCTATTAAACAAAAGCAACAAGAGATCCAAGATCTGCAAAAACAATTAGCAGGACTAAGTTCACCTGCAGGCGGTATGTAATGAGATTTTTTGAATTTGCAGATGCAGATCTAGGAGTAGACAAGTTCGTAATGATTTTACGTAACTTTATTGGTCGCGCTTCGTCTAAGAAACAGCCTGCAAAATTAAATTGGGCAGGCCTACAAAAGATTGCCACAGACGCAGGTTTCGAAATGGGTGCTGACTACGAAACATTCAAAGCTATGTATGATTCTAATCCTGCTATTCAAGGTTTGGTAAAGAACTTTAATGCAGACGGAATTGAACTAAATGTTCCGGGAACTGACAAAGATACTGAAACTCCAGTAAAACAGGGCGAAACACCACAAGACGCAGTGGATAAAATTGCTGCCAGTGCAGCCCCACAACAATTAGCCGCTCAGGCTTGACAAACTCAAAATAATTCTGTAATATATACAGAATGACTACTACAATTCAATTAACACCTCCTCCTTTTGTTGAAAAGTTTCAATACAAGAACTGTCAACAGGTTAACGATCCCGTGACTCGTAAACGAGTATATCTTACTCCTGACGGAGAAAGCCTTCCGTCAGTTACTACTATTCTCAGTGCTACCAAAGATATGACAGCACTCAACGAATGGAAGAAGCGTGTAGGTGAGGAAAAAGCCAAACAGATTACCACAGAAGCAGCAGGGGTAGGTACTGCGATGCACAGCAATCTAGAACGCTTTATTGCAGGCATACAGCGCCAACCGGGTAATAATCCTGTTCATGTTCAGGCTAATAAAATGGCTGACGAGATTATTATTAACGGTCTAGCACATGTTAATGAAGTTTGGGCTATGGAACAGAGCTTGTACTTTCCAGGATTATATTCGGGTACAACAGACCTAGTGGCCGTCTACAAAGGTAATCCTAGTGTTTGCGATTACAAGCAGACAAACAAGCCTAAAAAAGAAGAGTGGGTTGAAGACTATAAAATGCAGCTGATAGCCTATATATTAGCACATAATGAAGTCTACGGCACAGACATCCGCGAGGGTCATGTGTTTATGTGTAGTAGAAACTGCGAATATCAACAGTTTGATCTGTGGCCCACGGACTTTAACAAATACCAAGATATGTGGCTAGATAAGGTAGAGGAATACTATAACAGCTTAAGATAAATATTCTATAACGGGAATTTTATCACTATGGCTGTCGTACAGATCTCTAAAATACAGGTCCGCAGAGGACAAAAAAATTCAAACAGTGGCATTCCGCAACTAAGTTCTGCGGAGTTTGCTTGGGCTGTGGACTCTCAAGAATTATTCATTGGTAACGGTTCTGTAGCAGAAGGTGCTCCTTACGTTGGCAATACAAAGATTCTTACAGAGCACGATAACATATTAGATCTAGCATCGGGTTATCAATTTGCCAACGACGACACTTCTATTTCTTTAAGCGTTTCGAGAAGTCTACAGAGCAAGTTAGATGAATACGTTTCTGTTAAAGATTTCGGAGCAATTGGAGACGGTTCTACAGATTGCGTATCAGCATTTCAAACCGCTTTCACAGAATTATTTAGAAACGTAGATTCGAATTACAAAAAGGTATTAGTAGTACCTAACGGCGAATATCTTTTCAGCAGCGACCTAGCTATTCCTTCAAATGTTATTTTGAAAGGCGAAACTCCAGGCGGTGCTATTTTAAATATAGGACCAAACAACATACGTTTCATTACCGGCACTGGCTTGGAACTTGTAGATTTTAACAGTACTAACAGACCGCAAAATATTAATATTTCTAATCTAACTATCGCTAGATCAACAGGCCGAGTTACCTTATCTGGCGTAGCGAATTCGATGTTTGAAAACGTAACGTTCCTAGGAGAATATGTATTAGGTAATACAGTTGCTTCTTTATTAACTGAGCCTAGTGCGATTTTCTGGGAAAACACATTAATAGGTACTAGAGTTGACGGAATAAAATTCAAGAGTTGTTTATTTCAAGGAAACAGTGTTTCTATTAGTTGTTCTCAAACAAGTGTGTTTGATACCGCTGTTAATTTTGATAACTGTAAATTCTTTGTTGGAGATACAGCGATTTATATAAATGGTATTGAAACACAAGGAAACAAATGGAACATTGTTGATTGCGAATTTGAAGAAATAGCCAATCAGGCTTTCCGTTCTACTTTTGGTAGAGGAACCCTAATTCAAAGATGTAAGTTTAAAAATGTTGGTAACGATACTAACACATCAGCTAACCCTACAGACTTTATGGTTTACTTCGGAGAGAAAGTAAACAACGTCTTAGTTGATTGCACTAGTGATAGACAACAATCTGCAGGTGTTGTATCTTCTTCAGCTGTGGCAGCATACTCAGAAGTTTATAATGCATCTGCTGTAAATTTTGTAGATAAAAATTATTCTGTAATATTTCTTTCTGATAGTTTCAGACCTTTAGCAGTACTATCAGCATTTAATAAATTTACAGTAATAAATTACTGTCTAGATCTTGGACCGCATTCTAGATACGGATCCCTCACTATAACTGTTGGTGAAGACCTAGCAGGCAGTGATGATGTAACTAATATATCTATAACAGACAACTTTTCATATTCACCCAAGTTTGTATTATCCGAAGGAGGAGCTCTTATGACAAATTTTGAATTTAATGCGACACTGGCAGGCAATGCTGGCGATAGCGGTATTGAAACAATAGTATTATCATATAAGAATCCTCTAGCCACTGGCGCCACAGGTTCCATCTCCTTTGATGTAGCCTATGGTGTTTGATCAATTTGGTACGGATAGACTAGCAGCTTGGAAAGAGTTTAGAGACAGTTTGGAAACTAGCGAGCACCCGCTCGAAGATGTTGCTAAACTTTGGAGCCAGGCTCCATTTGTTAGTCCTTATCTAGATCCCCAAAACCCTGCAGAATGGCCCGATCCGTGGCATTTAATCCTGGATCTGCGTCTTGATGATCTTGCGATTGCACTAGGAATGCTGTACACTATCAAATTAACACATCGCTTTATGGAGACGGATTGCGAGATACATACGTCTATGCTTCCAGATAAAAAAGAACCTTGCTATCTAGTTGTAGTAGATAAACAGCACGTTCTAAATCTAGAGTATAAAGAAGTTGTTAGTGTTGACGAATTAAAAAAGTTTCAGACCAAGTTACTTTGGTCAAAGTCTAGGATTTAATAAATATCAGATCCTAGAACATTATAAGAATAGAGACCCAGACAATGAGCATCACAGTTATTAAAAGAAGCGGAAACAGAGAGCCACTAGCCGTAGAAAAGTGGCAAGCACAAGTGGCAAAAGTTTGCAGCGGCATAGCAGACGTCAGCCAGTCGATGATAGAAATCAAAGCACAGCCACATTTTTACGATGGTATCACCACAGAAGAAATTGACGGCATCACGCTAAGAGCTATCGTTGATCTAATCGACATCGAACACAATCCAGACATTGGTCATACAAACTATCAATATGTAGCAGGTAAGCAGCGCCTTAGTATGTTACGTAAAGACGTATACGGTCAATACGATCCTCCCCACCTTTACGATATCGTAAAGAAAAATGTAAGTGTAGGATTATATACTCCAGAACTACTTGAGTGGTATACCGAAGAAGATTGGAATCGTATGAATGAGATGTTAGATCATTCAAAGGATGAAGAATACAGTTATGCAGCCATAGAGCAGTTGATCGAAAAGTATCTTGTTCGTAATCGAGCAACGAAGGAGATCTATGAAACACCACAAGTTCGTTATATGGTTGCTGCCGCGACTGTCTTCCATAAAGAAGAACCTAATGCAGCCCGTATGCGTTACATCAAAGAGTACTACAACGCGGC
>JACCDW010390856.1_pt1 | contig 10281 bp, 12 predicted proteins | sample 7449781 | NCBI WGS metagenome assembly JACCDW01 (sample SAMN15323449, study PRJNA562643) | freshwater metagenome | isolation source: river surface water | place: USA:Blue River Watershed | collected 2017-08-18 | reverse complement strand
TGCGTTCAGTTGCTCCAGGCATGTGATATTCAATGGTTGGCATTGTTTCTGCATCATACCATTGATTGCCCCATACATAGATGTAGGGCGGATCCCAGGGATGTGGTGCCCAGTCAAAATCAAAACTACCGCGGTCAACCGGATACATTACTCGCCAGTAAGACTTCTTGTTAAGTAATCTTGGAGGGTTATCAGACATATACTTGCGTTCTGTTGCACCAGGTACGTGGTATTCCACTGTGGGCATTTCTTGCCCTGATAGCCATTGGTTACCCCACACGTAGATATAGGGAGGATCCCAGGGATGTGGTGCCCAGGTAAAGTCAAAACTGTCCTTGACAATGGGCACACAAACTATCCAGTTTTTGGAGTCATTGGCCAGCACCGGAGTCGGTTCTGTCATGTACTTGCGTTCAGTAGCATCAAGCACGTGGTATTCTACGGTGGGGCATTCTTGGGCAGACAGGTGCTGATTGCCCCATACATAGATGTAGGGCGGATCCCAGGGATGTGGTGCCCAGTCAAAGTCAAAACTTTCAGGACGAATTTCCATGTTAACTTTCCATCCTTTGGGATCAGTTGTCAACATGGCTGTTTGATCTGTCATGTATTTGCGATCAGTGGCACCTGGTGCATGATATTCCACTGTGGGCATTTCTTGCCCAGATAAAAACTGGTTGCCCCATACATAGATGTAGGGAGGATCCCAGGGATGTGGTGCCCAGTCAAAATCAAATTTCTCACGATTTATGTTAGCGTTAACCCTCCAGTTTTCTGGAGTACTTACTAGCCGCACCACTTGATCATTGACAAATTTTCGGTCTGTCGCACCTGGCACATGGTACTCCACAGTGGGCATTTGCTCACTAGACAAATATTGGTTACCAAATGTCCAGATAAACGGCGGTTCAGTGTCATCAGGATGCCAACTCCAATCAAAATCTACAGCAGCATTAATCAACACACGAAATTTTTTGGCATCGGGTAACCTTTTGGCTTGTTGAAAGTCATGATACTTGATGCCCTCTGCATCAGGAATAACAAACCTGGGACCGCCAGTTTTCTGCCACTGAGTACCAAATTGGTGAATATAGGGACGATCATAAGGATCAGGTTTCCACTCAAAATCAAATTCACTAGTGTCAAGTCCTTCGGGTATTTCCCAGTATCCCTGGCTCCACAAATTAATTCTTTTGGCAAGGTCAAATTTATCTAGGGCTGTAGTCATGTTTCTATTTAAGACGATTGTGGTAAGTTTAAAAATTATACACGCATTTGTCCATAAATAAAAGCATTATGTTCATCAAAAAACTAGAGCTTAATGCCGATCTTGACCAGGTAAGGCGTGATGTTGACAACATACTCACACTGCAACCCTGGCCTGAAGGAAACCAGATCGGGCTTAACTACCGCCCCAATGCTAGTAACCCCTGGCTGGATGCAGCTGGCAGTCGTTATGTAAAATTCAGTGGTCAGACTCCGCTAGAAAAAGATTTCAGCGTCTGGAATCCAGCAGTGCCAGCATACATAACACAACAAGTTGAATTACTCAAGGCGGCAGAAAATTGTGGACTGGGCCGTGTACGCATCATGCGACTCATGCCCAAGACTGGATTGAGTGTGCATTTTGATGTTGAAACACGTTTTCATCTGGTCATCAAGACCAACCCCAATGCTTATATTGCACATTGTGTGAAAGAAGCAAGAACTGACAGTGTGTTACCATCTACAAGTATAAGCTATCACATGCCCGCTGACGGACATTGGTATGAAGTGGACACAAGACAAATGCATTATGTTTATAACGGTGGCCACGAAGAAAGAATTCACCTGGTGGCATGCAGACTCTAAATGAACTGAAGTTGGAAATCATCCAGATTTTCAACAACAATCCAGTGGCTCTGTTCATGAGCGGCGGGTTTGATAGTACCACTCTGGCCCATGTGATCTTTCAAACTCTGAACAATGAAGGCATAGAACGAGAATTTACAGTGTACACTGTGCCCAGATTAGATGACAGCACCAAACACGCCAAACGAGTTTTGGGTTGGCTGTCGCAGAAATTTCCCAGAGTACAATACAAACACGAATATGTGGGCAATCCCTATTTGAAATCATATCAGCAGGTGTTTAGTGGTGTGATTGCAGTCTTGCTAAACACAGATAAGTTTGTCATACTGTCAGATACAAATGTACCAGAAGAATTACGCGATCAGTGGGCTCCACCACGCAAACAAGAATTTGGTGACCGAGTATACTTGCCCTTCATAAACTACTACAAAACTCACACTGTGGCCCTGGCACATGAACTGAATGCCCTAGAAGAAATCAGCAAGATTTCACATACTTGCACAGAAAGCAAAGAGCACCGTTGCAATTATTGCTGGCAGTGCAAAGAAAGGGCCTGGGCTTTTAAACAACTAGACCTGGTCGATGTAGGAGAAATGTAATGAGAGTGGGCATCACTGGACACACAAAACAATTGGGCAAGGCCATACATGATCATATGGTTGCATTGGGCCATGAAGTGATTGGGTTTAGCAGATCAAATGGCTACACAATTCCAGATGACATTGATCGTATAGTAGCAGAGGCCAGGCAATGTGATTTGTTCTTCAACAATGTGCACTATGGTATTACTCAGTGCTTGTTCCTGGAAAAACTACACAACGTTGTGCCCATCGTTACCAGTGGCAGCATGGGTGCTGAATTTGCACGTGAAGGCAAAAAACCCTACTACACTGAAAAATTAATCGTGCAAGATGCACATAAAAGGCTCAAACGCAAATCACACACGCCCATGCTGTTGTTAAGAATGGGATACTTAGAAAACTTTCCCGATTTGTATCCCATAAAATATTCCGAGGTTTTGAGTGCAGTTGATCACTGGCTGGCTAATCCCAGAATAAGTATCATTGAGTTTGAGAATCAGCCGCAAATTTACGGCAACTTCAACTGATTACCCTAACACCATAAAGAGTTTCGAACCTGTCGGCGTCTTGACGATCATTGACCATGGGTTCACCGCGGATGTTCAGGCTGGTGTTAAGCAGCATGGGGCAACCGGTTCTTTGATACCAGCTTTCAAGTAGCTGCCTGATACCACTACCGTCACGCGGTACACTTTGCACACGGCTGGTGCCATCCACATGTATGATAGCAGGAAATAGCCCAGGCTCACGGCAGGGTGCTACAATTTGCATATAGCGACTGTCTACCCATCCAGGCGGCATCTGGAAAAACTGATGCACATGTTCTTCAAGTATTACAGGAGCAAATGGACGGAACTTCTGGCGGCGTTTTATACTATTCACCATGTCCTTGATTTCAGGGCCACGTGGGTCAGCCAGTAAACTGCGATTACCCAGTGCACGTGGGCCGAACTCTGCCCGACCACTGGCTACACCAACAATTCTTTCATTAAGTAACACGTTCACAATTCCCTCTACTGGGTAAGGTCCTGGAATCTCATGTCCTAGAAATGCATTCTGCCAGTGTAGTCGGCCACCATAACCCAGTGCAGCGGCACCCAGACTGCTACCAGCATCACCGGGATTGGGCATGATCCAGACACGTTCAAAGTAACGTCCCAGGTTTCTATTGGCCAGGCAGTTCAAGGCCACACCGCCCATGTACACCAGGTTATCGCTCCACTGGAATTCCTGTGCACGTTTCATAATACTGTAGATCAATTCTTCGACCAGTTTTTGACTGCTACTGGCAATGTCCATGTGATCAGCACCCTCGAGGAAATCCTGGGATACGCCAGTGTGTAAATTTTGTGTTAATTTAAGATCATGTACATCGTGAATTAACTCTTGACGCATGTGGTCTAGGTGTACGGGTTTACCCCAGCCGGCCATGCCCATGAGTATGTATTCTTCATCTAGGGGCCTGAGTCCCACACGTTGTGTCATGGCACTGTAGAACAAACCAATGCTATCTGGATAAGTTTGACTCCAGAGTTTGCGATATTCTGCCCGTCCATTCTTGTATTCGGCTGCCCAGATAGTAGCAGTGTCAAACTCACCAATGGCATCTATTACTACCACGGTTGCTCGTTCAAACGGGCTTGTTTGAAAGCCGGCCGCAGCGTGACTCAGGTGGTGATTGTGAGTGTGTAATTTTCCCGGGAAGTTGGCTAGATATTCATCCCCAATAGTGGCACGTGCACTCAGTCCACGCAAGCCAGGTACTTCACCTGTACGCAATTGTCGTAAAAATTTAGGAACAGGCCGCTCATAGTAATGCAAACTGAATACATCACTGTCAACATTTCTGATAGCATCAGTCATGATACCGTGACACAATTGCCGGTCATGCTTGAGTTTACTATATCGCTCACTGTGACTGGCAAACAATATCTCGCCACGATTGTTAACCACACTCACTGCCGCATCGTGGAAACCGGCACTTATTCCAACATAATTCATGATCAATAGATGAATGGATCTCGCTTCTTCATTTCACGCAGACGGCGACGATACCTTATTTCGCGGGTAATACGACCGAACATACGATACATAACAAAATTTTTAATACTTTCCCAAATTTTCATACTTTCATTCCCAATCTATATTGATCTAGTGCATGGTACAGACTGTCTTGCAACTCTCGCAAGAACTCTGGATTGGTTTGCAGTTCTGCAAGTAATTTACGTCCAGACCTGTAATTGTAACAATAATGTGCGCTGGCTGCAAATTTAACATCATTGCTGGTTACATCTTTAGTGATCCACTTGGCCCAGAAAGATGCACGAATCACATCACTGTAAAACTCACTGAGTAAATCTGGATGCTTGCCGCCATACTTTAGCATGACCTGGCTTTGTACAGCTCCCAGTTGTGGAGCAATGTTGATACTATCAATGCCGGCTGTACGCCGCATTCTAACATCAGATTCCGGTAGATAGTCTGCATTGTGTTCTTTGAAAAGCAATCCATGCTCATGTATCAGTTGAGCAATTTCATGATTGGGTTCTAGCTCAAAGGTGCCCACTTGAGTGTGTTTGGTCAAGCTACCAGTCTGACTCACAACGAATTTTATATTGGGCTTGTATCTTTCCACAAACTCCAGCTGCTGCCGCAACTTACTCAGGGTTTCTTCGCGGTGTAAACCAGTGTTATCTTCTGTGCCAAATTCAAACATCATTCGTGGTTGTTGACTCAAGGCACTATCAAACAATATTTGTGCCACTCTGTATTGTTCGCTCTCGGGAATTCTACTCACATCCACGTGTATTAAATTGAACCCAGCGTCACAATCAGCATGCAATGTATTGATGCAATTTTCTAATGCCTGCTCTAGTGCTAACCCATGATCACGATCACTGAAATAGGGACCGCAATGATCACGACAGATCAACACACGTTCAGGATCGTAGTCACGGTGTTGTCTGACGTATTTGGCCAGTTCGGGGGTACTAAAAGCATAACCTGTATCATGATCCACTTGATTGCGGCTGGCAATGATCATGATGGGGAAATCATGTTTTTTACTGTATTGCAGGCAGAAGTCAACTACGTGGCGACTCATGGGTCCTACGCCCAGACAAAACTTACTCAAGTCCATTTAGGATCCTTTCAAGATACAAACACGCATCTAGCACTGCCCCGTTTCCTGCTGCACTTACTGTTACATGTTTTGCAGCCATCCGGGCTTCTATACGTGCACTGGCAGGTGCTATACCATAAGCAACCATACTCAATATGGGTGCATCATTATATCCATCACCTATGAATGCAGTGGTTTCAAAATCACAGTTATCTTCAAACCAGGCCATGCGGCGTTCTTCAGGAACCCAGTGTAATTGAGATTCATCAAAACCCCAATCACGAACAATTCGTGCATACGTAATATCCCAACCAGTTCGGTCAGCAGAAATAAAATGTATGTCATCAATATACTTTCGTATAATTTTCAACCCATCTTTATCGTGGGGGCCAAATACCTTGTACATTTTACCTGATGCACTGTAATACACATGACCTGTGTTCAGTACACCGTCTACATCCATTACCAATTTGGTTATCATATTAACTCTTGTGCTTGCTGAAACTCAGTCTCGCTAACAGTGCATTTGGTATATAAGCTAAACTGTTGCATGAACTGATGCATATAAAATTCCTGTCCTGGTATGTATCTGGCCTGATTGTGGCACTGAAATTTTAAGTTACTGGGTTTTAGGGCCAGGTCAATCACAGTGTGTACATCATCTGGAATCCGGTCTAGTGGGCTAGCACTGTGTATTGTGCCCAGAGCAGTGCAGTTTATGATTACGTCTGCAGGCTCATGGCGTTGATGCCAATTGTCTAGACTACGACTGTATACTGTAACGTTACTGTGATTCTGAGAGGCTAGATATAGCTTGAACATGCGTCCCATGGCACCATTGCCCAGTATGTGCACAGAGTCACCCGGCACAATGTACTTGCATGTATGCTTCACACCTGCCAGATCGCAATTGTAACCCTTTAATCTACCCGATTCACGAACCACAGTGTTGCAACTGCCATAATGACTCACACTGGCATCCACATCATCAAGGTGCCGGATCACGTGAGTCTTATAGGGCATGCTAATACTGATACCACTGGCCCCAGATTGAACCAGCTGATTAAATTGGGCATCAAAGTTTTCTGGACTGACGCCCATGGGAGTATAAGTTGCTGTCAGACCGTGTTGAGCAAAGAAATAGCCATAAAAATATGCCCCAGTACGCCCGGGATATTCGCTCAAACTGAAATAATCATTCATCGCTTGAATGCTGTAATACTGGTTATCTTGTCTCGGCTGTTAAAAGTAATCACATCCACCACATGAATCATAGTGGCGTTGTTCACAAACACATCAATTTCAGCAAACACTGTGTTATCATGTTGTGCCATTTTTTTGGGCACAACTTGTATGCTTACCACATCATCAAAAATCTTGCGATTGGCATCTAGTACTTGCTCTATGCCATAAGCCTGTATTTCCCAATCTACTAATGCAACATCGTCTGCAAACATGTGCTGTAGTAAATCTAGGTTCTTGTCACTAAATGCACCAAAATAATTTTTGGTTAGAAATATCTTGTCAGTAGTCATAAGTCATCCTTGGGTTTATTTGTGTTCAATTCTAAATTACAAATTTTCAAATACGTGTGTAGTATTTCTTTTATCTCTTTGCCATTGATCATGTATTCATAATGATCTTTTTTACTTTGTTTGGTTCTGGTATCTGCTGTGAGTGTTGCGTTTAACAGTGATCCCAATTCAGTGAATATATTTTCGTAATACATGACTGTCAATGAATTGGCAATGCGTTCAAGATTTCTGTGCACCAGGTTTTCAGTATTCACAAGATTATTTCTACATGCACCAAATGCAGTCAATGCATTTTCTAAGCCTACATTAATTTTAATATATTCGCCTGACCCCCAATTGGCAGTGGTGACCGCCAGTAAATGGCTCAGAAACATGGTTTCATTGTTGTGTCGTTTTAGCCATATGAATTGATAGCCCAATTTATTCAACACAGCAATCAAACGATCTTTGGCTAGTCTATTGCCCCCACCAAAAATTTTAAAACAAATTACAACATCATCGTCTTTGTTATCTCTGAGCACACTAAGGTTATGCTCATATATGTCAGTGTAGGTAGTTGGGTTTTCTAATTTTGCTACAACTAGTTTTCCATTGACATTCTGAACGATAGTTTGTTTATTATTTTCTTCCCAAATCTCTCCTAGATTCAGGACTTTTTTACCCAGTGACTTAAAATGTTCCTCTATCATCCTCAAGCACAGGGTTGAACCAGTTCTTTGTTGTGTAATTATGCAGAATTTACTCATGATCCAGATCAGCAAAAAATTTAATACCCAAAAACCACAAAAACTTATCGAATGGTGGCGTATGTAGTGGTGCCATGTTCCAGAATATTATGGGTATTAACAGTTGAACTTTTCTGTAATCCCAGCCTTTGTTCTGAACAAATTGCTGTACCTGGGCTATGTATTGTTCACAATTTTCTACACCAGGCACGATTAACTGGGCCTGGCCATCATTGATCTTTACCACGAAATCATTTTGCTTGATTTTGCTGTAATTGATTATGAATCCACCAGTCATTTTGGCCAGATCATAATAGATATCGCCTGTCTCTACTAAATCAGCAAATTCATGCCGCCAGTCAATGACCTTAAATTCACCATTGGCGTTTATGACAGTGTTATCAAAATGTAAATCGCCGTGCGTGAATGCCGGCAGATTGGTATTAACTAATAAATCCCAATCTATACGGTCAAAGTAGTAATGCCAGTCATGTACTAGAGTGCCGTTCACACTACCCACAGATTCTAGTTCTGGGTATTTTTCCAAGAATTTATTAATGCGGGCTATAGTTTTGGTTTTATAGAACTGTAGGCTACTGAGACTGATATCATGTTCTACTGGTTTCCAGACCTCATGATCCAACCAGTTTAACATTTTGTCTAGAATCTCTGGGCTGTGATTTTCATACACAGTTGTGCCATCAAAATAATCATATACTAGCCAATTGCCTTGATAACGGCATCCACTGGGGCACACTGTGGAGTTGACCAGATACTTGCGATATTTCTTTTCTGCTATCTTGGGATCCGCCCACCACTTGACCACCCGGTTGTTACATATGTAAGTTATTTCATCTGTCTTGGTGAAATCATATCGCTGGCTACTGGCGAAGGCCCGCTTGTATATTTCTAAATTTCCAAAATCCTGCCAGCTGTCTAAAACAGATACCCGACTGCCACGCTTGATGGCCCAGATGATTTCAGGGCTAGCTGATTCACGCAAACGCTGGGCAAATCTTTGCCAGTCATGTATGTACATGATTCCAGTCAAGGCCAACCAGTCAGTGTTTTGTGGTTGCTTGAATGTCATGTCAACTATGCGGCCTGCATCAACGCGAAACATTGTATACTGTGCACTCATGTGTAAGGATACACTTTTGACAAAATGTGTGTCCTCAGACAACTCTAGTGATGCAACATCTTCAGTAAAGTATGTGTCGCAGGGTATATACCAAAAAGGCCCAGAGATTAAATCCAGGCACTTGCTGACAGTGTAACCCGGACCGCTGCTCTTGCTAGTGTAATCATCTATTTCCACAAACTCAATATGGCGGTCTGGATAAGTCAGGGCACAAAAATCTCGTACCTGCTGTGCCAGATATCCCACTGGGACTATGTATCTGGTGTCAGCGGGAAATCGTTCAATGATATGAGCAAGCACTGGTTTGCCCAGGTAAGGCACAAGACTTTTATTCAAATAAGAGCTAATGTCTCCCAGTCTGCTGCCCAGGCCCGCAGTGGGTATTACCACAGTGTGTTTATTCATGTTCGCTTTGAATTCTGCCGTGTGTACGACCCTGGTCGTCTTGCAGCCTGATTACATCATCAAGTTCAGTGGTGCTTGCCTCAATAAATTCCAAATCTGTTATTGCGACCACTCTATGTGCGTATCCTGGAGCATTGTCAAATGTAACACCAGGGTGCAGATCAATGATCTCAAAAGAGCGTTCGTATTCTGCCACTTGTTCTGAAGTCATGCCTTCTTCTAAAAATTTTTTTATATCAAACAATTCACGACTTCTGTATAACTTGCCAGTGCCACTTATCACATGGTTGGTCTCAAATTTAAATTCGTGAACCTGTAGGCTAGTTCTGTTTCCCGCCAAGAACAGTATTCTCTTTAATGCATAGGGAGTACGAACACCGTCTGCCAACCAAAGTTCATGCCCCCAGGGTTTGCTTACTCTTTTGGAATTAATCATAACAGATATTTATTGGTCCCGAATGTACCCTATCTTTTTATAAAGTTCTTCGACCTCTTGTTCGCTCATGACGTTGGGGAACCAGTTTTGTGGGTAGTTAATGCGTTTGTTACACTCCTCACAATGTTCAAACTGGGTGACTGGATCATAATGCGTGCATTCTGGGCGAAGTATTCCATGATTGCAGGAGCGGCTCTCATTTGCAAAAGCAAAACCCAGTGGCACTACTTTGATCCTGGCATTAGTTAAATGCGTATATAAATCATTGTGCATGTAGGCAGCAGAAGAATTCGTGGCTACAAATTCAGCAGCAAAATCCATGACATGGCTGTTACTGATAAAAAACTCATCCTCCAGACTCATCTGATTACGGAAATTCTTATATGCATCCGGTGTACCAAAGCCACGACTATCTATTTTTTCAATCAAATCTACCAGTCGTATTCCCGGTCGAATGAGCAGGTCTGATCTTAGCTTAATTACATA
>JACCDW010358969.1_pt1 | contig 10281 bp, 10 predicted proteins | sample 7449781 | NCBI WGS metagenome assembly JACCDW01 (sample SAMN15323449, study PRJNA562643) | freshwater metagenome | isolation source: river surface water | place: USA:Blue River Watershed | collected 2017-08-18 | reverse complement strand
CTGAGTGTGAAAATAGATATTTCGCAGAGCCTCGGCGCCTTTGGAGGCTTAAGCGGAGATGCTTACAATTTTGATTTGGTTCGGGGTAGGGACATCACGATCAACGACGTATTTGATCAAGCCAATCAGAAAAAGATCTTGAAGGAAGTCGTGAGACGCACAAACAGGCTGTACGGGAGTCCCGGTCGCCTTGAATCTTTCGAATTTGTGAAGTTTTCATTCAACGCCCATACTCTCGTGATCAGCTTTGAACCAATAGACGCAGACGGCCAGTTTTTACCCGATGACTATGTGGATGTTCCGGTTCCTCTGGACCCCCTTCTTGAAGGGCTAGGTATAAAGGGTAAAGGGCCTTTTTCGAAATAGAGTATGAAAAGAGCAAGCTGTTCTGTATCGCTGCTCGGCAACGGAACGCCCGGCATTTCCATGAACCTGGTCAACTGCGGGCCAGAAAGCGTGGCGGGCGTGGCTCTTCACTGCTCTTGCTGATGCGCAGGGGAATACCACAAATACGGGATTAAGCGTATGATCTAATGGGTCCTAATGAGTGGAATGAAGAGGCAACGCACCCCACAGAAGGAGGTGCGCAACCACCAGCAGGACCTTAGAGCACGGGGAAGTGAATGAACTGATAGATCATCAGACTGGATGCGAAAAGAATCAGCGAGACGAAACAGAGGATGGTGTTGCTTAACACTTGAAACTTGGAGGCTCGTGTTGCCCGCCCATCAAAATTCATGGTGCCATAGAGCTGCCGATGGGCTTTCCTCCACTCCAGGATGAGAGTCCGAGCACTCATAACTGCAGTGACAAGACTGAGAGACATGATGATCAGAACTATGCCCTGAGCCATACGTTTACCCTCGCGGTGGTTTGCACAGGCGTATCAATTACTCTTCAATATCCTTCGCCCAACGCGACGATTCCTCGAGACAATCTTTCAAAACTCCGGTTTTATTGGGCTATTTTTAGCGTAAATTTCGCTTTATTGGTCAGGATTAATCCAAAAGAAGGGGACACGAATCGTGTCCAACCTACATTCTTACCGGTCGAAAGAATCCGCAGCTTGCATGGAATCCAGTAGGCTTCTATAAAAGAAAGAAGAAATTTGTCCGCAACTTGATTTTCAAGCCGACTGGGTTTTAAATCCCAGAGCTTGTCAAAAAAATTCCAAGCGAGGAATGAGATGAAATTTAAACTATTCAGCTATGTGCTTCCCATGCTGCTCGCCACGCCTCTCGTCGCGCAGACCGGGCAGCCTGTGTGGAACAATCTGACGACAGTACACATGAGAATACCCTACGGTCAGTCGCTCTATACTTTTCCATTAGCGGCACCACGGCGCATTACGCCCTTCCGCATCGTTTATGTGCCGACACCGACTTGCACCCAGTTCGCTGTTTATCCGCGGGTCCGATATCAGGGCAGCAACACTCTGAGTGACGTGCGTTATCAGAACAGCATCTTTCAAACGGACAATAAGAGCGTCGATCTCATTGAGATCAATTTCATCCAGAATGTCTATCAGTGGCAGGACTGTCAGGTTTCCATCCAAAGTCTCGTCTCGAATGATCCTCAGACCCTGCCCAAAGTCTATGCCGGCGTCATCGATCACAATGGAGGTTTTGTGAATCGCAAACCGGTCACTCTGCAGGGAACCTACTATACTCAGGATATCGAACTCGTGATTCCTGATTATTGCTCGGACTACGAGGTCGCGGATCTGGGTGTGGTGACTGGCAGTGGCACCAGTTTTGTCACTCCTGAAGCCACGCGTTCCCGCACCCTGAGCTTCCATCTTCCCCAGCCCATGGCCGTGTCCAAGCTTGAAGTCAGCCTCCTTGCGCCTGCGCTACAGGCTTGCCAGATTCCAGTCTATGTTCGTCCCTTGGCGCCCAGAAGCTAAAGCCACCATCGGGCTGATCGACATCCCGGATCAGCCCCTTCGTTCCTTCCATGGACCTCCACCCTGGCATTTGACCCTGTTCTTGAACTCCGAATTTTCGCGAACAGATATTGCCGTCCTCGGTTTCCGCGTGATTGTCACCCAGGGCCAGTCGCCTTAATGTAGGCCTTGTGAAGCTGAAGACGTCACAGCCCCACACCAAAAAGCAAAACCCTTATAAAACCCTGTTCAAGGAGCGCTTTCATGCGTCGCAAACAGATCAGTAAGCCTTTGTCCCTTTTGCTTCTGGCTTCCTTCACAGCCACCAGTTCCCAGGTCTATGCGTTGCCGAGTTACACCGGAGCCAAAAACTCCTCGTTGAAACTCGCTCAAGCCCAAGCCATCCAAAGAAACCCGAGCCTCGCGGGAACGGCCCTTTTCCAGGACCACCTGGATTCCAAGATCCTTTATGTATCGCCTTCATCCAAGAAAACGCAGTCGGGCGTTTATTCTCCTGTCAACGGCGCGGTGAACTGTCCCGTTCTGGAAGATCAATTCGCTCTAACCTATCGCCTCCCAGCCTCTTCCGAATTCGAAGCGAAGGCCGCTGCTGGCGCATACTCGCCCTACTTTGATCTGCAATACGGCAACTACTATCGTTACGGAAACCTGATCAACGCATTGGCCACCAAGATGGCCAACGCCGAGCTTCTGAAATCCAAACCGGAATATGCCGCTTATAAGATCGCCGATGAGAAGTTGAAGATGAAGGACAGTGAACTGGATGAAGTGAAGTCGCAGATCGCAGCCCTGGATAGTGCTGTGACCACGGCAGCCACCCTTCTCAGCGTGGCCTCGGCCGATCAGATCGCAGCCGCCAAGGAAGCTCTCCAGCAGGCTGTGGCCACTCGGACTGAAAAAACCCCGGCCCTCGCCACGCGCAAGGCTCAGCTCGAAGCGGAACGCATTCCGCTCCAAAATGAATACTTCGCTGCAAAACAAGCCTGGTTGCCATTCGACGCTGACCTCGGTCGCCTCGCGGAAGCCATCGATCAATCCCAGCAGGCTCTCGCCGTCGTTGACAAGGTTGCCAATGAAGTCTTTGGCCGCAACGAGAAAACCCTGCAGGCCTTTGAAACCAAAGTCATAGGTTTGGCCTCGGCCAGTTATTCAATCTGGGGCAGCGAAGCGTCCGATATGCAGGTCGCCCTTGCTCAGGTTCCTTCGTTTACTGGTCGCAACTTTGGTGTGCGTCAGCTGCCAATATTCAACGTAACCCTGGCTTCGACCGTGGATCCCGCTTCGCACAAGGCAGGTTCCACAGACAGCTCGGCATCACCGCAGATCGACAAGATCGCGGGACAAAAGAATGTCCTCTTTAAAGTATCGGGAGCAAAATTCGGCTCCGTCCTTCCTGGAGCAGCAGTCCAATCCTCTAACTGGGTCTTCAAAACCAAGGCTGGCATCCCACTGCGTCCTATCGAAACAACTCCCAGCGCGGCAGCAGGTACATTCAAAGCGGATATCAATCAGGGCGTTTACTGTATGGGCAGCTCCAAACGCAGTGATCCCACCCCCGTGGCATCATTCCTGCCGATCGGTGGAGTCCGCAAAGCCTGGGCGATCGATAGCTACCGCTACAAACCAAGGTCCCAGCGTGTCATGGCTCAGTCGGTTGCCCTGAACTACGACTACCACGTGAAAGCGGATCCGATGCGCGTGAGCTGTACCCTGGATGTTTCCAAATCCATGGACTATGTGCGTAACTCAGGCGAGTGGAACTTCCTCTGGTGGGGTGAGAAGTGGGACGACACCCGTCGCACCAGCTCGGGCTTTAACGGCGTCAGCTGCAAGACCGATGAAAATCCCACCGATGCTTCACCCAATTCGGGTGATGCCCAGGCCCGCCTCGATGCTTTGCGCAACAAAGCGATCAACGAGATTACGGCCGAATTCCTGATGACTTATGCCAAATCATGGCGTACGGAAATCGTCGAGGCTCCGCAGAATATTCCCGACCAAAACAAATTCTTCTCCAGTCTGGGGACTGGTTTGGAATCCATCTGCGGTCCTAACATCTACTGTAAGGTCACAAGCGTGGTCATGAAGTCCCTGGATGAAATCGCCGGCAGCCGAAGCGGCAGCACCAGTCATCATGAAGATTTCAGCGCCGTCATCACTCGAAACTATAACGAACAGTCCTTCCGCACGTTGAAGGGCAATGCTGTCATCGACCTCACGGTTGATGCTCCCTAAGCCCCAGGGCTCATGATCGAAGGAGGTCGTCCATGAAACAAAGAGTCATTTCAGGTGTTCTTGTGCTGGTCGGTGTAACACTATTTGGGTTTCAACAACTGAGTGGTAAGAAAAGTTCAGGTCCAGAATCAGCTCCTCTTGCAACAGAGCCGATGGAAGAGAAGGTTCAAGTCTCCGAAAAAGAGGTCGAAAAAACCATCGAGCTCTTGAAAAAAGTGGAAGCTCCCACACTTGAAACTGTGGCTGAGGAATTAAAGGTCAGCGGAGATGAAGAAGCCCTGGCCAGTTTCCAGAACTACCAGAAGCAGCAAAAAACTTACGACAAGGCTTACCAGAAATACGAGACAGCCCATGAGGCTTACCGTACCGCGGTGCACACTGCAACCGATGGTAACAGCCCGGAAGTTGAAGCAGCTCTTGCTCAAGTGGACGCGGAAACAGAAGCTCTGAAAGCAGAAACCGAGGCTTTGAATGCGAAGTCGGCTGAGTTTCTGGAAGAGTATCGCCGCTACACCTTCGATAAATTCGGCCTGGCTTTGAACTAATGCAAACGCTGGAGGCTCGTTCGGGTGATCCCACTTGAACGAGCCTCTGGTCCTTGAACGGAAGATATAAGATGAAAAAATCCATATCCATTCTCACTATCGGTTTCGGCCTCTTCGCTTGCGGCGATGGTCGTGCTGCAGAACAACAGCAATCGGGACTCGTCACAGAAGATAACATCTGCCAGCTGGCCTGGGAACAAAACGAGGAGCAGCTGGATCCTTCTGAGCGCATGGGAAATCCCTTTCCCATGCTGAAAAAACCGGATGCTCCCTGGCGCTTTGAAATGGAATACCAAGGGCACAGGCTCATCATTATCCCAGCCCAAACGGTGGCGTATCAGATTGAACTGGAAAATAAGGTTCTGGACTGCGAAGTTCCTGTGGCCTGGAAGGCTTTGGATAGCACGCTCCAGGTGGCCTTCGATCCACAATTCGCCAATCGTCGTCAAATCACCATGATCAACGGCAAACCCTTCGGCAGTGAAGTCAAAGGTGGACTCTATCTGAGGCATCAGCTGCTGCCGCAGGATCCGAATGATATCAACCTCGCCTGGTTCCTCGATGCAGCTCCGATTCCAAAGATCGATCTCATCAAAGCGATACGCGAAGCTCTTCCTATTCCCATCGAACAGACCATCGAGCTACTCAAGGCCGTGGATCATTTGAAAAGTCGCGGTAACATAGGCATTCAGGCTGTGGCTATGAGTGTGGGTGAAGATCCGTATCGATACTGGGCCATGCTCCCGAATCAGGCTGCCCAGCTGTGGCCTCAGCTTCGTTTCCTGCCGCTTGGTCAGGCGACAGCCGAAGCCAGCGTGGAAGAAGCCTGGACCAAGGCCAATATCCTTGACCTTGCCGCGATGAAACTCTGGGATAAAACCCAGAAAAAAATGGTTGATTGTGCGAGTATCGGCACAGGAAACAAGATCTCATGCCGTCAGGTTGTGGATGATGCCTTCGTCAAAATTTTCAAAGAAGCGCAGGAAAAAAACCGGGACATCTGCGTGCACCTGGCTTTTTCTGGCGGTGCTTTCAGCCCTTACTTTATTTCCAGCTTCTGCGTGGACCCCCTCGGGTCGGTTCGAAGTTCAGGCTCCCAGGCTGTTACCGATCCAGGCTTTCCCACACCCGTCGTACAAGGAAGGTGAATCATGCGCGTCCTGCCCCTTCTGATATTTATCATGACGGTTTCATGGGGTGATGCTCACGCGGCCCCGCAAGAATCCGTGACCACAGGAGTGGCAAAGGTTCAAGCCCTTCTGCGTTCGATCCAGGAGAAGCCAGAGATCAAACAGGACCTTGCCAGGACTCTGCGGCAGACTGTGAGCGTCAGCCAGAAGCAGCTGGTCCGCGATCAATTGCAGATCGTTATCAAACCCGGACGTTTACCAGGCAGTGATCCCCAGCGATTCATCATCAATGGCGAGCGTTTTGTCCTTCCCAAGATCGAGGGACAAAGATCCTGTGATGCGATTCAGGAGGATTGGCGGGACCTCGATCGTGTGTATTCGATGGTGAATGATCTGGCTTTGGAACTGGACGAGGTGTTCAGCACCAAAGAATTCTGTGCACCCTGCGTTGACACTATATTGACCACACTGCGCGAGGCCACAGAGGAGCTGGAGAGCATCAGCTCGCGACTCAATGCGGACGGTGAACGCATGGTTTTGGTGGTATGGGGTCCCGAGGCTTTCCTGGAGAATCGGCAGGACGTCTTCACAGCCTTGAATTGGGACAAGCTCATCTACTTCAACATCGATGGGGATTCACGCATCGGTGATGCCACGCATCCCCTGCCGCCGCATCCGGGGCTTTACGTGCACTCACCGATTTTACAGAAGGGCATTCAGTTTCAGACAGATGCAACGGCTGAGCGTGCCTGTAGTCCTGGTTTCGAAATTCGCTTGGATGGCCTCGCCAAGGGCATGCTTCCGCTTGAGCGGCGTGAACCAATTAAGGATTTAACCCGCCCACGCCAGCGTTCGGTGACAGTGAATCTGTCCCTCCTTTACCCCTGATGGAGCGTCATGGTGTGAATTGAGGATGGGAAGACGACTGGACGAATGCTATAGCTTCCTCGTGAAGGAACAGGTTACCAACACGAGGAATTACCTATGCAACATTCTGAGGAATCTCTACGAGAGGCTCTGGGTTATGAACTCTCGGATATGATGTATCGACAGAAGGCACTGGCCCTTTGCAATGAACGCGTTGGTTTCTGGGACGATCGCTTTCGCATGATGGCCGATGATGATCAAAGCCTCGTCGAGCTCCTGGAGACAGTGATCAGCAGCTTCGGGCTTCGCCTGACGCCGCGAAGGTCAACGGAACAGATTTCGGATCTCGTGATCGACATTGTGGTGGGCGAGACATCCAAACCTTTGGAAAAACTGGAAGCCTATGCTCTTCTGAAAAAGAGTCAACTCATGTCCCTTCTGCTCGTGAGGAAGGCCGCTCAAAACGAATGGCCCGATATTCGTCTGACGCTGAATCCACTGGATGCCATGTTCAACACGCTCAGCAGCCATGACAATCATCTGAAAAATTTTATCGAGCATAGCGGCGTCACCTGGCTCACCGGGCACGTGGTTGCAGAAGGATTCCTCACCCGAACCCGCGACGCCCTGACGGAACTGGCAGATCGGGTGGCTCATCGCGTGGCGGGCCATGAGGAACGGGAAATATTTTCTGTGCTTCAGATGGATCATCGCAAGGTGGAACTCCTCTTCCGCGAAATTGAGGAATCCAAGACGCAGGAAAGGGCCATCGGCATATTCCGTCAACTCAAAGCGGATCTCGCGGCCCACTCGATCGCTGAAGAGGAAACCGTTTATATGCGTTTCCAATCGCTCACGGCCATGCGGGACTATCTGGCCGAAGCCCGCCAGGATCATGCGGATATCCGTGTCCTTCTGGAAGAGGCCACTGAACTTCAGGAGGAGCATGATGCCTTTCTCGACAGGATTGATGAGCTGCATCAACTCGTCAGTCAACATGTGGAGGATGAGGAAAGCCAGCTCTTCAAGTTGATTAAAAGGAACAGCAGTGATGAATTGCGCCGGGATCTCACTCAACAGTTTCTGAAGGCCAAGCAACGCATCCAGGAAAATGTCGGAACCGACCCCCTCGCATCTGAACCTGATCAACCTTTGCCTTCGGATGCCATCAGGCCATAAGCTCCGCGATGTCGTCTGGCAGATCATGAGCCAGCATACTTTCCATGCGGCTCAGCACAATGTCGGTCACCACTTTCCTGGTCATCCGACAGTGCAAGGTTTCGGCGGAATTGAAGGAACCATTTTCAAACAGCTTGTTGGATGGGGCTCCCCCGCCGCAGAAATGAAAGTATTCACAACTGGCCTGACAGGCTTTCACGCCAGCCTGGATTTCCTGCGTCATTTTCTGAAATTTCGGGGATTGTAGCAGTTCATCGATTCCCGATTGAAGGAAGTTCCCCAAAATAAAGTCGCCATAGGACGGATGCTTCATACCCAAAAGTTCCGGACTGAAACTGCTGAAATTGCCATCGACATCGACATTGATGATAGCCAGCGGATTGTTTTCCATGGGCGGCACGCGCGGCAACTTGCGGACGCTGCCCATGATCGCAGTATGGGCACTTCTGAATTCCCGGACCAGATTCGGCTGCCCGACCTCAAAGCTCAATTCATGCATGGTCTGCATAAATTGACCAAATTCCTCTTCGGTGACCGACTGCAGACTCGATGTCGCATGAACCCCTTCAATCTCTTCGACATTGAAGCCGAGACAATCCGGCCCCCAGCTGTGAAGGTAGCGAAAAATCGCCGTGGGTTGCTGCACGGCCTCCTTCGTCACCACACTGATAGTGTGAAAGGTGATACCCGCCTCATGCAAACAGGCCATGCCTCGTTCAATCTGAGCCAAAGATCCCTGTCCGCGTCGATCGACACGAAACCTGTCATTGATGAATGACGGTCCATCGATGCTGACTCCGACATGGATGGGTAGCTCCTTGAAGAGCTGGCACCATTCCTTGTTGATCAAAGTTCCGTTGGTCTGAAGGCAATGCTTAAACTGAATCCCGGGTGGTATATGCTTGCGGATCGCAGCGTCCGCTTCCCGATAGAAGCGTATCCCTGCGGCCAAAGGTTCTCCGGCATGCCAGACCACCGAAAATTCCTTCTGAATCAGACCGGAGGCCACGATGCGTTCCACACTTTTTTCGATCACATCCAGACCCATCCGCCGCCGGATTGTTTTATCCGGCAAATAGCAGTAGGAGCAGTTCAAATTGCAATAGGGCGTTGCCTGCAAAATAAGAAGTCGTAAGGGTCCCATGTACCACCTCCGTGATCTGGTCCGAGGTTCCTTCCCCTGCGGAAAGGAACCATTTTTCACAACTTTTCAAACCGGGATGATATCACCCCAATCTCTCCAATCCTGCCAGTTGTTCCAGTCCTTCCAATCGTTCCAGTTTTTCCAGTCTTTCCAATCATTCCAATTGGCCCAGTCCTTCCAGTCGTTCCAATCGGTCCAGTTATTCCAATCGTTCCAATCCGACCAATCTTTCCAATCCTTCCAGTCTGTCCAATCCTGCCAGGGATGGACTGGTTGGGTGCGTTCCGTTTGGGGCCCCAGGGCCTTGATAAGCTTGCTGACGTCGCCTTCACCCGCAAGGCCCGTCGTGGAGCGGATCAAACCGAGCACCACGGCCACCATCGCCGCCCGCTTCATCAAGGTATTCGATCCTTCACTGGTCTTCAGCTCCTTCAAAATCTCTTTCGCTTTGTCCCATTCTTCACGATTCATAACTCTCCTTTCTTCAGAACAAAAGATCCGAGAATCTGGAGTTTACCCTCTCCATTCCGCGCATAATAATTTCCATTCAGTTGCTGCTTGTTCTTGCCACCGATAAAGACCTGATAGAGCTTGATGTTGTCCGGGCCCGTGGGCTGGATGAGCAGTGAACTCCGCTCCCCTTCTTCCACCACCCGAATGTGATCATCCAGCGGTCCGCGTAGGTGGCTGCGACTGAGCGGGGAACGCGTTTTATCCAGAAGCTCCACAAGGATTTCACCCTGAAAATGCTGAGCGTCCACTTCACCATCGATATTTAAATGCAGAAGCCATTCCTGACCGCCCTTGCCTTCGATCTTGCCGTGAAAGTCGCCCTTCAGATGTTCTTCGATCACCGCAAGCTGCGAGAGATTGCGAAAACTTGTGAATTTTTCCGGATCAGGCAGTTGATTTTTTGTCAGGAATTTTTTCTGTTCTGTGAACGGTAATACCAGAATTTCATCACTCGCAAATTTTTGAAGATCAAAAGCGGGAACCGGTCTCGGCGCTGAAGTCTTTTCCATGAGCGGCTTCTCGGGTTCACGCGCAGGTGCTTCTTCAGCTTTCGCAGCGATATCCAAGGGAATCTTTGTCACAGAACGCTCGGTGTCCACGACTTTGGCAATGGCATCCTTCGCTGGCTGAGATAGTGAAAGATCCCTTGCCCTGACTGGCTTTGGCCTCGACGTGACCCAAAGGAAAGCCACAAAAAGGATGAGGCAGCATCCTGCCCATAGCAGTGCCTTGTTCATAATTTTTGCTCGTCTTGGAAAAAAT
>JACCDW010062290.1_pt1 | contig 10281 bp, 4 predicted proteins | sample 7449781 | NCBI WGS metagenome assembly JACCDW01 (sample SAMN15323449, study PRJNA562643) | freshwater metagenome | isolation source: river surface water | place: USA:Blue River Watershed | collected 2017-08-18 | reverse complement strand
TATGATGCAGAAGAAGCACAGCAAAAGAAAGGCTCTGTAAGACGCCGCAAGTAATAGAGGGTTAATAAATTGGCTGCAGATAATCAAGATTTTTCCGCTTTAGCGTACCCAGATACTTCTTGGCTCGACTACATGTCAACTGCAGCCAATCCCGGTGTTTACATTTCTTGGGAAAGAAGGGCAACATCAAATGTTGCCTTTTATCAAATTTTAAGAGGCCCTTCTATGGATGGGCCATATAGCACTATTGCTACAATTCCATTTCCTGCTAGTGATTATGTTGATTCTGTTGGAAATCCAAGTCACTTCTATAAAATTAGAGAAATTGCAACAGACACATCTGTTTTATCTACAAGTGAAGCAATTACAGGATCTGAGCTTTTATTAAAAGCATCTTTGATTTATCAAATCAAAACCCTAATGGAAGTCCATGTTGAAAGCGAAGAAGGAATATTCGAACATTTCAGCAGATCATCTTGTAGATTCGTTCATAAATATTGGAACGCATATCCAAGGCCAGAAATTAGAATTTCAGGATATTCTTCTGATGGAAATATTGATCCTTACGTCCATCTTGATGACGTAACTCCAATTTATAAAACGGTCAATGGTACAGCAAATAATTACCCACAAGGCTTATTGTGTGCTCCTGATTATAATGGTAGATTATTTTTTAAAGATAGTACAGGTGCAGCTGCCAATATTGAATACTATGATACAGTTTACGCATCATACTGGGTCAAGATGTTTACGCACAGTGAATTAAATAACGCCTTGTATATGGCTTTGCAGGCGATTAACGCACAACCAGGTACATCAAAATATACATCTGTTTCACAAGCTCCATTTTACTATGATGCAGCCCTCATTACTGGTGCTACATATTATTTACTTAGAAGTTTAACTGTGCAGCTCAAAAATAGAGAATTCAAGCTTCTCATGGCTGATCCAGATAATAATGACATCTTTAATCAATTTAAAGAAGATGCTAGAATGTATAAAGAAGATTTTGATAAATTTTTAGAAAAAATCCCACTTGCGAAATACCCAACTTCAAAAACTATTGTCACTCCAGAGTATATGTTACCTGGTGGTAGAAGTAGATTCTTTAGAGCCTTGTTCAAGGGTATGGGTGGTTAGTTTTTTAAATATAATATAATAGGAAAAACCATTATGAAAAGATTTTTAGATAATAAAATAGTTACCGCTCAAGAAAGCCGAAATTTTGGTGAAAGTGTTACTACACTTTTGGGTGGAGTATTGAAACCTCTAATTGATCCCAATTCCAATGAAGGCAAACTTGCAAACACCATTGGAAATCTTACCGATAAACAAAAATCTGAAGTTAAAAATAAGGTCATTGATAATTTGGGTAAAATTGAGTCTAACAGAGTACAAGCTCAATCTGTATTCAAGCAAAATGGACAAGATGAAGAAGAATATTCTGATTTTGTAGAAAATGTTTTTAAGGGTTTTGGTATTCCAGAATTCCAAACTAATCAGTATATAATTGGCTTATGGCCTCTTATGAGAGATAAAAATTTTACATTTTTAGCCTTTAAGTCACTACTTATTAAAGTACTCAAGAGATTTACTGGACCTGCTCAGATAGAAAATTTCTTTAAAACATTTTCTACAGCTTTCCCAAACCTTGAAAATACCATTGGTACATCTGATGAAGCTATTCAAAAAGTTATAGACTTTCTTGCTTCTGGCAAAAGTGCTAAAGAATTTCAAGATTTTTTACTTTATCAAATGATATTGAGTTATGGACTTTATAACAAAATACCAGAAAATAAAAAAGCTGACATATTGAAAGTTTCAGAGCAAATTGAAACACTAAGGTCTCCTATAACTAAAAATGAGCAAGAATATTTAAATTTTTTAAGAGAGAAAGGCAACTTCCTCAGAGAAAAAAATAAATTTTATACAGAAGTAGCTTTAGCTATCATGGATATGGAAAAAGAAAACTTTTCAAACTTAATAGGTGTTTTTAGAAAAGGAATTGATTTTAATAGTATTAGAATTTATTTAGAGAATTTTCAAAGAGGTTCATTTTTTGATGAATTAATAAAGTCTACACCATTCAGTCCAGATTCACAAAATGCTGATGTAGAAGGAACAAAAGTAGGGACATCATTTGTTCAGTCTAAAAGAAAAATATTTGCATCAGCTGATACGAGAAGTGAGATTGATAAAGCTACAGGCACTGTGAAAAAAGAAGCCGTTCCTCCTCCTCCACCACAAACAGAAACAACAGAGTCAGGTGATTTTTCTAGGCTGTATGGTAAATTTATAGTGCAAATTCAAGAATTTGAATCCACAACACAAAATTTAGCAAGAAAAGTTGATGAAGAAATTGCTTATATTGTGAATAAGCAATCTACAAAATCTCCTCAGATTGGTCCATTTTCAGCAGGTAATGTTTTTCAGTACTTACAAAATGAACAAGAATCACTTGATGAATCTGATAAAGTTATTGCTTTAATTGAAACAATAATTGCAAGTTCTTCCAATTTGAAAACATCACTCATTGATGTTATTGATAATACTGTTTTGACACTACCAGACCAAAATGCTTTAAGGCAAAAAGAAACTGCTAAAACAGCTATTAGAGAAAAATTTGATATCTTCAAGAAGGATATGCGTTCTCAACAGCTTGGGTTAAAATTTAATAAAATTCTCATAGCTAGACAAAATGAATATTCTGAGGCGCAAGATTTATATGACGATTTAAAAATAGAAATGGAATCAAATGTAAGTATCCGTCCTGTAATGGCTCCTAAGGCAATTCTTGCTGGTTTTAAAATGGCTGATATTCTAGAAGAAATAGCAGAAGAGTTTAAACAAATTGCAGCAGAAAACCCTATAAGAACAGAGCAAGCTATGAAAACTGCAAGAAGATGGGAAAATTTTGCAAAGCAACAAAGGGCACTTGTGTTTACAGAAATTTATCCAGGCATGGCTCAATCAATTGGAATCGAAGCAACAAAGCCAAGTATATCTCCATCCTTTAGTTTAAGTAGAGCAGCTTTGAATATAGTTAAAAACTTAAGATTTGCAAGTAAATTTATGGATAAAGAAGTTGAAAGTGATAAGAAATTTAGAGATTATTGGAATAATCTATTCATGCAATCTAAGGATCCTAGGCCAATGGGTGATATTATAGAAGAAAAACCAAAACATGGCAACTTGACTACTGAAGAAGATGCAAAACTTCACAAAGACACCATGAGAAAATTCAAAAAGCCAGTATCCAAAAAATCTAGGTTCAAAAAGAAATAGATTTAACTGTATAATTTGAACCACTACTTTATAGTGGTTCAAATTATTTTATTGTGAATTAAATGGCAAAAAAGATATCTTTATCATCAATTATCAGACCAGATGAATCTGAATATGTAGATGCTTCACAGCTAGAGGCAGGTTTAACAGATGCATATGAACCAGTGGCTACAGGTTCGGCCATGCATGCAAGACCATTGCCTGTAAATATGTACACTGTCGATGATCAGAGTTTAGAATTGCCTGACACTCCATTGGCAAGAACTCCAATGCGTATCACTAGAAGATATGTTCCTACAAACAAAGATAATACTCCGGTTTTGACAAGCAAAGAAAGACCAGAATTCCCTTTATTTAAAGAAGAGGAAGAACAGCAAGAGTCTGGTGTTGTCTATCCCAAGCCTCAAGAAAAATTATCAACATTTAATGAGGTATATGCAAATAAAGCAAATTCTGGAGAAACAATTTACCACGATTACGAATCAGAAATTTTACAAGATTTCGTACCTGCCAACCCAGCAATTATGAGCTTATTGCAAAAGCAGGGTAAGGAAATTCCACAAGAAATAGCCTTGAGCAAAAAGCTTGCAGCCAGAGCTCCAAAAAATACCAATAACGCATCTTATAATTACGACAGAATTAAAGAAGCGCCCAGGTTATATGTCCCTGACTCAATGAGAAAAACCCAAAATGGGGTAAAAAAAAAGATTACAATCTGAACAATTCTGATAAAGATCAAATTGTTCAAAAGCTACAACGCTCTCCAGATGTAGAATTCACAGAAGGCTCTAATGTAGTCCTTACGGGTGAAGATTTAAGTCAATCAGGAGATTCATTTTCTGCTAAATTTTATAAAGATGGCACATTAGTCGAAACTTTTTCTGGGACTGTTGGTGCTGATGGATCTTTGCCTCTTGGTTTAGTAAAACTTAAACAAGGCACCTATAGTGTGGAGTTATCAAGCGGTGGTACAACACTCACTCCATTCAGAGCTGTCGTTAAACCATCACCTTCAGCTTTGTCAGATGGTCCAGAAGTTCAATCAACTTTCCAAAAACTTCCTCAATCTGTTTCTGAACAAATAGAAGCAACCGGTAATGCGCCACTTCCTAAAAATATAGAATTAGTAACCGAAGACGACAAATTAAATTCCTTGTCGTTACAAAATCAATCAATACCTGATTTACCAAAAAGCGAAAATCAGCCCCTAAGTAACCAAAGGTCTTTTCTTACAGCAGATCAAATAAACGGACAAAAATCTGTCATATTAGAAAATGCAGATTCTGACAAAAAAGATGCTTTAATCCCTGATGCTTTTTCAGTCAAAAAAATCGGTGAAGAATATCAAGATACAAAAAATTTAACTGAAAATCAACCCACACCAGAATCTGAACAGGGTTTTAGCACAAATGCAAATTTTACAGAAAGCAATACAGAAAGTTTAAGCAAAAATAATTCATTAACTTCAAGTCAAGAGTCAATAAGCGCCAATGCTGAATTACCGAATTCTATACCATTTGGTTTATCACAAGACGGAAGGCCAATAAGCCAAAATACTCCTTTGGGATTTACGCCAGATGGATCACCTATAGAGCAACAAATTGGTTTAGATGCCAATGGTTTGCCAATAACTCAAAATAGAGCTTTAGATATATCTGCAGAAACATTTAGTAGTAATAATCCTTTGGTAGAAGATGCTTCTTTTGGAGTAAATTTAAATCAAAATATTCAAACTGGAACAAATACTAACTCTAGTTTAGAATATCAAAAGTTACCAGAATCAAGTTCTGATCAATCATCAGATGATTTAACTGACACAACAACTGGTAATTTGCCATTTGAATCTTTTGAGCAAGGAGGAACAGTTGCTAGAAAATTTGAAGATTCTATCCCTTATGCAAGTAGCCAAAATAATAAATTTTCTGAAAATAATAATATTAATTTTTCAGAAAATCAAAAACTTACAGAAGCTACATCTGTTGGATCAGATGGTCAATATCAGGGTGTCAATACAGAACAATCAATTTCTTATCAAAAGCTTCCACAATCAGAGGCGTCTAATTTAAATTATGGCTCTGGCAATACTCAGATATTGTCTGGCGATAATGGTATTATAGCTCAAAATCCTGGACAAACAACAGGTCAAACAACAGGTCAAACAACAGGTCAAACTTCTGGACAAACTGTAGGTCAAACCGCAGGTCAAACTGCAGGTCAAACCGCAGGTCAAACTCCTGATCAAACTCCTGATCAAACTCCTGATCAAACTACTGATCAAACAGCTGGTCAAACAGCTGGACAAGCAACAGGTCAAACTCCTGGTCAAACAACAGGTCAAACAAATTTATTTTCTAAAAATTCAGAAAGTGAATCTTTAGAAAGCGATAGTAAGCTCTTAAGTGATTTAAAATTTGCAGATGATACGGGAGATGCATATCAAACTAGAACACTCGCATCAGAACAATACTCTGAACAATACTCTGAACAATACTTTGAACAATACAATACTGATCAAATTGAAGAATTGTCTCCTGGCCAAAATAAAATATTAAGCTCTACAATTAGTCAGCAAAATAATATTGAATCAATTTCAGGTGACTCAGAAGATTTTGTAAATATTGTAAATCAAGATGGATCAAATCAAGCAGCCTCCCAATCTGAATTTGTTAAGATTGGCGAAGTTAACACAACAAGAGGTGGACTGAATTATAATCAGGTAAATAATTTTGATTTACCCACTGATTTACCAAATGATTTTTATGAATATAAAGGCTCAAAAAATTTATCAAATGAAGAACTTTTAGAAGAATATTTATCATCAGAAGAATTTACAAAACTTGATGAAGAATCTAAAACACGAGTAATAAATGCACGTCAAGAAATTCAATCTAGAAAAATTACATCTGCTCAAAATCAACAGGACAATGTAACCTCTGGCACTGTTTTATCTGGCGGTCAACCTCTTCAAGGTAAGGTGAAGGAAGCCAGGGGTTTTGCAAAATTATTCTCGAGAAACAAGCAGGATAGATCCCAGCAAAAAGAACAGGATCAAGTTCAAAAACAGTTTGAAGAATCTAACAATGTAAAACAAAAAGTTTCTTTAACGCTAGATAGAATTATAGGAAACAATAAATTTGAGTCTCTCCCAGAATACTCAATGACTGATCAGCAAATAGGTCAAATTCAAAATGAAAACATTGACAATGCTGAAGATGATATATTGCAATCAAGTGAGTATCAATTTGGTGATGAAGATAATGTAATTTATAAGTCTCCTAGAATCACTGGTGTTAGAGAAATATTAGATGATGAATATCAAGAAGAGCTTAAAAAACGTAGGCGAAAAAGAAAAAATCTTAAATATTTGCCAGTTGGAGCAAATCTTGAGTCTCAATTTTTATCTACTCTTGAAAATACTGTACCAGAATATTTATATGATGATCAAGAAACTAATATTTATAGAGGTTTAGTTGGAGAAAGAGACAGATTCCAAGAATTAACTATTTCAGAGCAAGAGCAGAATAAAATTGCTTTAAGAAAAGCAGAGCATGATATACAGCAGCAGTTAAATAAGGCTCTTGAAGAAAGCATAATTATAAAAGAAAATGCAGAAAATCAAGCTGCCGAATTAAACGCTGACAGTGAAACAATGTTCTATCGAGAACTTGTCAAAGAACGAGAAAGATTCCAGCAGTCATTAGCCGAAGAAAGAGAGCAAAACAAAGCAGCACTCCGTAGATCTGAAGAGCAAATTCAAAAACAGTTAGTTGAAGCATTAATCTCGAATCCGCAATCAGCCCCTGCACAATCATCAAATGATCCTATTTCACAGGTTGTAAGATCACTTGTTGAAAGTGGCAAGGATAAAGAAGAAGTTATAATTGATGCAACAAGAATCATACAAATGATTCAAAATAATCAGACAGTTTCTGGCGGGCAAGAAATAGATGAATATCTATTGAGGCAGAGAATTGAGCGAGAATTGAAGTATGAATTTAAACAAATGCAATTAGAGCATGAAATGAAGATGAAACTAATTTACAGAAGGATGATTGAAGACATGTATGTAGACATGTTGAATAGCTAATAAAAAATGCCTGACGATAGTTATGTCAATCCTGATAGAAAACCCTATTCAGGTAAATACAATTGGGTGCCATCTTATATTCCAACTGCTGGAGCTACAGCAGGATTGGGTTGGTTAGACCTGGTTCACGAAAGAGGGTCTTTTAGAAATGATTATTTTATTAGCTCTTCTGTTTCAACTAACTACACTCTAATACCATCTAATAATTCTGGTACTGGAGTAAGTTATTATGGCAAGCCAGAATGGCCTGTCAATATTGCATTTAGAAGGAAACAAAATCCAACTCCTTTAGTTCCACCCGTGCCAGATAAAGTATTTTGGGTTAAAAGCAATACTTATTGGTGGCAAGCAGACTTCACTACTATAGCAACAAATTTAAGTGCAATAACATTTGAGTATTCATTGTTGGCGGATATAAATGATCCAAATTTATTAACTGTTTTAAATCAGTCTTCGGTATATGGTGCAGCATCTGATTATGAAAATTTATTAGCTTATCAAACTGGATCAAGTACTTCTGTAAATATAGATTGGACCAAATATATATTTGGTAAAATTAAATTATATCAATCTACAGATACAGAAGACACTGCAACATCATTTCCTTCATCAGTTTTAAATGCATCTACAACCACAGCTGACAGAACTACATACACCAGTTCTGTTAATTGGAATAAAGAAGACACTATTCAAGTGTATAGGGCTTTACCAGAGGAAGATTTTATTGCAATTTCGCCCGATGAATATACTTCAGATTACTTAAATAATACAATTAAATTTAAATCACAACAGCCACAAAATACTGTTGTAAATATAACTGTAAATACCACACCGATTTTAGCTACAGGTTATTATAATGGTAATTCTGATAGCAACTCAAATACTAGAACTATTACTGTTCATTTCGATTATGGTTCTAGTGACTTTAGAGACATAAGCAAGCTAAGAATACAGCCTTTTTATACTGATGGTCCATTAATAAAATTCTCATTAAAAAAAGTTATGCTATTTAGGGTTCTTTCAAATCCTAGGGTTAATATTAGCAATTCACAATTACCGTGTAGAATTCTTGCATATGCTTTCAATGTAAATTGTGGAAAAACAATTCCTGGCCTATCTGATTATTATCCCAATGATAATAACAATCCAACGTTCTATGTAAAAGCTTTCCATCCAGAAGATACTATTAAGGCCAGAGGCTTTGCGCATGCTATTGATTTAAGATTTTTTGTTCCAAGTTTCCCAATTTATTCTTTCAATGGTATTACATTGGGTGGTTCAATAAGTGCAAACGATTATTGGGTTGTTTTTGTCGGGCCTACTCTTGGTAAAAAATCTGTTATATATTATCTCACAGGAACTCCAATTTCGGGAAGTTCGATTGGCGGTAGGCTTGTAAGAATTAATAATATTAATTTAAACACAAACTCAAGTATTTTAATACAAAAAATTAATTCTACAACTGAACCTACAGATACATCAAACTGGAAAGATTTATATTTTTTAGAAAATACATCTAGTCCTCCCAATTTAGGCGATACTTTTATAGCTCCATGGCTCTATTATGATTCTTCTGGAAATGTTAATTCTTGGTATAGAATTGGGCAAACAGACTTGAACACGGCTGTTACAGAATTTTCATCTGCTTTTAAAGGTCAAATATATTCTGAAAAGTCAGCTTTGTTATTAGAAACCACGGGGGTGTCTAATGCAGAAATTACTAATTTAGTTAGAAGTGTTTCTTTACTTGAAAATGAAGATCCTTTTAACTTTGATCCTTTGAGCTTAGATCCTTTAGCTTACTTTACAGTCGATTTGACTGATGACTTATTGGGATCAAGTATTTTATTTAGAAAAGGTCAATGGAAATTTAACTTTAAAGCAAGATCAAATGATGTAAATAATCAAACTTACACACATATCTTTTTAAGACTATGGTTTCACCCAGGCGAAGAAGCAATAAATTATAATAATCCACACCAGTACAGGAACTCAAATACAGAAATCATTTTTGAGGAGTATAATACTGATCCGTCAAATATTTCAGATCCTAAACCTTCTATCAAATTAAGTATTGGCACACCTTCTAGTTTGGAGAATTTGATAGTCTCTGCTCCACTCACACAAGATTTCAATAGCTATGAAATTCTGAGATATGCCGATGGTTTGTTGGGAGAAGCAGCTAATAATATTTATCAAAGTATTTTTACTTCACCAACAACAAAAATAGTTGTTGGATTATATACTTTTTCATATCCACAAAATGCAACAAGCGCTCCAAATTTTACACAAAATTTAAATCCTCCAACCGTAGAACTAGAGCTAGATCCTATTACTACAAGCTTAGAAACAAGCATATTACAAAACACACCTGATTCACTAAGTGCATCTAGATATTATTTATTTAATAGAACTAATTATATTCATTTTAATACTGATGCTTCTGATTCTTTGAAATTAACAAGAAATTATTACGAAGGTGAATCAATTGGTATTGGATCTAGTTATATACCTTATAATAATAAATTTAATTTAATAGATTCGACTGTTAATCCAACGGGTGATTCTAGAATTGGGTTACTTTCATTTGAGAGTGGTGCTGGAAATTACACGAATCCTAATACATTAATATGTATAGAACATACATCATATTCACTATATGATGATAAATCTATTAGCTTTTATGCTGATTTTACCACCAAAGGTTCCTCGTTTCAAGACGGCAGAGTTAATGCTGGAACTTGGACTGTTGGCATACAATTAAATTATGAATTAGATAGCAGAAGAATACCATCAACATATAAACTAATGGCCTTCTTTGTTGATAGATATGGTGTAGTCACAGAAAGGGTGTTCACATCTCCTTATTTAACACCTTTCAATCCATCTGGATCAAATATTGCTTCTAT
>JACCDW012035185.1_pt1 | contig 10282 bp, 13 predicted proteins | sample 7449781 | NCBI WGS metagenome assembly JACCDW01 (sample SAMN15323449, study PRJNA562643) | freshwater metagenome | isolation source: river surface water | place: USA:Blue River Watershed | collected 2017-08-18 | reverse complement strand
TCTGAATATAATATGTAGGTAGATTGTCTTTATCTCAAGGAGAGGTCATGGTTGAGGCGCGATTCAGCGCTTGCGGACCAGTCACTGCACAGCCGTATGTGAACCTTTCAAGAAAGCAATCAATGGCGTTAGAAAACATATCCGTGTCTACCCATCCGATGAAGCATGACTGCTCTAGAACCCGATGTTCTTTAAATGCATTTATTAAAATATTAGAAAGGCTTCGCCCCGTAAAAAGAAAATATGAATTGGGGCAACGCTTCAAAATATGAGCAACTGTTGTTGCAAACCTAGGAGAGTTGAATTTTTCTTCCCGTGCCAGAGTGGCGAAAAGAAATTGGTCGTTGAATTTGGTTCTAATTTCATTGATCACAGCGGGATCATGATTTCGAATGGATACGACCAATGGAGGTTGAAATGCATGCCATGGTTTGCCATGGATTATCTCAATCCCATCAGCCTTTTTTGTCATTCCGATATGAATGACTGTGGGGCCCATGTGTACTGCATGGAATTTAAGGGACCAAAATACCTGACGTGCGCAAACGCCAAAGCCAAAGATGAAAGGTGCCCACAAAGGCAACGATAACCAAACCGCAGTTCTGGCGCGTTCTGTGATCAAAACTTCTCTTAGCCAGTGGATTCGACTCAGTGGAGAGTGACCGCCTGCGGGTGGGGTAATGGCCTGAACCCCGATCGCGTTAAGTCTTTCAGCCAAGGAGGGTTGACAGGGTGTTAATCCGACAAAAAGCAAGCGCAAATGAGGGTATCGTTTTCGCCAATGCGCCATGACCAAAAGCATCACTTCAGTGTGGCCGAGTAGAACAGAGTTCTGTGCAACAAATGCAATGGTGTTTGGATCGCCTGATGTAACGGGGCCAAAGGACATCTTTTGACCAGCGCGTACCACTCTAATTCCAACAGTAGGGCTAGCTCTACCTGATCATGTTGACATAGTGTTGCCAGCATTTGCCCAGTGACGTCCAGCGCGTGCAAATAAACGCTTTGATCCCCTTTCTCAAAAGCCGCTGCACCTGACTTTAGATTTCGTCTAAAGGTATCAACAAAGTCGTTCATGTGGGTATGTGATGCTGCGCCGATCATGAAATCAATCACATGATCATAGTCGCTTTATCACGGAAAACCTATCACCTACATTCCCCCTGCGCATACTGTGGCCTCAGCCATGTCACGGTGGGCAGCACTGCGCTAGCCGGTGGCGCGCCGCGTTCAGACGGACGTTACCAGATGAAATTGACCTGACAGGTCGGTGTCGTCTGATCAGACCTTTCAAACATTTCAAGGGACCAAGGTAGTCTTGATGAATACCATGAACATAATCCAATTAGCATACAAGTATTACATCATGGACTTGATCAACAACGTGTTCAACCACCATTACACCAAGATCGAATTCTTGCAATGTGGATAACAGGTCTCTCGCATGACGCCTTCCTCTACTTGGAAGCGATGACTTAATCAGGTTTTCTATTAAAGCAATAAAGTGGCTACAATGTAAGTTTATCGTTTAACCAAATTTTGCTCAAGCAGCAAAACGCAACATGACCAGCACCGACATGCGACTGCTCGCGACGCACTGGGAGCGGTCTGGAAGTTTCGTGGCCGCTCCATAATCGCTGCCTCGCTCAGGGGTGCGGTTGCGCCCCGATCAAGATGGCGGCCACGATGCAAGGCTGCGTGCCCCGAACGCTCCATGAATGCATGGTCCCCCGCTGCACCAGGATGTCGCCTGCCTTGAGCAGAGTTTCTCCCGTGTCCATGATGGCCGTGATTTCACCTTTCAACACAATGATGTAGTCGATGGTGCTGGTTTTGTGGCGCATCGGGTCATCCGAAGACAAATCGGGCGCGTGCCCGGCCCCAATCGATTCAAAAGCCTTGGCTGCATCGGCGCCACGCCACATGGTGTCCGGCGGAAACTCAACGATGCGCAAAATGCTACCCACCGAAGGGGGCTCCAACTTTACTGGTCGATCGGCCGCATCCAAGCGGCCTGTGTTATCCGCCGGCGCCGTGGTGGTCTCCCACAAATCGGTCAGTGCCACACCAGGCATCGAAGCCATTTCTTTCACATTCGGCGCCAGGCCGTCAAAAATAAAGGTCGATTGACCTTGGTCGTTGTGGCCTGTCACCACGCGTCTGACTCGCATCACCATGTTGATCTCCTCGTTTCCATTCATTGTCAATGGGCATGTCCGCAGTGAGGCCCACACCCGGATCCGTGGCCATGCAGTCGTTTCATTCTTTCTTCATAGTGCTGCATGAGCCCAAACAGGTAAGTCGTGTCAGGCGGTGATTTGTCGCCCGAAAACTCCTGATACAGGTTGTTGACCGTCACGTAAATGCGTTCTGCATCAGTCCAGCCCTTGAACTCCTTCAATGAAATATCATCGACCGCTTGTTCCAGATTCTTGCCTTCGTCGTAGCAACGCCGAGCCTCGGCTTTGACATATTCCAGGTAATGCTTCAGTGCCCGTACGCCCGATTTGTCGGTGATCGGGCCATGACCTGGCACGACCACGTCGACATCCCAGGAAAGCATCAGATCACAGGCCTTGATCCAGTTGTCCACCGGTCCGGCCCAAACGATCGGGTGACCTCCATTGAACAAGATATCCCCGGTGTACACCACCTTGTCCTGCGGCACATAGGCCAGGGTGTCCCCCGCCGTGTGAGCGGGGCCGACCTCGACCAAACAAACGGTCTTGTCTCCAACCTTGACGTCCAGCTGCCCCTCAAACGTTTCGGTGGGCGGGGTGTAGACGATGCCGCTGAAATCAAAAACACGACCCATGGTTCGCATCAGGAACTCGCCACCATCACCCAACTGCTTGTAGTTCCTGAAGCGGTCGATCAACATTTCCGGCGGTCGCTCGCGCATTTCTTCGGCACAACGTTTGGAGACGATGATCTTCGAATCGCTGACCAGTTGGTTGCCAAAAAAATGGTCGCCATTGGCGTGGGTGTTCACCACCTGACCGATGTGACGTGCAGCAGGCACCGCACGGCGCATTTCAAACAGCATGTCGCGTGTCAACTTCAGGTCAAACAGGGTGTCAACCAAGAGGGTTTGATCCCCATCGACGACCAAGCCGGCATTGCTCCAGCCCCAACTGCCATCGGGTTGTAACCAGGCATATTGGCCATTGCCGATTTCGTGCAAGCCTTTGGTGAATTGCCATTTCATGGGAAAAGTCTCCTTCTATCAAATACCACGCCATCTCAACCAGTGCTTTTCCAGCCGTGCCAACACCACATTGCTGATGTAGCCGACTGCCCCCAGCACCATGATCCCTGCATACAAGTCACCACTGCGAAAAGACCGTGCCGCCAAAGTGATGTTTTGACCCAGACCGGCAGTACCCGCCAGCATTTCAGCCACCACCGCCAAGATCAGCGAAACCGTCAGCGCCAATCGCAAGCCCGCCAGGATGTCGGGCATGGCATTGGGCAGGGCGATTTTCCAGATCACCGCCATGCGCCCCATCTTCAGCATGCTCGCCACCTCCAGCAACCTGGGTTCGATGGTCTTGAACCCATGGACCGTGTTGAGCAGTACCGGCCAAAGCGAAGAAAACATGATCACCGCCACAATCATGCGGTCATTCAATCCCATCAGCAGCACGAACAGGGGGATGATGGCCGAAGCCGGCAAGGGTCGGATCAACTCCAGGCTGGGCTCCAGATAAGCACGCACCCGAGGGAACAAGCCAATCAGAGCGCCCAACGCAATGCCCACCACCGAGGCCACACCAAAACCCATCAGCATCCGCGTCACAGTCTGGCGGAACGCAAACCAGAAGTCCGCTGAAGTCATTTGCTCGGATAAAGCAGCCAGACTTTTGCTCGGCGCCGGAAAAAAGACCGGCGACAACCACTGCATGTCTGCAGCCCATTGCCAAACGCCCAGCAACCCCAACAAGACCAGCACACTGGCCGCATGCCACACAGCGGGGGTGCGAGCGGCGTTCATGAGTTCACCCCCCATCGGCCCATCTGACCAAACCACCGATACTGGGCTCGCAACAACAGCGCATTCAAGCCCCAGCCCACCAGACCGATCCAGGCAATGAACGCAAACACCCGATCCGCCCGCATGCTCTCTTGCGCCACGATCAGGGCGTAGCCCAGACCCTGCGGGTTGGCCGTGATCTCGACCGTCACCGCGACCACCAAGGCCACGGCCGCAGCCAATCGAAGGCCCACAAAAATGCGCGGCAGTGCGGCGGGCAAGACAATCTTGAAGGTGCGTTGCCACAGGCTGAGGTTCAGCATTCTCGAAACCTCCAGCAACCGCGGTTCGATGCCCCGGACCGCCGACTCGGTCACGATCAGCACCGGCCAAAAGCTGGAAAAAGCCACCACGCTGCCCTCCATCTTGAACCCATAGCCATAAATCAGCAAAGCCAAAGGGATCAAGGCCACCGAAGGAATGGGGCGCATCGTCTCGACGGTCATGCGCATCAGGTCAGACAGGCGGCGCGACAAGCCAAAAGCCACCCCCATGAGCGTGCCCAGCAGGCACGCCAACGCCCAGCCGCTGGCCGCTCCCCCCAAAGTCTGGAGCAAGGCAGTCCACAGACTGCCGTCCACCATCACCTGAGCAATCGCCCGGCCAATCGCACTGGGGTGCGACAGACTCTCGGCCACCAGGCGCCCGCTCAGAGCGGCCCATTCCCAACTGGTCAAAACCAGCACGGGCAACAACAATCCTTGCAGCAGTCGTTTCAGCACCCTAGTGCCCTCCGCTGGGGAGCAAATGGAACAACCGGTGCCGGTAGTCCAGAAACTGAGGGTGCTCGCGGGTCGTCAATTGGTGGCGTGGTCGGTCCAGCTCGATATCCAGCGTGGCACCGATGCGCCCCGGGCCATGGGTCATGGCCAGCACCCGATCACCCAGGTAGATGGCTTCTTCCAGGTCATGGGTGATGAACACCACGGTGACCCCGGCTTCTTGCGATAAGCGCGCCACTTCATCTTGCAGGGTCTGGCGGGTCATGGCGTCCAGGGCGCCGAAGGGCTCATCCATCAGCAGCACCTGCGGCGATTGAGCCAGGCAGCGGGCAATTTGCAAGCGTTGTTGCATGCCCCCAGACAATTGCACCGGGAACGCCTGCGCACGGTTGGCCAAGCCCACCTGAGTCAGCAAGCCGTGAATGATGTCGGCCCGTTCGGCTCGGGGCACGTTGCGCGCCTCCAGCGCCAACTCCACGTTCCCATACACCGTGCGCCAGGGCAACAGCGCCCGGCCATAGTCTTGGAACACCACGGCCAGCTCGGGTTGTGGGCTCTGCACCCGCTGGCCCTTGTAGATGACCTCACCCCGGGTGGGCATGAGCAAGCCGGCCAACATGCGCAACAAGGTGGTCTTGCCGCAGCCCGATGCGCCCACGATGCACAAAAACTCATGCGCCTGGATATCGAGCTCGATGCCTTCCAGGATTTTCAGGTCGTTGACCTGAAAATCCAGATGGCGAACAGAAAGGATAGGGTTTAAATCATGTTCAGGCATGCCTCAAGCCAGTCCTCTCAGGGCTTAAAAAGCACGCGGGCAGGGTCGAGCGGCGCTTTCAGCATCGACTGCTCCAACATGATCTTGTTCCAGTTTTGCACCACATCCGGGGTGATGTTGGGCCTGAACCTGGGGTCCGGGAACTTGGCCTGAACTTCAGGCGGGAAGGGGATGTAGACCAAGTTGGCCTTGCGCACCACCCCCGGATCTTTCGCTGCCATGGCCGATGCTTCTTCAATGGCTGCGCGGAAAGCGGCAACCTGTTTTGGGTTGGCATCGGCCCACTTGCGGTGGGCCACGAACCAGCCCGACTGCACTTCGCCCTCGAGCGATGCGATGTAATACGCCACCACACGGCCGGTATTTGTTTCCAGGGCGCGAGACAAGAAAGGTTGAACCGCCAACACACCATCGACCTGGCCGGACTTCAAAACATCGATCGATTGGGCAAAGGCGTTCTCCGTGAAGGTCACCTTGCGATAATCCCCCCCGTTTTCGCTCATCCATTTCCTGAACAGCACATGCAAAAAGGCATTCAGGCCAGGGGTCGAGACCCGCTTGCCCTCAAAATCTTTAGCCGTTTTGATCGGGCTGTCCGGGCGCACAATGATCGCCACATCCTCCATGCCTTTGGTGTAATAACCCCCGCCGGCCTGCACCACCAGATCCAGACCTTGATCAATCGCTTGCATGGTGTTGGGCGCCGTGGGCGTGGCAATGTGCAAACTGCCCGCCATCAGGGCGGCCGGTGTGGTGGCCGAGTTGGGCACCAGTTTCATTTCGACATCGAGGCCGTGCTTTTTAAACAACCCTTCATTGGCGGCCACAAACGCGTTGGCGAATGCGGTCGAAGCCGAAAAGCCAAACACCACTTTCTGGGCCATGGCGGGGGCCAAACAGAACCCTGCCATCAACCCTGCTGTAATCCACTGACGTGTCCAACGCATCCACAACATGCCGGTCTCCTTCGATCAAGATTGAAATACGATGCGGTTGCGCAAAATACCCAGGCCTTGTATTTCCAACTCGACCACATCGCCATGCTTCAGGAAGCGCCCCAACTCCAGGCCGCAACCATTGCCCACGGTGCCTGACCCCAGGAACTCGCCGGGATACAGGGTTTCATCCTTTGAGACATGGACCAGCACGTCTTCGAACTTGTGATACATCTCGCCACTGTTGCCGCGAGACCACTCTTCACCATTGACCCGAGCCACCATCGTCAGGTCATAGGGGTCGGCGATTTCATCGCGCGTGACCAGCCAGGGGCCGATCGCATTACCCGTGTCAAAGTCTTTGCCCTTTGAGGGACCCAGCGATCCGGACATCTCCCGCATCTGTTGGTCGCGCGCACTGAAGTCGTTAAAGATGCAGTATCCATAAATGTGCTGATGGGCTGTTTCTTTGCGGATGTTCACACCGCCTCGCCCCACAATGGCGGCAAACTCCAGTTCGTAATCCAGCATCGTGCAATAGCGCGGGTTGATCACATCCGTATCGGTACCCACCACAGAAAAACGGTTGCACTTGTAATAAATGGGCTCCCGGTACCAAATGGCCGGTATCTCCACTTTGGCCGGATCCCGTTCGGTGTCGGTCGTGGAAAAAGGCGCCCCATTCGATTGCGCCGCCGCCGCTGTGTTGGCCCCTGCAAACAAATACCGGTTGGCGCGCGCTTGCCGAAAATGTTTTTCAAAGCATAAAAAGTCACGCATTTGCCGAGGCTGGGGCAAAGCGGCTGCATAGCGCACCTCAGAAATCCTCCGCACCACCTTGGCTTTTTCCAGCAACTGGCGCGCCGTCTCCAATCCAGCGTCACCGGCGTCGATCAGGGCCAACATGTCGCCAAACATGGGGTCAGAGCTCGATGCCGTGAAGTCGACCAGATGTTGGGGATCCATCACTGCGCCGATGTGGCGAGACCCGTCGGGCAAATCAAACGTGCTCAGCTTCATAGATCACTTTCTCCAACTGGGCGCCATGCATCAACGCCACCTCGATTCATTGGATAGGAGATGCGCCCACAGAGTGATCGGGATAACCCTAAAAATTCGAGGGATATGTCCCCGATTTGTCTCACATTGATCAATGAATCAACAGAAGGTAGTCGGTTCTTTGTGACTGAACGCCTTTCGGGGTGTCGCCGTTCAGTCGCTCACTTGCACTCGGTGGGGGCAAATTTGGCGGCCAGGCGCGTCACCTGGGGCAGGGCAATGCCACCCACACCGGCGCTGTCTTGGGCCAGGCACTTCCACAGCAAATTGCCTTGACTGGGCGGTGTGAAGCTGCTGGTGCCTGGTGGCAAGGCGACGGGTTCGGTGTTCGTGCCGGTGTAGGGCACCACCAGCAGCACACCATCCCCAGCTGCCGCCGTGGTGGCGATGCTGATCACCCCCGTGACCGGGTCGATGTCGATCGAACGTAAATTGGCGCTGCTCCCGGGGGCCACATGACCCAGCCGATAACCTTCGGCTGACCCGGCAGGGTTGCCACTGGACAAATTCTCCAGCACCGTGGTTTTGGCGCTGCTGGCCAGTGCCAATCCTTCGGACACCCGCACCCGCACCAGATGGTTCTGGTAGGCCGGCACCGCAAAAGAAGCCAACAGGCCAATGATGGCGATCACCACCATCAGCTCGATCAAAGTGAAACCGCGTTGTGTACGAAACATGGTCAACTCCCAAACAGTGAGAAGACCATGTTAAGAAAAAAAGGCGCTAAAAACCGGCCCAATGATGTGAGCTGTGCACCTTAATCATTCGCCGGCGGATTTTCGCCCCATGAACTTGCCCAATCCCACGACGGCCATCGCGCCAGCGGCAGCGGCCACGTAGTGAAGTGCCGGATGGTCGGCGACCAACTCTTGCAACGCCACATCACTGATCAGGGTCTCGCCACCCACCCAGCCGATCAGGGCGGCACCCAGGGTGACGATGATGGGGTAACGTTCCATCAGTTTGATCATCAGCGTGCTGCCAAAAATCACCAGCGGGATGCTGATCGCCAAGCCAATGATCAGCAGCGTGGTCGAGCCCTTGGCGGCGGCGGCCACGGCGATCACATTGTCCAGACTCATCACGATATCGGCGATCAGGATCGTGCGCACTGCGGCCATCAGGCCTTTTTGTTCGGCTTCGCCTTCTTCGTGCTCTTCTTCGCCGCTCAACAGTTGTACGCCGATCCACAGCAGCAACAAGCCGCCCACGATCTGTAAATACGACAGAGCCAGCAGTTGCACCGCCACCACCGTCAGCACGATGCGCAGCACGACCGCCGCCCCCGAGCCAAACATGATCGCTTTCTGCTGCTGCTGGGGTGGCAAAGAGCGTGCCGCCAGCGCAATGACCACTGCGTTATCACCCGACAAAATGATGTTGATCCAGATGATCTTCATCAGGCCGATCCAAAAATCGGCATCGTTCAAAAGTTCCATGTGCTGTTTCTCCTTGCGGGTTATCCCGCAAATTTTTGTAATAGCGGCGGTGAGTTTAACGGCATTCCCCGTCTTTTTGGGTGGGTATTAATGCGTACGACCCTGGTAGCCTGTCGCTCAGGTGATCAATGAGACGACCCCAAAAAAAAGCCCCGTCAAAGCGGGGCGCATGGAGGGAGGCGGGCGCCACCAGGCGCCCCCTGCCGGATCAGAGCAGGGCTTTGAGCAACTTGCCCATTTCGGACGGATTGCGGGTGACCTTGAAACCACACTCTTCCATGATCGCCAGCTTGGCGTCGGCGGTATCGGCACCGCCCGAGATCAGCGCACCGGCGTGGCCCATGCGCTTGCCCGGCGGGGCAGTGACGCCGGCGATGAAGCCCACCACCGGCTTTTTCATGTGGGCTTTGCACCAACGGGCGGCTTCGGCCTCGTCAGGACCGCCGATCTCGCCGATCATGATCACAGCGTCGGTCTCGGGGTCGTCATTGAAGGCTTGCATCACGTCAATGTGCTTGAGGCCATTGATCGGGTCACCGCCAATGCCCACGGCACTGGATTGACCCAATCCGATCTCGGTCAACTGCGCCACTGCTTCATAAGTCAGCGTGCCCGAGCGCGACACCACGCCGATGCGTCCTTTGCGGTGGATGTGTCCGGGCATGATGCCGATTTTGATCTCGTCGGGCGTGATCAGCCCCGGGCAGTTGGGGCCCAGCAGCAGGGTTTTCTTGCCACCCGCTGCCTCTTTGGCTTTCATTTTGTTGCGCACTTCCAGCATGTCGCGAACCGGGATGCCTTCGGTGATGCAAATGGCCAAGTCGAGGTCGGCCTCCACGGCTTCCCAGATCGCGGCGGCGGCCCCGGCGGGTGGCACATAAATCACCGACACCGTGGCCCCGGTTTGGTTTGCGGCTTCTTTGACCGATGCATAGATGGGAATGTCAAAGATTTTTTCACCCGCTTTTTTCGGGTTCACGCCGGCCACGAAGCAATTCTTGCCGTTGGCATACTCTTGACACTTCTCGGTGTGGAATTGCCCGGTCTTGCCCGTGATGCCTTGGGTGATGACTTTGGTGTTCTGGTTGATGAAGATCGACATGTTGAAGGTCCTTCGCAGACCCGGCTTGACCGGGCCCAATCATTTATTGAACAGCAGCCACCACTTTTTGGGCAGCCTCGGCCATGCTGTCGGCGCTGATGATGGGCAGGCCCGACTCGGCCAGCATCTTCTTGCCCAGCTCTTCGTTGGTGCCCTTCATGCGCACCACCAGCGGCACACTGAGGTTGACCGCCTTGCAAGCCGTGATCACGCC
>JACCDW010784537.1_pt1 | contig 10283 bp, 7 predicted proteins | sample 7449781 | NCBI WGS metagenome assembly JACCDW01 (sample SAMN15323449, study PRJNA562643) | freshwater metagenome | isolation source: river surface water | place: USA:Blue River Watershed | collected 2017-08-18 | reverse complement strand
CTGATGAAATCGATATTTCGCGCGGCGACATGCTGGCGCATCCGGATACCGCGCCACAAGTGGTCAAGGAAGCCCAGGCGATGGTCTGCTGGCTGTCGGAGAACCCGCTGGATCGTGCCCGTACCTATGCCCTGCGTCAGACCACGCGGACGGTGAAAGCCAAGATTGCCGATATTCCGTTCCGTCTGGATATCAACACGCTGGCCGAAGATGCTGCCCCGGCACAGCTGCAGATGAACGACATTGCCCGCATCAACCTGCGCCTGGCACAGCCCATCTGCTGCGATGCCTATGCGCAGAACCGCGGTACCGGTGCATTCATTCTGATTGACGAAGCAACGAACAACACCGTTGGTGCCGGCATGCTCCTGTAACATCGGGGCATGTCTGCGTTCCTGATCCCCGTTATTGTCTTTATCGAGGGCTTCTCTTCCCTCGGTGCGGAAATCATTGCGCTGCGGCGGCTGGTACCGCACGTCGGTAGTTCCATCGTGGTTACGGCGCCCACCATCGGGTTTTTTCTGCTGGCGCTGGCACTGGGCTATGCCGCCGGCGCCCGGATCAACGATCGCTTTCTGGCCACGGTCTCCCGGAACTTTCTGATCTCGGCGCTCCTGCTCGGTATTGGCTTCTCGACGCCGTTTGTCGCCGCCCTGTTTGATCTTGGTGAACCCGTATGGGTCGCTTATACGATTCTGGTGGGTGGCATTCTCTGCCCACTGGCCTGGCTGCTGGGGCAGACGGTACCGGCGCTTACGAACCTCATGCAGACACGGCGCACGGGTGAAGCCAGTGGTCTTGCCCTCTATTGGTCCACGCTCGGCTCCTTTCTGGGATCGCTCGGCCTCTCATTGTTTGTGATGCTCTGGCTGGGTGTTTCCGCGGCCGTTCTTCTGTGCGCCACCCTGCTGCTCAGCGGGGTTCTGGTGCTTGGTATCGCCATCCCGGGCTATCGTGTTAGAAAACTCGTCACCTTTGTACTGGGCTTATGCTTCATCGCCATGCCTAACCTGGCATTAGTCCGGGAGGCACTCTTTACTACCCACAATACGGTCACGGAAACGGCCTACGCTGATTACAGCATTGTGGAAACATCCACCACCGATGGTCTTGATGCCCGCGTTTTCCGGGTCAATAGTTCAACGGCCTCGTTGCTCGCCGAGGGCAATCCACCCCGTTACGCGCGCTACATCGATTATCTGCGTCGAACGCTGCTTAAGGAGCTCCATTTTCAGGAGCGCGATATTCTTGTTCTAGGTGCCGGCGGTTTCACACTGTCGCATCGCGAGCCTTTGAACCGCTACACCTATGTCGATATCGACCCGGCGATTCGCACGATCGCCGAAGAACAGTTTCTGCGGGAACCGATTCGCGGCAACTTTGTGGTGGATGATGCCCGGCATTTTATTGCCAGAGCTGCACACGAACCCACCCAACGCTACGACGCTGTCGTGGTCGACGTGTACAGTTCGCACCACAATATACCGAGCCATCTGGTAACGCAGGAATTCTGGCGTGACACGCGTAGCGTTCTAAAACCCAATGGTGTGATGCTGGCGAATCTGATTCTGGATAGCTCACTGCAAAGTGATTACGCTCGAAACGTGCTTGCAACGATTGAATCGGTTTACGGTCGCTGCGCCGTGGAAGTTCTGCACAAGGACCGTCCGCTGGCCAATGTCGAGGTGGTCTGTCGCAACAGCAGCAACGATGTCACTCGCCCTGCACGACGCTATAGTGATGAAAGAAACCCGGCGGATATCGATCACGCCCGCAGTACGCCGGGGCGTTAGGTCTGTTTAGATGCGGCGGCGACGTACCGCTTCGAAGAGGCAGACGCCAGCCGCCACCGAGACATTAAGGCTATCGACCGAACCGCCCATGGGGATGTGGACCAGGGCATCACAGGTCTCGCGCGTCAGGCGACGCATACCATCGCCCTCGGCACCCATGACCCAGGCGGTGGCCACCGGCCACTGCGCCGTGTAGAGGTCATCGCTGGCTTCGCCAGCGGTACCCACGACCCAGATATCGCGCTCTTTGAGTTCGCGCAGCGTGCGCGCCAGATTAGTGACCATGATGTAGGGCACTGTCTCAGCGGCACCAGACGCCGCTTTCATGGCCACATCGGTCAACCCGACGGCACGATCCTTGGGGGCAATGACCGCATGGACACCGGCTGCATCTGCAACGCGCAGGCAAGCGCCCAGATTGCGTGGGTCGGTAATGCCATCGAGCACCAACAGAAACGGGGGCTCCTCCAACGTATCAAGCACGTCATCCAGATGAATGGCTTTTTGCCGGCTATCGACCCGGGCGATAACACCCTGATGCCGCGCGTTGGGTGCCATACCTTCGATGCGTGGATGCTCGACCTGAACCACTCGTGCACCCGCCTGCTCGGCCAGTCGTAACAGATCTTTAACGCGACGATCCTGACGATTGCTGTCCAGATAAATTTCTTTCACGCTTTCCGGATCGTGACGCAGGCGCGCCATGATGGGGTGAAATCCGTGAATCAGTCGGGTATTGCTACTCATGATTTCGCTCGGCGGCTACGTGGGCTTGATTTTTGTTGAGGCTTTGCTTTCGCAGGGGCGCCGGATTTTACCGCGCTGGCGCCCTTGGATGCCTTGGCGCCTGATTTGGCTGGCTGAGATGTTTTAGCGCTACTGCCCTTGGTTTTAGCATTGGGAGAAGACTTGGCATGACCTGCGGCTGGATGATGCCGGGTACTTTGTTTCTGGCGGCCTAGCGCCCGGGACTTGCCGCTGGGCGATCCCAGGGCGGGGGCTGTCGGCGCTTTTTTACGCGGCACGTCTTGTGCCTTGGCCTGTTCGACCTCCAGCAGATGTCGTTCAACAGCAACCGGCCGCCCCGTCTTGCGACTGCGAGCCAGCGCCAGCGCTTCACGTTCGCCCGCCGCACTGACGGCAACAGAGGTTCCAGCTTGCACTGCCTCATCAGTGGCCGACGCCGGCACGAAATCAATGCGGTTACTCTCCAGATCAGCCCGTACCAGCTTGACGCGTAGTCGATCACCCACGCGATACTGCTGCTTCGTACGCTCACCAAGTAAACAGTGGCGAATCGGATCATAGTGGAAATAGTCCGAACCCAATTCAGAGATATGAACGAGGCCTTCGACATAGACCTGATCGAGCGTCACAAAGGCGCCAAAGGCTGTGACGCCGGAAATGGTGCCATCGAAGACTTCTCCGATACGATCCTGCATGTAGTAACACTTGAGCCAGGCTTCGACATCTCGTGTCGCTTCATCGGCACGGCGTTCGGTCGCCGAACAATGCAAACCGATTTCTTCCCAGGCAGCTTCGTCCGCAGGCAGCTTCACCTTCTCGAACTTCAATGCATTTTTGATGGCGCGATGTACGAGCAAATCGGGATAGCGACGAATCGGGGAGGTGAAGTGGGTGTAGTACTCATAGGACAAACCGAAGTGGCCGATATTGTCCGGACTGTAGATGGCCTGCTGCATGGAACGCAGCAGAATCGTCTGGAGCAGCGAGAAATCGGGGCGCGCTCGAATCTGATCCAATAGCTTGCCGTAGTCTTTACCCGTGGGTGAATCACCCCCTTCAAGCCCGAGACCGAATTCCTTCATGAAGTCGCGCAAACCTTGCAGTTTTTCGGGGCTTGGTGTGCCGTGAATACGGAATAGACCAGGCTGTTTTCGCTTTTCCAGGAAGTCGGCAGCACAAACATTGGCAGCGAGCATGCACTCCTCGATGAGGCGATGCGCGTCGTTACGGATTACCGGCACGATGGCTTCGATTTTGCCCTGATCGTTGAATTGCATCTGCGTTTCGACGGTATCGAAGTCGATGGCTCCGCGCTTCTCGCGCGCCGCATGCAACGCTTTAAAAAGGGCATAAAGGGTATGCAATTGTGGCTGCACGGCCTGATGCGCCGGCGAGGCCGGCGTCAATTCGCCGGATAACCAACCCCAGACCTGGTTATACGTGAGGCGTGCCCGTGATCTAAATACCGCCGGATAAAAACGGTATTGCACCACTTCGCCATCGGCATTGATCTGCGCATCGCAGACCATGGCCAGGCGGTCGACATCGGGATTGAGCGAGCACAGGCCGTTGGAAAGCTTTTCCGGCAGCATGGGAATCACCCGGCGCGGGAAGTACACCGAGTTACCCCGCGATTCTGCTTCGATATCCAGCGGCGAACCGGGGCGCACATAGTGCGACACATCGGCAATGGCAACGACCAGACGCCAGCCTTTACCTTTGGGTAGCGCCTCCGCAAATACCGCATCGTCAAAATCTTTGGCGGTTTCACCATCGATGGTGACCAACGGAATATCGCGCAGATCTTCACGCTTGCCGAGGTCTTTCTCAACGATGACTTCTTGCGGCAAGCGGGCGGCTTCATCGAGGACCGATTTGGGAAACTCGAAGGGCAGATCGTGTTTGCGCAGCGCGATCTCGATTTCCATGCCCGGATCGGCATAGTTGCCGAGCACTTCCTTGATTCGCCCTACCGGCAGCGTGCGCTTGCCGGGTTGTTCCAGAATTTCGGCAATGACCACCTGACCGGGCTGCACATCAGCGCCTTCAGGCTTGGCCTTGTGCGGTCGTTTACCCGCAGTTGTCGGCTCCGGGGCAATGACGATGCGGGTATGCAAACGCCGATCTTCAGGTACGACATAACGAACACCATACTCATCGAACACACGACCAACGACCTCGGTGTTGGCGCGTTCGGTGACCTCAACAATACTGCCCTCCGGACGACCGCGGCGATCTTTGCCGGTGACGCGCACGAGCACGCGATCGCCGTGCAACGCTTTCTCCATCTGGCGGTTGTCTAGAAAGATGTCGGCGCTCTTGTCGCGTCCAATCGATGTGTCCGGACGGGCAAAACCAAAGCCATCGGGATGGCCTTCGATACGACAGGCGATCAGATCGGCCTTGGTCGGCAAAATCAGTGCGCCCTTGCGGTTACGCATGAGTTGGCCTTCACGCTCCATGGCACGGACGCGACGCCCGAAGGCATCGAGTTCGTCGCCGTCGATGGCCAGTTTTTCAGCGAGTTCGTGCTCACCCATCGGCCGACCGGCACTTTGTAGCTGTTCGATCACATATTCGCGCGACGGCAGTGGGTTTTCATACTTCCCGAGTTCCCGCTCGTAGTGCGGGTCCTGGCGTCGGACTTTGGCGACCCGCTTGGCATTTTTTGACATTTTCGTTCTTTCTTCTATAATGCTGTTCTTCGCACCTGCCCAGGTGGCGGAATTGGTAGACGCACTAGTTTCAGGTACTAGCGGGTAACTCCGTGGAGGTTCGAGTCCTCTCCTGGGCACCAACGAAAAACATTGAACCCGCCGTGTGCGGGTTTTTTGTTTTGGTGATTTTATTTCGGTTAAGTGGTGTCGATCCGACGAAAGGCAAGGTAAATCGACCAAGTAATTGAGCCCGCAAATGCGGGCTCAATGTTTCTGGGTCAGGCAAACGGATGAACGCGAACAATGGTTTCGTCTCGTTCAGGACCGGTAGACACAATCGCTACCGGTACACCGGTGAGTTGCTCGAGTCGCACCAGATACTTTTGAGCCGCTGGCGGTAGATCCTCCCAGCGCTTGGCGCCGAAAGTCGTTTCCGACCAACCCGGCATGCTTTCGTAGATTGGTTCGCAGCGCGCGACATCGTCAGCACCCAGCGGTAACAGATCGAGTGTTTTTCCATCTAGCTTGTAGCCAGTGCAGATCTTCAGTTCCTTGATACCGTCAAGCACATCCAGCTTGGTAATACACAGGCCGGTCAGGCCGTTGATCATGGCCGAGCGACGCATGGCAGCAGCATCGTACCAACCACAGCGGCGCTTACGGCCGGTGACGGTGCCAAACTCGCGACCGACGGTCGACATCTGGTGACCGGGCGTGCCCTCGGTCTCGATATCGAGCTCACTCGGAAACGGACCGCCGCCCACACGGGTGGTGTAGGCCTTGGTGATACCGAGAATGTACTGCAGCATACCCGGGCCAACGCCGCTGCCGGCGGCCGCCTGACCGGAGACACAGTTTGACGATGTGACAAACGGATAAGTGCCATGGTCGATATCGAGCAGCGTGCCCTGAGCGCCTTCGAACAGCAGATTCTGACCGGCCTTGTTGGCGGCGTAGAGCGCAGCAGACACATCGCCGACCAGCGGCTTGATCTGCTCGGCATCGGCCAGCGCCTGCGCCAGTATCGTTGCATGATCAAGCGGCTCAGCACCCAGATACTGGGTTAGCACGAAGTTGTGATAGTCCAGCAGCTCAGTCAGTTTGGCGGACAGTGTTTCCGGATGAAACAGGTCATAAACACGCAACGCACGACGGGCCACCTTGTCTTCGTAGGTCGGGCCGATGCCTTTGCCAGTGGTACCGATCTTGGTGTCGCTACAGCGCTTGGCTTCACGGGCGCGATCCAGTGCTGCGTGATACGGTAGGATGACCGGGCACCCCGGGCTAATGGTCAGGCGACCGCGCACTTTAAGGCCATCCGCTTCCAGCGTCGCAATTTCGCTCAGCAGGTGATGAATATCGAGCACAACACCATTGCCGATGTAGCAATGCACGCCGTCACGCACGATGCCCGATGGGACGAGGTTGAGTTTGTATTCCTTGTCGCCGATGACCAGCGTGTGCCCCGCATTGTGGCCACCCTGAAAACGCACCACACCCCCGGCGTTATCCGTCAACCAGTCAACGATCTTGCCTTTACCCTCGTCACCCCACTGGGTACCCACGACTACGATATTTTTTGCCATACCTAACTTCTACTTTAAAGATGAATCAAAACCAAAAAAAATCAGCAGGATTCAACGACCCAATGCCCTGCTTTCTGAACCAGCCGACGGTCACACACCGCACCACTATAAACAATCCCGCTCTTCGTATCGAGTCGCTCGCCCGGCAGGGCGTCGATCACACGTTCGCCTTGGGCGCGCAGTTCGCTAATCACTTGAGAGCGTGCAGCGCCATCAGCGGTCGATGCGTCTGCCGAGAGTGCTGACGCGAAGATAGCGCCTTTACCGACTTCTACAGTCGCCAATCGACAAAGTTCGCGCAGATCTAGCGAGAAACCGGTAGCCGGACGGGCGCGACCGAAGGCGGCGCCGACACCATCGTAGCGGCCACCCAGGGCCATGGCCGATGTATAGCCGGGACAGTATGCCGCAAACACAATACCGCTGTGATAGTGATAGCCGCGCAGATCCGAGAGATCGACATACAGCGGCAGATCGGCAGCTTGCGAGACTAGTGCGTTCAGATCATCCAGCGCTTTGTGGATGGCTGGTACCTGCGGCAGTACCTGACGAGCTGCATTGAGTACACCCCGATCGCCATAGAGACGCGGCAAGGCCAGAATTGCCTGGCGCAATTCCGGACGCCAGTGGATGGTTTCCTGTTCCAGCCCTGGCACATCTTTGCGCTGCAGGAGCCTGAAGAAGTGCTCTTCGCCTTCGGCAGACACCCCGGCCAGCGTCATCAACGTGCGGAATATCCCCATATGGCCCAGATCGATGCGCGCCGCCGCTGCACCTGCGGCCTGCAATGTCGCCGCTGCCAGGCGAACGATCTCCAGATCGGCGGCCAGATCCGCATAACCATAGAGCTCGGCACCAAGTTGGAAAGGTTCGCGGCTAGCCTGCATATCGGCCGGCTGCGCATGCAGCACGCTGTCGCAATAGCAGAGACGCACCACCCCCGGACGATTCAATAGATGGGCATCGATACGCGCTACTTGAGCCGTCATATCGGCTCGAACACCCAGTGACCGACCCGAATTCTGATCGACCAGCTTGAAGGTGCGTATGTTCAGATCACGTCCGGCGCCCGTCAGGAGCGAATCCAGAAATTCGATCAGCGGTGGCTGCACCAGTTCATAGCCATGCGCGGCGCAAAGATCGAGCAGCCGGCGACGCAAGGCTTCGAGACGTGCGGCCTCATTAGGCAACGCGTCAGCAACGGATTCAGGCAGTAACCACTTCATCATGATGTTTGACGTAATACGGTAAGAATAAGCACACCGGCGAGCATGGCGGTCAACCCGAGGAAACGAATCTGGCCGTCACGCAACTGGATCATGCGTTCAAAAGTTTCCCGCCACATGCGCGGCGAAATGAATGGGAGCATACCCTCAAAAACGAGCATCAGGGCAATCGCGAGCCAGATCGTATCGTTCATGCGCAGTCTCCTGGATCAGTTGTCCGATTTACTGGTGGATCGGGGCGGATTGCGGAGGATTTCAGCGACGCCATTGGGCTGGCCGAACTGACGACCATAGGCCACCAGCAACTGAGCTTCAGCGCTTTGACGCGTCTGTTGGGCCGTTCGATACGCCTCATCGAGCACTTGGGTCTGTTGCCGGTTTTGCAGAGTGACGAGTTGGCGTTCATCCGCTTTCAACCCTTCGATCAACTGTCGACTGTTGCGGTTCTTGCTCGCGCTCATACGCGCGTAAATGGTTTCTTCTCCGGCGTCAGGCAGGCCGACCTGGCGTAAACCAGCCTGTACCGCCGCCACCCCCAGCGTACTTAAGCGCTGATTCAGATCGGCTAAGCCACTCATCGAAATGACATCGGCCTGCCCTTTGAGAAGGGTAGTCGCCGGTTGTGTCGCCGCCCAGGCGGCAAATGCTTCGCCCAGCGTTTTTCGCAAGCGCTCATCCAGCACGCTTTTATCCGTCACGCTCATTGCCTGGAACCTTACCGGATCGGTCACGCGCCAGGCCATCCATGCGGAAAGGCGCAAGGTCTGTTGATCGGCCGTGATGCACGACTGAGGTTCTATCTGTTCGGTGGTCTGCAGGCGGGTATCAATTAACCAGACACGTTCGACAAAGGGGATACGCAGATACATGCCCGGCGAGGAAATGACCCGCGGCTGATCAGCACCGGGGCGGATCAATACCGCCGACTGTCCGGACTCGATGATCGTCACCGAAAACACCGTCAGCAGAATCAAGATCAGGCTGAGCACCGCCCCCAGTCGACCAAGCATCAATGGCCGCGCAAGGCGACGCGGACGTTCCGGTCTCTGCAACACGGGATCGTTCATGATCCACTCCCCGGACGATCGACACGATCTCGCGTTCGCATGAGGTCGCGGTCACGCCACTTGTCCGTGACTTGAGGCATTGCCTTGACGCCCGCCTTATCCGAACCCGCTGCATCGGCCGAACGACCCGCTGCTTTGGGTTGAATCCGCGCCTGCAACTCGGCCGGATTTGCAAAGACCAGCGGATACTGTTGGCGCCAGGTCGTAGCGTGATCCGCCAGCATCTGCTCGGCCTGCACCTTATCCAGCGCCGCCGCGTTACGCAGGGTCGCTGCCGTATTTTCTACGGCACGGGCATAGGCCGTACTTTCATCCTGGAGTTTGGCGGCCAGCTTGCGCGCCTGGATCAGGCGCTCGGTGGCCGCAGCCTGCGTTTCACGCAACGCTTTGGCGCTTGCCTGTTCCTGGCGCTCCGCCTCCTTGGCCGATTGCAACACTGGCGCTGGCAATCGCACCTCACGAATCACCAGGTCTTTCACAACGATGCCGATGGCAAAGGGGTCGAGCAGCGCCTGGAGGCGATCACGTGCCGCTTGTAATTCCTGCTTGCCGGGCGCGGTCGTGGGCGCACCATCCGTGCCGAGCATGGTCAGCAGCGTTTGCTCGCTCACTAGATCACGTACGGCGCTATCGGCAAGTAGTGCCAGTAAATCCACTGGCGCGTCCGCTTGGGCGACATAGGCGACCGGATCGGTCACCTGGTAGACGACGGCATAGGACACGCCCACCAGGTTACTATCCGAAGTCAGCATCAAGCCCGGGGATGAGCGGCCGTTTTTCTCAGATGCCAGCCCCACTTCCAGCGTTCGATCCGCCGCAACATTGATCAGGCGCACGCTATCAACCGGATAGGGCCAACGCCAGTGCCAACCAGGATTCTCAACGCTTATGACCGTACCAAAACGGCTGAGTATGCCGCGTTGCTGCGTATCGACGAGATAGAACCCGCTCACCAGCCAGGCGCCGATAATCAACAAAACGCCAATCAACCAGCTCTTAAAGCTTAAGGATTGCCAACTGGCGAGCGGCTCATCCACGGGTGCTATCGTTGACGGCGCAGGCAACGGTGTGAACTGGGGTGGCGGTGGCGGCTGCTTACCAAATACGCGGGCAAGCTTGCAGCGGGTTTGGTATACCAGCTGCTGCCAGAGTTCTTCCAAATCGGGCGGGCCATCTGGCGGAGGTTTTTTTGGAGATGGCGGTGGCG
>JACCDW010749401.1_pt1 | contig 10283 bp, 11 predicted proteins | sample 7449781 | NCBI WGS metagenome assembly JACCDW01 (sample SAMN15323449, study PRJNA562643) | freshwater metagenome | isolation source: river surface water | place: USA:Blue River Watershed | collected 2017-08-18 | reverse complement strand
GCGTCCGTCGGACTGCGCGGCCGAGGAACCGAGGCCCAGCGCGAAGGCGTCGAGCGACGGCAGAAGATCCTCGAGGAGCCCGGCGACGGCGCACTTGCGGAGTTCGTCACGTTCACGCTGATGGCGACGCTGCTGGTTCTGCTGGTCCGCCGTGCTGCGGAGCAGCGTGTCGCGGAGACGGAGCACCTCGCCCTCAAGCTCCGCGATGCGCAGCTGGGGCTCGGCGGCCGGGCCGGGAGCGGACGAGGGATCGGCAGGCTGGTCGTTCATCTTGGAAAATCAGCGGGGCAGGAGGGATTCGGCGGCGCGGATGAGCTTCTCCCGCGCCCCGTCGACGACGGCGTCCACGCCGATGCGCGACGCGAGGGAGGTCAGCTTCGAGGTCAGCGGCGACCACACCTTCTCATCCAGGCTGGTTTCGTCGACGTCATGCGCCTCGAGCCGGAGGTCGGCGGCACGGTCGACGACCGTGCGCCGGCGGGCGGTGCCGTCCCCGGCGATGACCCGGATGCGGCCGACATGCACGTACAGGCTCTCAATCCTGAACCGAGGCGAGGAGACGGTCGACGAGGCCTGGTCGGTCGACTCCACGGCAAACGACTGGATTAGGTCCCGGAGGCTGTTGTCCAAAAGATAATCCTCTCTGCCCGTCACTACGAGCTCCTCTATGTCGACGTGAAGCTCACGTATGACGCAAGGCCCTGAGCCAAGCAATGAGCCAGGGGCGACGGTGATCCTGGCCTTCCGCGCCTTGATGAGTTCACGCTCCTCCCAACGCGAAGCGGAAGTGAGCCGCAGTCCATCAAGGTCGATCCTCCCGACGAACAAATTGCTGTCGTTTGATTCGACGGAAAGCGTCGATCCGGTCCTGGAGAAAAGGGCGGAGTCAAGGATCTGGGGGGCGAACCGCCCAGCCGCCCATACGGCAAGAGCCGTCAGCAGGACAACGAACAGCGCCAGGCCGCCGATGAGGCTGATCAGCCGGCCTAGGATGCGGCCAGTCCGGCGATTCTGTGCGTTACGGTCCATGATTGCTCCGAATTGTGAGCAATACCCGTGCCACGACCAGTGGTCAACGGCTTACGGAAACCCCCCGAAAACGGCCACGTATGCTGCAAATGCAGAGAGCCCACGAATGGCTCACGGGCAAAGCGAGTCCTTCTGTCCCGCCCCGGGACTCCAGGTCACTGCTTAGCAGGTATCACTCCGCAGGAGACGATGTCCCCCGCATATACCAACGCATGGTTCTCCTGATTAGGAACGATTCCCACGAGAATGGTGCTGTCGGTATGGCGAAGCACCTCTACGTCGACGAGCTTGCCGAATTTGTCCAAACGGAGTCGGCTCTTCACTTCCGGCTTGTCTCCGGATCGCGCGAGCTCGATCAGCCCCTGCTCTTCGATCACAGCGACCACAAGGGCCGTCGCGGAATCTTCAGGAACAGCGGAAGCAGGGCCGGCCGGGGCGTCCGAAGCGGACTCCTTTTCCCAGGAGAACTTGTTTTCAGCCGACCCCGTAGAACCAAAGGGGCGTTTGTGGGCGCAACCAACTGAAATCAGGGCGGCCGCAAGGATGGTCAAAAAGCGCAGCATGGCGGGGAATGTGTCAAAATAGGCTCTTTTCCGGGCTGTTCTAGTCAACCCCTTAATGCTTGCGAGAGGGCTGGCATGGGGGTTGTCTCGCCGGTCCTATGAGTCAGGAAGCCGTGAAACTGATGCTCGCGCTGCCCAAGGGCAGCCTCGAGGAGGCCACGCTCCAGCTCTTCGCCAAGGCCGGCTTCCCGGTCTCCAAGAGCTCGCGCTCCTACCGCCCCGCCTTCGACGATCCCTCCCTGGACGGCCGGTTCATCCGCGCCCAGGAAGTGGCCCGTTACGTCGAGCACGGCTTCTTTGACTGCGGCCTGACCGGACAGGACTGGGTCCAGGAGAACGCCGCGGACGTGGTCCAGGTCTGTGAACTGGTCTACAGCCGCGCCTCGGCGCAGAAGTCCCGCTGGGTGCTCTGCGTCCCGGAAGCCTCCCCGGTCAAGACCGCCAAGGACCTCGCCGGCAAGCGCGTGGCCACGGAACTCGTCGAGACGACCCGCCGCTGGTTCAAGGCGCAGGGCGTGGAATGCGAAGTGGAGTTCTCGTGGGGGGCGACCGAGGTCAAGGTCCCCGAGCTTGCGGACGCGATCGTCGACATCACGGAGACCGGGTCCTCGATCAAGGCGAACAAGCTGCGCATCGTCGCCCAGCTGCTCGAGACCACCACGGTGCTCGTCGCCAACAAGTCCGCCTGGGCCGACCCCGCCAGACGCGCCAAGATCGAGCAGATCGTGCTCATGCTGCAGGGCGCCCTCGCCGCGCAGCACATGGTCGGGCTCAAGTTCAACCTGCCCAAGTCGAAGCTCGAGGCCGTGGCCAGCAGGCTGCCGGCGCTCCGCAACCCGACCGTGTCGCAGCTGAGCAACCCCGAATGGATCGCGGTCGAGACCATCATCGACGCGCGGCAGGCCCGTGAATTCATCCCGACCCTCAAGGCCGCCGGCGCCGAGGGCATCGTGGAGTATCCCATCAACAAGCTCGTCTACTGACGGCCCCATGGGCGACTCCGTCCGCATCGGACTCATCCAGCTGACCGCCGAGGACGCTCCGGCGGCCAACGTCCGCAAGACCCTGCCCCGCATCGAGGAGGCCGCCGCCAAGGGGGCCCGGATCATCGGGCTGCAGGAGATGTTCACGACGAAGTATTTCTGCGTCGAGCAGGACCCCCGGCACTTCGCCCTGGCGGAGGCGGTCGAGACCGGACCTTCCGTGACCGAGCTCGCCAAGGCGGCCAAGCGCCTCGGCGTCGTCATCGTGGCGCCGCTCTTCGAGGCCCGCGGCAGCGAAGTCTACCACAACACGGCCGCGGTCATCGACGCGGACGGCACGGTCCTCGGCAAATACCGCAAGATGCACATCCCGCAGGATCCGGGCTTCGAGGAAAAGTTCTACTTCACCCCGGGGGACCTCGGCTTCCGCTCCTGGCGCACGGCCCACGGCGACATCGGCGTGCTCATCTGCTGGGACCAGTGGTACCCCGAGGCCGCGCGGCTCACCGCGCTGGCGGGCGCCGACATCCTGTTCTATCCGACCGCTATCGGCTGGCTGCCGGAGGAGAAGGCCGCCCTCGGCCGGGCCCAGCACAACGCCTGGGAGACGGTCCAGCGCGGGCACGGAGTGGCCAACGGCTGCTACGTCGCCGCGACCAACCGCGTCGGCCGCGAAGGCCGCACGGAATTCTGGGGCCAGAGCTTCGTGTCCGACCCTTACGGCGAGATCGTGGCCAAGGCGTCGGCCGACAAGGAGGAGGTGCTCCTCGCGGACTGCGACCTGGCGCGGCAGCGGGAGTTCCGCCGCATCTGGCCGTTCTTCCGTGACCGGCGCATCGACGCCTACGGGGACATCACCCGGCGGCTGAGGGACTGAACGATGGCGACGCCCCGCGAGCTCGGGTTCCGGATGCCGGCGGAATGGGAGCCGCAGGCGTGCACCTGGCTCTCCTGGCCCTCCAACCGCGCGCTCTGGCCGGGGCACTACGGCCTGATTCCCGCGAAGTTCGCGGAGTTCGCCGCCGCCATCTCGCGCTTCCAGCCCGTGCGGATCAACGCGGCGGGCGGACTCCGGGCCGAAGCGGAACGGGAGCTGCGCGCCGCCAAGGCCGACCTCTCCGTCATCGAGCTCACTGACATTCCCACGGATGACGTGTGGTGCCGCGACCACGGTCCGATCTTCGTGAAGAACGACCGCACCGGCGAGGTCGCGGTCACGGACTGGGAGTTCCACGGGTGGGGCGGCAAGTTCGAGGCCTCGCTCGACAACGGCGTGCCGGAGAAGGTCGCCGCCCGATTGGGCCTGCGCCGCTTCCCCTACGCCTTCGAACTGGAGGGAGGCGGCATCGAGGTGTCAGGCGACGGACTGCTGCTCACCACGGAGGCGGTGCAGAACAATCCCAACCGCGCCGAAGGGCGGGATGATGCCGCCTTCCACGCCGCCATCCGGGAAGGGCTGGCCGTCGACGAACTCCTGTGGATCGGCGAAGGACTGGCCAACGACGACACCGACGGCCACATCGACAATCTCGCGCGGTTCGTCGCCCCGCGCACGGTGCTCGCGGTGACGGAAGCCGACCCCGCTTCGCCCAACCACGCGCCGATGCGCGAGAACCTCCGCCGCCTCCGCGAGATGCGCCCGCGCGGGTCCTCGCTCGAAGTCCTGGAACTGCCCCTGCCCCGTCCCGTCCGGCTCGCCGGACGCGACCTGCCGCCCAGCCACGCCAACTTCCTCATCGTCAACGACGGCGTGCTGGTCCCGCTCTACGGCCAGGAGTCCGACCCGGTGGCGCTCGGCGTGATCGGCGAATGCTTCCCGGGCCGGAAAGTCGTGGGCATCGACTGCCGCGTGCTGCTCATCGAAGGCGGCGCGCTGCACTGCCTCAGCCAGCAGCAGCCGGCCTGAATCAGCGGGCCGACTTCTTGGCCTTGGGACGCTGACGCGCGGTCTTCTTGACGGAGAGCCGGGTGGCGCGCGGGCTCACGGAGGACTTGGCGCGGTGACGGGTGTGACGGGACTTGAACGACATTCCGCTGACCTTGGCCAGTACGGCGGCGGTGACCAGCATCAAACTCTCCGGCCGGGCTCGCGGGCGCAGCCGCAGGCCCCCGCGCATCCCCCCTCGCGCCGTCGGCGGACGGCGGCGATCCAACGACGCAGGAGCCAGCCGCAGGCGGCGCCCACGCACGCGGAGACGATGACGAGGTCGAGGCTCATGCCAGGGGAGCGAGCCGGATGACGGCCTGGTAGACGCCCGCGGCGGCAAGCCAGGCGAGGACGGTCATGGTCACGAAGGAGGCCGCGGCCCACTTCCACCCTCCGGTCTCCTGGGCGAGGGTCGCGACGGTGGCTCCGCACTGCGAGCAGAGCGCGAAGAAGACCATCAGCGCCAGCACGGCGGCCAGGGAGAAGATGGGGGAGCCGGCGCGGGGACCCTCCTGCCAGCGGGCCGCCTGCATGGCCTGACGCAGCTGCGCGCTGTCCGCCTCCGCGCCCTCGCCCAGCGAATAGGTGACGCCGAGGGTCGAGACGATGACCTCGCGCGCGGGGAAGCTGGCGAGCACGCCGACGGTGATCTTCCAGTCGAAGCCGCAGGGGTCGAAGACGGGCTGCACGGCCTTGCCGAAGCGGCCCATCCAGGACTGCTCGACGTAGGCGGCCTGCACGCGCCTTTCCAGCGCCTCGCCCGCCAGCGACGGCTCGGCCGCGCGCACGCGCTCGGCGACCGCGGGATCGCGCGGGAAATAGGAGAGCGCCCAGACGACGATGGTGATGGCGAAGATGACCGTGCCGGCCTTCGAGACGAACTCCGCGGCGTTCTGCCACATGCGCCAGAGGACGTCGCGCGGCTTGGGCAGCTGGTAGCGCGGCAGCTCGAGCACGAAAGGCTGCGGACGCACGCGCAGGACGAAGCGGGTGAGGACGAAGGCGACGGGCACGGCGAAGAGCAGGCCCACGCAGTGCATGCCGACCATCGCGGCGGACTCCCAGCCCGGGCCGTAGGCCGGGCCGATGAAGGCGGAGCACATCAGCGCGTAGACGGGGAACCGCGCCGAGCAACTCATGAATGGTACGGCGAAGGCGGTGGCGAGGCGCGCCTTGGGATCCTCGATGGTGCGGGTGGAGAGCAGGCCGGGGATGGCGCAGGCGAAGCCGGAGAGCAGCGGCACGAAGCTCTTGCCGCTGAGCCCGCACCAGCTGAAGAGACGGTCCATGATGAACGCGGCGCGAGCCATGTAGCCGCTGTCCTCGAGGATGCCGACGAAGAGGAAGAGGATCAGGATCTGCGGGAGGAAGGCGAGGAAGGCGCCCACGCCGCCGATGATGCCGTCGGACACCAGGCTCTGCAGCATGGGCATGCCCTCGAAGCGCGGCGCGACGGCGCCGCGGAGCAGGTCGACGCCGGACTGGATCCAGCCCATGGGGAACTTGGCGAGCCAGAAGACCGAGGCGAACAGGCCCAGCATGATGGCCGCGAAGAGGACGGGGCCGAGCAGGCGATGGAGCAGGAGCCGGTCGACGGCGGCGCTGGCGGTGCGGCCGGCGACGGACTCATTGACGACGCCCTCGAGCAGCGCGCGCAGGTGGGCGTAATGGGAGAGCGGTTCGGCGGCGAAAGGGTTGTAGCCGCCGCGCCGCACCTTGTCCCGCGCGGCGCGCAAGGCGGCGTCACGTCCCGGACCGCTCCAGCCGAGACGAGCCGCGGTGGAACCGGAGGCGTCGAAGAGGATGCGTTGCGCCTCGGGGGGCGAAGGCTCCGTGCCGAGGTCGGCCCGGACGGCGGCTGTCACGTCGGCCAAGGCCGCCTCGACCGAGGCGGGCCAGCTCACGCGCACGGCGGCGCGCCGCGTGGCGAGCGCCTCCGCGATGGCGCGGCGCACTTCGGCCACCCCCTCCCCTTTCCAGGCCGAAGCGAGCACGACCGGCACGCCGCCGAGCCGGCGTGAAAGCAGGCCGACGTCGATCCGCAGGCCCTGCTCACGCGCGACGTCGGCCTGGTTGAGCACGACCGCCATCGGCAGGCCGAGCTCCGCCACCTGCGAGGCGAGGAAAAGGTTGCGGATGAGGTTGGTGGAATCGACCACCACCAGGATGGCGTCGGGGCGACGGTCGCCGGCGATGCGGCCGGTGAGCGCGTCGACGACGACCTGCTCGTCGGGTGAGGCCGCCGAAAGCGAATAGAGGCCGGGCAGATCCACCAGTTCCGCCCGCCCCGCCGGCCCCAGGTCGCACGCGCCCGACTTGCGCGCGACGGTCACGCCCGGGTAATTGCCGACCCGCTGGCGCAGGCCGGTCAAGGCGTTGAAGAGGGTGGACTTGCCGGTGTTCGGATTGCCGACCAGCGCCACCAACGGCTCGGAAGCGGCGGTCACGGGGAGGTGCGAGGTCGCTGGACGGGGCAGTCGGCCGAGACGTCCACGAGCAGACTCTCGGCCTCCGACTTGCGAAGGCTGACGACCTGACCGCCGAACTCGATGGCGACGGGGTCCCCCAGAGGAGCGCGACGGACCAGCTTCAGAACCATCCCCGGAAGCAGACCCAGGGCCATCAGCCGCTGGTCAACCTCCCGCTCTGGATCAAGGGAAGCCAACTTCCCGAACTGGCCGGGCTGAAGCTTGGAAACAGGGGTCACGCTAATTGAGAATGAGTCTCAAAAGTAGGAGTCCCACGGTTCTTGTCAATGTCGGGGTGCTTTTAATGCGTTGCCCGAGGGGGGTCCGAAAACGACCCTGCCCACGGTGACCCGCCCCGTCCCACTTCCCGACCCGGCCCCTCACGTGCCGGAATCAGCCCCGGACGGCGGACTGGGGGGCCACCCCAAGGGCCTGAGCAACCTCTTCTACGCGGAGATGTGGGAGCGCTTCTCTTACTACGGCATGCGCGCGCTGCTGCTGCTCTTCATGATGGAGACGGCCGAGAACGGCGGGATGGGCTGGGATCAGGCGCACGCCACCTTGGTCTACGGCAACTACACGATGCTCACCTACATGGTCTGCATCCTGGGAGGGTTCGTGGCCGACAACTTCCTGGGGGCGCGCCGCGCGGTGCTCATCGGCGGATGCGTCATCACCGTCGGACATTTCACGCTGGCGGTCCCCGGCGTGACGACTTTCTACGCCGGGCTCGCGCTGGTCGCCGCGGGAACGGGACTGCTCAAGCCGAGCATCAGCACGCTGGTCGGCGGCCTGTACGCGCCGGGCGACCATCGCCGGGACGCGGGCTTCTCGATCTTCTACATGGGCATCAACCTGGGCGCCTTCGCCGCGCCGCTGGCGACGGGCTGGCTGGCGCAGGGCGAGACCTTCAAGTCCTGGCTCAAGGCCGCCGGCCTGGACCCGTCGTCCTCCTGGCACTGGGGCTTCGGCGCCGCCGGAATCGGCATGGCCTTCGGCATGTGGATCTACGTGCGGCGCCTCAGCTGGCTGGGTCGGACCGGCGCAGAACCCGCGCACGCCCACGGCCGGCGTCCATGGGGCCGCCTGGCGGCCGTCGCATGCGGGACGGCGGCGCTCGGACTGGCGCTGGCGCTGGCCGGGTCGGAACCCTGGGTCATGCCGGCGCTCTGCGCGCTGCCCGTGTGCGGCGCGGCGTGGTTCGGGCTGGTCCGCAAGGATTCCGAAAGCAGGCGCATGGCCGCGGTCATGATCTTCTTCCTGGTGGCGACGCTGTTCTGGGGGATCTTCGAACAGGCCGGGTCGACCCTCACGCTCTTCGCCAACGAACTCACGCACAACGAGGCCTTCGGGAAGCCGTTCCCGTCGACGTGGTGGCAGTCGGTCAACGCGCTCATGGTCATGGCGCTCGCCCCGGCGTTCGCCTGGCTCTGGGTGCGTCTGGGCGACCGGCAGCCCTCGGTACCGACGAAGTTCGGCCTGGGTCTGCTCTTCCAAGGCCTGTCGTTCGCGCTGATGGTCCCGGCCGCGGCGGCGACGGCCTCGGGCAAGGTCGGCCCCGAATGGCTGGTCGCCGTCTACCTGCTGCAGACGGTCGGCGAGATGTGCCTGAGTCCGGTGGGGCTGAGCACGATGACCCGGCTGGCGCCGGCGCGGCTCGCCTCGATGATCATGGGGGTGTGGTTCCTGGCGACCGCGATCGGCAGCAAGCTCGCGGGCTCGATCGCGGGTGAATTCACGGCCAAGGATCCGGCCGCGATGGGCGAGTTCTTCCTCGGCCAGACGGCGGTCGTGGCGGCGGTCGCGGCCGCGGTGTTCCTGCTGACTCCGTGGATCCGTCGGCTGATGGAGGGCCGCTGAAGTGCGGATCTTCGGAAGGGCGGAAGGCGAGACGGAAGGACCCGGCGTGCCGACGGTCGTCACGGGCGTCATCACCGTCTTCATGCTCGGGTGGCTCGCGCACTGCGCCGCCTTCGAGCTCAACTCCGCGACGACGACGGGCGAGATCGTCGGCCACGACGTGGTCCGGAAGCGCCGGCGCGGGACGCAATGGACGGAGGACAAGGTGACCGTGCGCTACGTCGACTCTTCCGGGACGGCGCACGAGGTCCGGACGGACTTCTACGGCGGCCTGCCGGCGAGCGGACGCGTGCCGATCCGCTACGCCAAGCACCTCCCGCGCGACGGACGACTGGAGGGCTTCTGGCCGGTCTGGGGCGCCTGGAGCATGACGGCGGGCGTGCTGGTCCTCTTCGCCCTCCTGCTGAAGGCGGGGCTCTCCCTGCGGGGACTCGACTGGGACGGCCGCCCGGTGGCGAAAAAGCCCTGAGAGGGATCAGCCTAGCTCGGCCTGCACCACGACGGAGACGGGGCAGTGATCGGAGCCCTTCACTCGGTCGTGAATCTCCGGGGCGGACCACTGGAGCCCGTCGGAAGCCAGGCAGTAGTCCAGGCGCCAGCCGATGTTGCGTTCACGGATGCCGGGACGGTAGCTCCACCAGCTGTAACGCCGGGCGAGCGCAGGGTTGGCCGAACGGAAGGTGTCGGTGAAGCCGTGGTCGTCGAGCAGCGTGCCGAAGGACTCGCGTTCCTCGTCGGTGAAGCCGGCGTTGCGGCGGTTCGAATCCGGATTGGCGAGGTCGATCTCGTGGTGCGCGACGTTGAGGTCGCCGCAGACGAGGACGGGCTTGGTCCTGGCCAGGCGCGCGAGATGGCGGCGGAAGTCGGCGTCCCATTCGAGCCGGTAGTCGAGGCGCTCGAGCTCGCGCTGGGAATTGGGGACGTAGGCGCTGACGACGTAAAGGCCGGCGAACTCGGCGGTCACCACCCTCCCCTCGGCCGGATGGTCGCCGGGGAAGTCGACCTTGACCGAGAGCGGCGGGCGCTTCGAGAGGACGGCGGTGCCGGAATAGCCCTTCTTCTCCGCCTCATGCCAATGCTGATGGGCGAACGGCAGGCCGAGCGCGGACGCCACCGCGGTCTCGCACTTGGTCTCCTGCAGGCAGAGGACGTCGGGGTCGGCGGACGCGATGAAGTCGGCCAGGCCTTTGCCGAGCGCCGAGCGCACGCCGTTGACGTTCCAGGAAAAGACCTTGGCCCCGCTCATCGCGCCGGCGCGGCCGGCGGCCTGAAGAGACTGTCCATGCGCTGCTTGAGATCGGCTTCCTTGGCCGAAGTCTCGGAGGAAGATTTCTCGGAGCCGGACGGGGCGGCGGGCGCTGACGTGGCCGGAGCGGGGGTCACGACCGGCGAAGCGGGCGCGGGCGCAGGAGCGACGGACGGCGAGGCGGGATCCGCGGCGGGCTCCTGGGCG
>JACCDW011780341.1_pt1 | contig 10284 bp, 11 predicted proteins | sample 7449781 | NCBI WGS metagenome assembly JACCDW01 (sample SAMN15323449, study PRJNA562643) | freshwater metagenome | isolation source: river surface water | place: USA:Blue River Watershed | collected 2017-08-18 | reverse complement strand
ACCTTAAGTATTAAAGCTGTTTAACAAGGTATACTCTCGTTTTTACCGCGGGGTGGAGCAGTCTGGTAGCTCGTTGGGCTCATAACCCAAAGGTCGTTGGTTCAAATCCGGCCCCCGCAACCAAATTCAGCCGCACTGATTGCTTTCAATTAAGTCGCGCGCTAAGTTTTAAAAACCCACTGTGTTCAGTACCCAGTGGGTTTTTTTTGGCGAATCAAGCTTTGAGCAAGGCCAAAAGTCGCGATAAAGCCATGGCTGTTGTGGCTTCGCGAACTGTCTTTCTGTCGCCCGCAAACAGTTGCAGTTGTGTCTCACACCAACCATTCGATTTGCATGCCCAAGCCAGCCAGACCGTGCCCACGGGTTTGGCAGCACTGCCTCCCGTTGGACCGGCTATGCCTGTCACAGCCACACTCCAATCAGCCAAAGAGTGCTCTAGCGCACCCTGAGCCATGGCCCGCGCCACTTCCTCACTCACAGCACCATGCGTTTGGATGAGTGACGCAGGCACACCCAACAAGTCGGATTTGGCGGCATTGGAATAAGTCACAAAACCACGTTCAAACCACAAGCTAGAGCCAGGCAAATCGGTACAGGCAGCTGAAATCATGCCACCCGTACAACTTTCTGCACTGGCAATGCTCAGCTTTTTCGCAATGAGAACTTGGGCCAGTGCGGCACACACTTCAGGAATTTGGAGGACGTTTTCTTGCATGCGTATCACCATACCTTCCAAAGTGCGAAGCAAAACAGGGTGCAGAAGGCCGCCATAAAGTCATCGAACAAAATGCCAAAGGCACCCCGCCAACCAAAGCCTTTAAAGAGCTGATCAGCCCAAGCCACAGGACCAGGTTTGGCAGCATCGAAAAAGCGGAAGATCAAAAAGGCCGCCAACTGCATGGTGAATGTGGCGGGTGTGAGCAAGTAAAGCACCAGCCAAAAGGCCACCACTTCGTCCCAAACAATGGCGCCAGGATCTGAGATCCCCATGTTGAGTGCTGTCACTTTGCATGCCCACCAACCTAAAAGGCTGGCTAACACAATGATCACACCCAGTTCAGACACAGAGAAGTAAGACTGAAAAACCCACCAACTGACCCAAGCCCACAATGTGCCGACTGTGCCGGGCGCTTTGGGTGAGAGGCCCGCTCCAAATCCAAGCGCAATCCAATGCGCAGGATGGGAAAACATGAAGCTGGCGGTAGGTCTCATGGCCAAAAGTCAGTCGCTGGGTCAGTTAGATTTGAAATGATCAAATGACTCAAACTCATTGGGCAACACATGTCCCTCAGAATCCAGTAAACGCAACTGTTGCGAACCGTGCACTTTGCCAATGCGAGTGATGGGTGTGTTTGTTGAAACACTCAAAGCGGAAATGGTAGCGCGAGCGAGTTCGGGAGCTGTAAAGACCAACTCATAATCGTCACCCCCTGACAGGGTCAGCATGCGTTGGGTAGCCAGGGGTAAGTTGCACAGGTCACGCGATGCCAAGGTGCTGAGCACCTGCGATGTGTCAAGATCGGCGCCCACGTGGCTGGCTTTTAAGATGTGTTGAAGGTCGCCTAAAAGACCATCACTGATGTCGGCAGCAGACGTTGCAATACCGCGCAAAGCTTGACCGAGGGCCAAACGAGGCGTGGGCATTTCCATGCGCAATCGCGCTTTTTCAAAAACACTTTGGGGCACAGTCAGTCGACCTCGAAAAACTTCAAGGGCTAAACGTGCATCGCCCAAATGGCCGCTGACATAAACATCGTCACCCACTTTGGCGCCACTTCTGAGCAAGGCCAAATGTGCAGGAATCTCACCTAAAACAGTGATGCAGATGTTCAAGGGACCGCGGGTGGTGTCACCGCCTATGAGGTCGCAATGGTGCGCCTCGGCCAAGTCCCAGATGCCTTTTGAAAATTCCGACAACCATGGCGCGTTGACTTCGGGCAAGGCCAAAGCCAGCATGAAGGCTTTGGGCTCGGCGCCACAAGCGGCCAAATCGCTCAAGTTGACAGCCAATGCTTTGTGGCCCAAAGAACGGGGATTCACGGTGGACAGAAAGTGACGGCCTTCCACCAACATGTCGCTGGAGATGGCCAACTGTTGACCGGGGCTGATGGGCAAGAGCGCGCAATCGTCTCCGACCCCGAGCGTTGCATTGCGCGCGGGTCGTTTGAAAAAGGTTTCGATCAGGTCAAATTCGCCCATATCCCGAGCATAACCTCAAGTGCAAATGGCAAAACAAAATGAGACAATTCAGACATGACAACCTACCGCATTGCCCCCTCACTTTTGTCCGCCGACTTTGCCCGCTTGGGCGAAGAAGTTCGCAATGTCATTGCCGCCGGCGCAGACTGGATCCATTTCGACGTGATGGACAACCATTACGTGCCCAACCTCACCTTTGGCCCCATGATTTGTCAGGCGCTCAAGCCGCATGCCAAAACAGCCGACGGCAAAGCAATCCCAATCGATGTGCACCTCATGGTTCAGCCAGTCGATGCATTGGCCGCCGCCTTTGCCGACGCCGGCGCCGACCTCATCAGTTTTCATCCTGATGCGTCCACGCATGTGCACCGCAGCGTTCAAGCCATCAAGTCAAAGGGCTGCAAAGCGGGCGTGGTGTTTAACCCCGCCGAGTCTCTCGATGTGCTCGAATGGGTCATTGAAGACATCGACCTGATTCTCATCATGTCGGTCAACCCAGGTTTTGGCGGGCAAGGTTTCATTGACAGCGCCCTTCGCAAAGTTGAGCAAGCTCGAAAGTGGATTGAAGCTTCTGGCAAAGACATTCGCCTCGAAGTCGATGGCGGCATCAAGGTTGACAACATTCGCCGCGTGGCCGATGCGGGTGCGGACACCTTTGTGGCAGGCAGTGCCATTTTTGGCAAACCCGACTATGCGTCTGTCATTCAAGCCATGCGCAAGGAATTGGCTGTTGGCTAATTTAAGAGGCATGCAGGTTGAGGCCTGCATGATTGACCTGGATGGCACCTTGGTCGACACCATGGGCGACTTTGACGCCGTGGTGACCCTCATGCTCAAAGACTTGGGCTTGCCCGCCATCGGAAGGGTGCATCTAGAGGGCATGGTGGGCAAGGGCTCAGAGCATCTCATCCAAGCAGTTATAAACAGGCAAAAGCCGTTGAAAGATGCCGCAGCACAGCCGCCGACAGAAGCTGAACTGAAGCAAGCCTGGCATTTGTATCAAGCCCATTACCAGCGCATCAACGGTCAAGCCAGCGCGGTCTATCCAGGCGTTGTCCAGGGGCTTGAGGGCTTGGCTGCCTTGGGTTTGCCAATGGCGTGCCTCACCAACAAGCCCCGCGATTTGGCCCAAAAGCTCCTGCAGCAAAAGGGCTTGAGCGAGTTCTTCCAAGTGGTTTTTGGAGGTGATTCCTTTGAAAGAAAAAAGCCCGACCCATTGCCCTTGATCAAAACATGCGAATTTTTGGGCTTTGACCCCAGCCAAGTGCTCATGATTGGCGACTCCAGCAACGATGCCCAAGCCGCGCATGCGGCGGGCTGCAAGCTGGTTCTTTTAAGCCACGGTTACAACCATGGACAACCCATTCGAGAAGTGCCAGCCAATCTCCATTTGGATTCTTTGGCCGAAATTCTGCTTTAAGCTTTGTTACACTGGCAGCCTCATGATCTTTTTTCATTCATTCTTCGCAGCCCAGCTGCCGGCCACTTTGCGCCGGGGAGCTTGGTCTTGGCGTCAGCCAGTTTAATTTGCCTAGAACCGGTAGCGCATGTGCCTGCCAAAGAAGTGTTCAGGACCCCCCCTGAACAAATGAATGAATGGTGTTGACGTCAACACACCCCATGGAGCCCCAGATCGTGATCACAGAACTTGAATTCAAAAGCCTGATGCAACAAGGCTACAACCGCATTCCTCTGATGGTGGAAGCGTTTGCTGATTTAGAAACCCCTCTGTCTCTTTATTTAAAGTTGGCGCACCACAAAGATGGCGGCAAGTTCAGCTTCTTGCTGGAGTCAGTTGTGGGCGGCGAGCGTTTTGGCCGATACAGCTTCATTGGCCTGCCAGCACGCACGCTGTTGCAAGCCCGTGGTTTTGGCGACCAAGCACGCACCGAGGTGGTGACCGATGGCGTGGTGGTTGAGAGCAGTGCAGGCAATCCACTCGATTTCATCGAGCAATATCAAAAAAGATTCAAAGTGGCACTGCGCCCAGGCTTGCCACGTTTTTGCGGTGGCTTGGCAGGCTATTTTGGCTACGACGCCGTTCGTTACATCGAAAAGAAACTCGAGAAAACATGCCCGCCCGATTCGCTGGGTACGCCCGATATTTTGCTTTTGCAATGCGAAGAGCTGGCAGTCATCGACAACCTGTCCGGCAAGTTGTACCTCATTGTTTATGCCGACCCCAGCGTGCCAGAGGCCTACGCCAAAGCCAAGAAGCGGCTGCGTGATTTGAAAGAGCAACTGAAGTACTCAGTCAGTGCCCCCGTGGTCAATTCAACGCAAACCTATCCTGCAGAGCGGGACTTCCACAAAGAAGATTATTTGAAAGCGGTTGAAGAAGCCAAAGAATTGATTGCAGCGGGTGACTTCATGCAAGTCCAGGTGGGTCAGCGCATTAAAAAACGCTACACCGAAAGTCCGCTCTCTTTGTACCGTGCGCTCAGGTCACTCAACCCCAGCCCCTACATGTATTTTTACAACTTCGGGGACTTTCATGTGGTGGGTGCCAGCCCCGAAATTTTGGTGCGACAAGAAAAAACAGAAGAAGGCGTCAAGGTCACCATTCGGCCCTTGGCAGGCACCCGTCCACGCGGCGCCACCCCCGAAAAAGACAAGGCCGCAGAACTTGAGTTGGTGAACGATCCCAAAGAGCGCGCCGAACACGTCATGCTCATTGACTTGGCCCGCAACGACATTGGTCGAATTGCCAAAATAGGCTCTGTCAAAGTGACGGAAGCTTTTGTGGTCGAGCGATACAGTCATGTGATGCACATCGTGAGCAATGTCGAGGGCATCTTGAACGAGGGCATGACCAATATGGATGTGCTGAAAGCCACCTTCCCTGCCGGCACGCTCACAGGCGCGCCCAAAGTTCATGCCATGGAATTGATTGATCGCTTAGAGCCCACCAAGCGCGGCTTGTACGGCGGTGCTTGTGGTTACTTGAGCTATGCCGGCGACATGGATGTGGCCATTGCCATTCGCACAGCCATCATCAAGGATCAAACTTTGTACGTGCAAGCGGCGGCTGGCGTGGTGGCCGACTCTGTGCCCGAAATGGAGTGGCGCGAAACTGAACACAAAGCTCGCGCATTGCTGCGTGCCAGTGAGTTGGTTGAGGAAGGCTTGGAGTAATCAACATGAAAAAAATTAAATTGTTGATGGTCGACAACTACGACTCTTTCACCTACAACATCGTTCAATACTTTGGTGAGCTGGGTGCCGATATTGAAGTTTTTCGCAATGACGAAATCACGATCGAGGGCATTGCGCACAGAAATCCCGATCGCTTGGTCATTTCACCAGGCCCTTGCTCACCTGCAGAAGCGGGCATTTCGGTGGCGGCCATTCAACACTTTGCGGGTAAGTTGCCTATCCTTGGTGTTTGCTTGGGGCACCAAAGTATTGGTGCCGCTTTTGGTGGCAAGATCATTCGAGCGCAAGAACTCATGCATGGCAAAACCAGCATCATTCAAACCAAGCAAGTGGGTGTCTTCAAAAATTTGCCCGAAAAATTCACCGTCAATCGGTATCACTCCTTGGCCATTGAGCGAAGCAGTTGCCCAGCTGACTTGGAAGTGACAGCTTGGACAGAAGATGGTGAAATCATGGGCGTGCGTCACAAGCACATGGCCATTGAGGGTGTGCAGTTTCATCCAGAGTCCATCTTGACCGAGCATGGTCATGCCATGCTGAAAAACTTTTTGGAGAGTGCTTGATATGAATGCTGCATTGCCTCGCGTCGATTTGCGCAGCGATACCGTTACGCGTCCTACACCGGGTATGCGCGAAGCCATGGCGCAAGCTTTGGTGGGCGATGATGTGTTTGGAGATGACCCCAGTGTCAATGAACTCCAAGAAAAAATTGCCAACATGCTGGGCTTTGAAGCGGCTTTGTTCATGAGCACTGGCACGCAAAGTAATTTGTGTGGCCTGCTGTCCCATTGCCAACGCGGCGATGAATTCATCGTGGGCCAAATGGCACACAGCTATCGCTGGGAAGGTGGCGGTGCAGCCGTGTTTGGCAGCGTCCAGCCGCAACCTCTCTTACAACAAGCCGATGGTAGCTTGGCCTTGGCCGACATTGAAGCCGCTATCAAACCCGACGATGCGCACTTTGCCATCACCAAGCTCGTGGCTTTAGAAAATACATGGGGCGGCAAGGTATTGGCCCAAAGTTATTTGAATGAATTCAGTTCATTTGCATTGCAAAAAGGATTGGCGCGTCACTTGGATGGCGCACGACTTTTCAATGCCGCGGTAGCGCAAGCGGCTGACTTGGGCACATCCCCCTATGACGAAGCCAGGCGCATTGCACAATGTTTTGACAGTGTGTCGGTGTGCTTCAGCAAAGGCTTGGGCGCACCCATGGGCTCGGCGCTGTGTGGCTCCAAAGCGTTTATCGCCAAAGCACATCGTCTGCGAAAAATGGCAGGCGGTGGATTGCGTCAAGCAGGCTTCATGGCCGCTGCTGCATCCTATGCGCTGGACCATCATGTTGTGCGTTTGGCAAACGACCATGCTTTGATGCAATACTTGGCGCAGAGTTTGAGCGGTATACCTGGCCTGCAAATTGAAACACCCCAGACCAATATTTTGTTCATCAACTTGGTGGGCGAAGCCAAGGCCCAAGGCGCTGCGCTCCAAACGCATTTAAAAGAAGCGGGAATTGACGTCACAGGCTTGTACCGTTTGCGTTTGGTGACGCATTTGGATGTTGACCGTGCGGGCGTTGACCGTGCCATTTCAGCGGTGCGTCAGTTCTTCAATGCTTGAAAAAGCAGTCTACGCCTTTCATACTTTTTATCCATTTAATTTCAAAGAACGCTATGCCCATCACGCCGCACGAAGCCTTGCAAAGAACCATTGAGCACCGTGAAATTTTTCACGATGAAATGCTGAAGATCATGCGCATGATCATGAATGGTGAAATGTCGCCTGTCATGACTGCTGCCTTCATTACCGGACTGCGCGTTAAAAAAGAAACCATCGGCGAAATCACGGCGGCTGCACAAGTCATGCGTGAATTTTCAAAGAAAGTGGTCATTCCCGACACGCGCAACTTGGTTGACATTGTGGGAACAGGGGGCGATGGTTCGCACACCTTCAACATCTCGACATGTGCCATGTTTGTTGCTGCTGCGGGTGGTGCAAAAACGGCCAAGCATGGTGGTCGAAGTGTCAGCAGCAAGTCGGGCAGTGCCGATGTGCTTGAGAGCCTAGGCGCCAACATCAACTTGTCGCCAGAAAACATTGCACAGTGCGTTCATGATGTCGGCATCGGATTTATGTTTGCCCCCAACCATCATCCCGCGATGAAGAATGTGGCGCCTGTTCGCAAAGAGCTGGGTGTGAGAACGATCTTCAACATCTTGGGGCCTCTGACCAATCCCGCTGGCGCACCCAATATTTTGATGGGTGTGTTCCATCCCGACTTGGTGGGCATTCAAATTCGCGCGCTGCAGCGATTGGGCGCAGAGCATGCCTTGGTGGTTTACGGCCGCGACGGTATGGACGAGGTGAGTTTGGGTGCGGCCACTTTGGTGGGCGAGCTCAAGGAGGGTCACATTACCGAGTACGAAATTCATCCCGAAGACTTTGGCATGGCCATGGTCAGCAATCGCGCTTTGCGTGTCGAAACACCCGAAGAATCTCAAGCGGTTTTGCGGGGTGTCCTAGACAACCAAGCTGGCGCTGCGCGTGACATCGTGATTTTGAATGCAGGTGCGGCTTTGTATGCGGCCAATGTGGCTTCGACCATCAAGGAAGGCATCGCATTGGCACGAAAAGCCATTGAATCGGGGGCAGCCAAACAAAAACTAGAGCAGTTTGTTGCCTTCACCCAAAAAGCAGGCGGTGCCGCATGAGCGATATTCTGAAAAAAATTGTGGCGGTCAAACACGAAGAAATTGCACTGGCCGCCCAAAAGAAATCTTTGGCGGTGGTACGTGCGGATGCAGAAAGCCGTGTACTGACCCGCGACTTTGTAGGCGCTATTCAACACAAGATCCAGCAAGGTCAAGCGGCCGTCATTGCAGAAATTAAAAAAGCCAGCCCCTCGAAAGGCGTCTTGCGAGCAGACTTCATTCCTGCCGACATTGCGCAAAGCTATGCAGAACATGGCGCAGCTTGTTTGTCAGTTCTGACTGACGTGCAGTTTTTTCAAGGCAGCGTCGACTATCTCAAGCAAGCCAGGGCCAGCTGCGATTTGCCCGTGCTGCGCAAAGACTTCATGGTGGACGCCTACCAGGTCTATGAAGCGCGGGCCATGGGGGCCGATTGCATTTTGCTCATTGCGGCTTGTTTAGACGATGCACAAATGAAAGACCTCGAAGCCATCGCCCGAAGTTTGGACATGGCGGTGTTGGTCGAGGTTCACGATGCCGAAGAATTAAGCCGGGCCCTGAAACTCAAGACGCCTTTGGTGGGCATCAACAATCGAAACCTTCGCACCTTCGAAGTCTCATTGGACACCACCCTTGGCATGCTGAAGGATGTGCCTTCAGACCGCATTTTGGTCACAGAAAGCGGCATTCTGACGCCTCAAGATGTACAAAAAATGCGCGATGCCAAGGTCAATGCATTTTTGGTCGGCGAGGCATTTATGCGTGCCCCCGATCCAGGCCAAGCCCTGGCCGACCTCTTTCATTGACCGGACGATTTGGCATGAAGTCTGGCCAGGCCGATTTGTTTGCGCAAGTCAATGGTGGCGCTCACTTGCCAGACAATCATTTGAAAACCCAGGACTGGCCGCCTCGTTTGGACGGCCTGTCTAAACCCTGGCTGGACATTCTGAATGACTTTTGGGCAAGCCCTGTTGGCCTCAGCTTGGATCAAAAAATCAGAGGCCAACTGACTGAGGGCCGGGTGATTTATCCCAACGCACCTTATCGCGCCCTGTCCTTAACGCCCTTCGAACAAGTCAGGGTGTTGATCCTTGGGCAAGACCCCTACCATGGCCCTGGTCAGGCGGAGGGCTTGGCCTTTTCGGTGGGCACGGGTCAAAAAATCCCGCCCAGTTTGCGCAATATTTTCAAAGAAGTTCAGCGGGACTTGGGGGGCGAGAGTCCAGTAGGGCCTGCCGCCGGCAGCCTAGAACGGTGGGCCCATCAAGGTGTTTTGATGCTCAACACAGCACTGACTGTGGAGGACGCGTTGCCTGCCAGTCATAGTGGTTGGGGTTGGGAAGTACTTACTGACAAAATAATTTGGGCCTTGGCGCAACGTCCTACACCCTGCGCATTTTTGTTATGGGGCGCTCATGCTCAAACCAAGGCCGGCCTGATTGAGCAAGCGACAGTCGCCCAAACGCATTTGGTTCTGAAAGCCAATCACCCGTCCCCTTTGTCGGCCGCCAGACCGCCCGTGCCATTTTTGGGATGTGGTCACTTTGGTCAAGTGAACCGCTGGTTGCAGGCCGCAAAACAAAATCCCATCGATTGGTAAATTTCCTAGCGTGGCTTGCGGGGCCCTTTAAAAAAGTGGCATAATCCCAGATTCGCTGAGGAGGGGTGCCCGAGTGGCTAAAGGGGGCAGACTGTAAATCTGTTGGCTTACGCCTACACTGGTTCGAATCCAGTCTCCTCCACCAGCAAAACTTTTCTTGTCAAAAACAAAGAGCGTTTGGAATCAGAAGAACGCATCGGGGTGATTGTCATTTGTTTGACTTCTATTGCCGCGATGATGTGCCTGACTCTGCTGCATGTACATGCGGGAGTAGTTCAATGGTAGAACCCTAGCCTTCCAAGCTAATGACGCGGGTTCGATTCCCGTCTCCCGCTCCAGTTTGAGACAAGATGGTGCAGATTAGTGCGGACAAAGTGCCTTGTTGTGCTGCGTCACGATCGCCCTTGTGGCTCAGTGGTAGAGCACCCCCTTGGTAAGGGGGAGATCGCGGGTCCGATTCCCGCCAAGGGCACCAGTTTTTTGTGCAATATATTTTTAATGTTTTTTTCGGAGTCGAGAAATGGCAAAAGAGAAATTTGAGCGGACAAAACCGCACGTGAACGTTGGCACCATTGGTCACGTTGACCACGGCAAAACAACATTGACAGCTGCGATCACCACCGTGTTGGCAGCCAAGTT
>JACCDW011273163.1_pt1 | contig 10285 bp, 5 predicted proteins | sample 7449781 | NCBI WGS metagenome assembly JACCDW01 (sample SAMN15323449, study PRJNA562643) | freshwater metagenome | isolation source: river surface water | place: USA:Blue River Watershed | collected 2017-08-18 | reverse complement strand
CGTACGAAATTAAAACTCTATAACGGGCAACCTCTCAATGGTTACAACGCCTTTTAAACAGCCTCGGGTGTAAAACAAGGGGTTAGTAGGTGACTTCTGTTAGTACCTCTTTTTTACCGCGCTTGAGAGAGATTTGTATCGTGCGCTGTTCGGTTACTGGTAAGATGTAAGCGCCATCCTGAACAACCGAAAGGGGGTCACCATCGCCTTTATTACGCAGGGTTAAGTCCGATGTTTTATAGTCTACACCTTTAACAGTGACTGTTACCTTTTCCCCTTCCCTTATCACAGTTACAAACCCTCTACAGGCCTTAAACTTCGACCGGTTATACATTAATCCCCGTTTTACCTGTGGAACAAGCGTTCGCGCATCTTGAAACTTAGTGGACTGCCAAAACAACGGTCGCTTTCTTGCAGCGGTTGGGTTTTGTTTGAGTGTGTCAGAAAACGTCCAACACCTAAAATAGTCCACATAAAACCGATTAGGAAAAACACTGGTGGTATCAGGGCCGGGACTAAAAGCGCCTCCGTTTCTTGCAACCTGTGTATTAATGAAGAGATACATGGGATTGGCAAAATTGCCTTTGAAATACGATAACGGCTTGCCGTTCACCAACCAGATAACTTCATTCTCCCGCCAAACTAAATGCATAACGCTGTATCCGGTGCTTAACGATGCATTCAGCTTCATCCATCCACCAAAACTTGCAGGCAGTCCCAACTTGTTCTTATACCCGTGATCGCAGCCGTGTGGGCAATGAACATCTACGTGAACCTCATCTCCTCGTTCGCCTTTTAACTCAAAAGCGTCTATCTCTTCGTTCGCCTTTCCGCCATAAAACCAAAATGCGGGCCACACACCCTTTGTGTCTTCTGTCTTGAATCGTAATTCATAAATACCATAATGGTACTTTTGTTTGCTGCGTATCCCACCGGCTTCGTACTTAACTTTAAATTTTCTATCTGCTACTGAAAAGCCTTTACGTTTAAATACGGCCGAGTCCAATTCAAATGGCCAACACACGTAAACACTATCCGAACGGTCGCTTTTAAAAACAACATTTCCTTCATCAAACTCCACAAAGCGGGAATTAAAAGCAACATCTTGATCTAAGATTAACCGCCGGCCGCCGGTTCCGTTGTGCCACATAGCGGCATTCAATTCAGTTGTATTGAATTCATCGCCTCCAGCATACGATAAAGTAATCGCAGTGTCGCCTTCAAACATTAATAAGGTTTGTGCAGAAAGGCAAAGGGACATAAATAAAAAAGCAATCACAAGGTGGAGCACTTTACGAGCTATTGCTTGTGGCATAACGGTGTTTTTTACTGTTAACAGATTCACTGGTGATGCGTGTTTTGATGAATGAAATAGTATGTCCAAAACGGTTATTCGTAAACCAAGCGCACTTCATCGATGGTTAACCCAGGTACTCGATCGCTCCATAGGTGAACAGAATTCATGCTGCGCTGATGCCAATTGTAAAAAGCACTTACACGAATAGCCAGCCAACAACCATCGGTTTTGGTTGGCGTATCAAACACAATTACATTTTGATTGTCGTCGCCCTTTTTTCCAAAAAACAAAAACAATTGTCCCCGCTTCTTTGCCACTGAATGCACCTTTAACAGCACGAAGGCGCCTCGACCTGGAACATAATTGGTTTGATTAAACGAATAAGCAATGCCGTTATCGCCATTCAAATTCGTTTTATCTACGTAAACTATTGGCCACTGTTCTATGCCTGGCTCTCCACCCCAAACAATTGGCAATTGTTTCAAATCAACCTGTTGAAACGATTCACGCAGTCGATCGGGCTCATCCTCACTCGTTAAAACGACAACCCGTTTTACGCCAGCCACAAGCACACGCGTTGAATCATTTGCATTCATTCGTAGCAAGTAAGTGGTGTCGTTGAGACGTTGCGGTAATTTTTCAGCTCCGTTGATGATTACTTGTGGTGAGTGTTGTTTGCGTGTGGAGAGATAAACCTGTTGGCACCAATTATTCCGATTCGGAATAACAACGCGTTGGGTATCAGCCGGGACTATATTCAATAAAGTATCTTGAACTATAGCAGCTGACAAATTCCGTTTCTTCCAAATGCAAAACGGCCCCTTTATTACATACGGTTCATAATTATTATACAACCACTCTGCTACCCGGTAGTGCCTTACAACATTTGGCACACCATCAATTTCGTCGAAACCTTCGGTATGGTACTGACTGAACACAGCATACGGTAATTGGTACTTAGAAAGCTCTTCTATATAGGTTTCTTGCAAATAGGCATCATGAATACAAAGCGGGTTCTGATAAAAATACCCCGGTGTTGGTTTCCGTGAAGCAAAGTACAAAAGTGGATTGTTGCTAAAATCAATAAACGTTTCGTTGGCCTTTAAATGTGTTTTAAAAAAGTCTGTCGCTGGTTGCATTGCATCCACCACTGGTCGCCCCTTTACCCGATCTTTTAGCTGGTACAATAAAGAAGGATGTGATTCTGCGATTTTTTTTAGACTGCCTTCAAAATAAGCGACTGGTGAAGACGGCTTAGGCAAGGTAAAGTTCGTAGCGAGCAAAACGCCCACACCACCCATGTACATAAATCGGAACAATTTGGTTGCTTTCCGATAAAAAACAAATGGGGCGGAGAGTAACAACAAGTAAACATACGTACTAACAAAAGCGTCGGTGCCTTCTTGTAAACTATGCCGCGTAATTCCCCTTTGAAAATTAGCAAGGTAAAATAAACAAAGATAAAATAGGGTTAACACCGACCATGCTTGACCCGTCATTTGTTCCTTCCTCATCATGGGGGTGAGTAAAAAGAACAAAAGGATTAACACCATTACTGGAAAGACTTGGTAGTGGAAATGATAGAGAAGGCTTTCCGGATCACCAATCGACGACATGCCATACGACTGCACGCTCGAGAGGTAATGCATAATTTGGCTTATTCGCATTGAAAGTGGAATGTCTCTCACTGCAGCCACTACTAACACAATGCCCGCCAGTCCCACCAAAGCGGCAAAAAGAGCATACGTAATCCGTTTAAAATTAACTTCGACGGCGGGTTGACTGATTGCCAGATACCCCATAAATAGCGGAACCAAAAGCACAGTCGCATACAAAAACTCCAGCCGCCATAACATGGTAAACACCACCGCTATCGCGAAAAACAGGTAATTTTTTGTAGTCGCTTGTTTCGTCACCACCCATTTAAAACCAAGTAGCGGCAGCAAACCAACCATGAACCCTATTGGAAACAAGTGAGCGCCGAAAGGAAAAACCATAGCAAGAAACAAGGCGATATAGCCATTTTTAGTAATGGTCGTTAAAACCAAGTAATAGATTAACGCGCAAAAAGGGTATAACAGAAAATCATAACAATCCAGCTCATTGCCCTGCAAGCCGTTGACGAGGTAATAAATGGCGCCGAAAAAATAATCAGACAGTAAATGCGTGTTGAATTTCTCTAAAGGTGATAGTGTGCCATAAAGTGCATGCTCCATTAATGGAAGAAATTTATTGCCAGTTTCAAACCGTTCTTGAAACCCATATTCTACATCATAGCTGTAAGAACCAAAGGCTACTAAAGAAAAGACAACAGCCGGTAACCACCGCCAAGTCAATACGTCGTTGCTCGTTAACTTGGTGGGTCGCTTAAGCCGCTGCCACATCCATAATCCAACACTGAATAAAAGAACGGCAATGGCAACAAAACGCGCTGGTGAAAGCACGCCTTTAAACTTCATGGTCAAATAATACTCTTCGCTGAGCAAGTAAACCAACGGCATCCATACCACCGGAAATAAAACGTGTAACGCTTGTGGGTTGGCCAAAGGCCAACGGTAGTTAAGCATTAAGGCTATAAAAGAAAAAACGAACAGCCACATATAAAGGTCTGGCATGTCGTTCATTTTAGCGAGCGAATACATCAATGCCAACAAGAAATAAGCTGACAATCCAAGAATAATACTGGCCGTATATTCTACGGTAGATGATTTGCGAGGAAAAAAATAGTAAATAACACTTTTGAGTAAAAAGAGTTTATGAAACAAGTAAACCAACTCCAAGGAGTGGTCTATTTTAGCCCCAAAAAAACCACTCAGCATAAGCACCACACCGGCAGCCGACACATAATTAGAAAAGCGCCACTCGGGTAACTCGTTCAGTGAGGGCCACTTGGTAGTGGATGAATGATACAATCCCGAAAAAACCAATACCGCAATTAAAAACAGAAAGCCACCACTGTAAAACAGCTTGTTCCGCGCCACCAAATCCAGTGCATCCATGGCACCTTGACCAATTTGGCCATTCTCGATGTGATGTAAGCTGGTGTCATACGCCTTTACCCATGCCTGCAACACCCACAAACCATAGAACAAAATGGTGTAGCCAGCGTTTCTAAAACGAATTAAAAATGTAACGGTTTGCGTAGGGTTCACTTACGAATCTGTTTAGCGGGTAGCGGTTTCTTTGTGTTGTGTTTTTCGCTTTTCTCGACTAGTTCCTTCAACCATTTCTTAACTGGTTTGAGTTTTTCGGCACGCAAGGCATACCGCTTTGAACTCCCATCGGCATAGGCTAATATCAAGCCACCTTCTTCTAATAAAGCTAAATGTTTATTTACAGCTTGGCGACTATAGTCAAAATGCTGACAAATTTGTGTCGTTGTTTTATCACCACCAGCAAGCAACAAGAGTATTTGGCGTCGACCTTCATCCGATAACGCCTGAAAAATCTTTTCTACCATAAAGTAAATATATGCAACTTTTTGGTTGCAGTGTAATCGCCCATAGGTAAAATATGTAGGCGGTAGGTTGTTCCTTAAATCAAAACCGGACCCAACCAGCGCATTGCTTCCTCTACCTCCATATTCTTACGAATAGCATAATCGTGCACCTGTTCTGCATTAATTTTACCTACGCCAAAATAATGCGCTTGAGGGTGGCTGAAATACAAACCACTCACGGCAGCCGTTGGTACCATTGCTAAACTTTCAGTAAGCACGATGCCCGTGTTTTTTTCAACATCGAGTAGTTTCCAGATAGTTAATTTCTCGGTATGATCGGGCTGGGCTGGGTAACCGGGCGCGGGACGAATGCCTTGGTACTTCTCTTTTATTAATTCATCATTTGAAAGGTTTTCATGGGATGCATACCCCCAAATCTCTGTGCGAACCTTGTGGTGCATGAGTTCAGCAAACGCTTCTGCTAACCGATCGGCAATCGCCTTTAACATAATGGCATTATAATCGTCGTGATCGGCTTCAAAACGAGCTACGTGGGCATCAATTCCCACACCAGTAGTAAGCGCAAAAGCACCAATGTAGTCGTGGTGATCAGAGCCATTTTTTGGACGAATAAAATCCGCTAAAGCAACATTATATTGCCCCATTGGCTTTTTTGTTTGCTGCCGAATAGAATGAAAATGGCAAATCACTTTTCCACTTTCGTCCATTACCTCAATATCATCATGACCAACTGCTGCGGCAGGAAAAACCCCAACCACCGCATTGGCCTTTAACCACCTTTCGTCAATCACGCGCTTAAGCATTACTTGCGCATCGTTAAATAACTTAGTGGCTTCTGGGCCGTGTTTAACATCGTTTAAAATGCGTGGATACACCCCCTTTAATTCCCAACTATGGAAAAAAGGAGTCCAATCAATATACGCTGCAATTTCTGCTATACTAAAATCATTAAACGACTTTACACCAATGAATTTCGGATTCATGATTGGTTGCTCAGCCCAATTAACAGGCAATTTATTTGCCCGCGCTTCTTCCATCGACACGAATTTATTTTGCGATTGCGCATTTTTATTCATTTCCCTTACGCGCTCATAATCATTTATTACCTCCTGCATAAAGGCGTCGCGCAAATCGGTTGAAAGCAAGTTACTAGCCACCGGCACCGATTTACTTGCATCGTTCACATGTATAACAGGTCCCGAATAATGCGGTGCAATTTTAACCGCGGTATGAACTCGTGACGTTGTAGCACCGCCAATCAACAAGGGTATTTTAAAACCGCGACGTTCCATTTCCTTGGCAACATGTACCATTTCGTCAAGCGAAGGCGTGATTAAGCCGCTTAAGCCAATAATATCGGCTTGGTGTTCTATCGCCGCATCTAAAATTTTATCACACGACACCATCACACCTAAATCAATTATTTCATAATTGTTACAGGCCAGTACCACGCCCACAATATTCTTACCTATATCGTGTACATCGCCTTTCACCGTAGCTAAAACAATTTTTCCATTGGTTTTTTGTACACCACCACCGGCTCTTTTTTCTTCCTCCAAATACGGCAATAAATAGGCCACGGCTTTTTTCATTACCCGCGCACTCTTTACTACTTGCGGCAAGAACATTTTACCGGCACCAAACAAATCGCCAACTACATTCATGCCTGCCATTAGAGGGCCTTCAATAACATCGAGGGTCTTGTTATAGTTTTTACGACAAGCTTCTACATCTTCGTCAATGTAATCTACAATGCCCTTTACCAAGGCATGACTCAACCGCTCTTCTACAGGAAGTCTTCGCCAAGCTTCGTCTTTTTCTGCTTTTTCCTTACTAGTGCCTTTTAATTTTTCTGCATGGTTGATTAAGCGCTCAGTAGCATCATCTCTTCTGTTGAGCAACACGTCTTCAACCAGCTCCAAAAGCTCCTTCTCAATTGTGTCGTAAACAACCAACTGCGATGGATTAACAATGCCCATGTCCATACCATGCCTTATTGCATGGTACAAAAAAGCCGCATGTATAGCTTCGCGCACATGGTCGTTGCCTCTAAACGAAAACGACACGTTGCTAACCCCACCACTGACCTTTGCATGTGGCAAGTTTTCTTTAATCCACTTAGTAGCTTGGAAGAAATCAAGTGCGTTCAACTTGTGTTCATCCATGCCCGTAGCAACGGGGAAAATATTGGGATCAAAAATAATGTCCTGCGGCGGAAAGTGAACTTGTTGTGTAAGTAGCTTGTATGCTCTTTCACAAATTTCAATACGGCGTTGAAATGAGTCCGCCTGACCGTTTTCATCAAACGCCATTACAATCACCGCAGCACCGTATTGTAAAATCAGTCGCGCTTGTTCAATAAACTTCTCTTCCCCTTCTTTCAAAGAAATAGAATTCACAATGCTCTTGCCTTGGGCGCATTTTAAGCCGGCTTCGATGACATTCCACTTCGATGAATCAATCATCACTGGCACCCGAGCAATATCGGGCTCTGAAGCCACAAGGTTTAAAAACGTGGTCATGGCTGCTTCACTATCCAACATGCCTTCATCCATGTTCACGTCGATTACTTGTGCGCCGCCCTCTACTTGCTCTCTCGCAATGGACAGTGCTTCATCGTATTTCTGCTCATTAATCAGTCGTAAGAATTTTCGCGAACCCGTGACATTCGTGCGTTCGCCAACGTTCATGAAATTGCTTTCGGGACGAAGCGTGAGCGGCTCTAGCCCACTCAAGTGCATTAAGCTGTCGCGTTGTGGTTTTTTACGGGGTTTAGCTGTCCGCGCCAATTCAGCAATACGTCGAATGTGGTCGGGCGTGGTGCCGCAACAACCTCCTACGATATTGATAAACCCGGCTTTTAGAAAGTCCTCAATTTGGTGCCCCATGGTGTGGGCGTCTTGGTCGTATTCACCAAATTGGTTCGGTAATCCGGCGTTAGGATAAGCGCTGATATAAAAGGAGCCTTTGTTCGATAGTTCTTCAAGGTACGGCCGAAGGTCCTTTGCACCTAAAGCACAATTTAATCCCACGCTCAATAAAGGCACATGAGAAACAGAGTGTAAAAACGCTTCGGTTGTTTGCCCCGACAACGTTCTACCGCTTGCGTCGGTGATTGTGCCTGAAACCATTACTGGTAAACGCTTTCCAGAACGTTTAAATTCTTCTTCTGCCGCAAACAATCCGGCTTTTACATTGAGTGTATCGGTAATTGTTTCAAACAACAACACATCCACACCGCCATCCATCAATCCTTGAATTTGTTCGCGGTAGGCCTTAACCAAGTCGTCGAAGGTAACAGCGCGGTAGCCGGGGTTGTTAACGTCGGGTGACATTGACGAGAGTTTTGTTGTTGGCCCCATGGAGCCAGCCACATACTTGCCTTCGTTGTTTTTTTCAGGGTGTTTCAGGCGCCAATCGTTAACCGCCTTTCGCGCTACCTCTGCAGAAGCTTTATTGAGCTCATACACCAGTGCCTCCATGCCATAATCTGCCATAGAGATGGTGGTGCCACTGAACGTGTTGGTTTCAAGAATGTCAGCACCAGCATCAAGGTAGGCAGTGTGAATTGCTTGTATAATATCGGGACGAGTAAGCGACAATAAATCATTATTGCCTTTAAGATCGCAATGCCAATCTGCAAAGCGCTCGCCGCGGTAATCTTTTTCTTCAAGTCTGTATTGTTGAATCATGGTGCCCATGGCGCCATCAATAACCAGTACACGGGTTTCGAGTTCCTTTTCTATCGGTGTCATAAAATAAAAAATCCCTTCTTCGGAAGGGATTAGCATAAAGTGTTTACTAATATTTCCGACTTATTTTCTCCGCTTGCGCGGAACGAATTCCCACCTTCTTGTTTGCGGCCAAACAAGGGTTGGTAAAGCATCTTTGGGCGTGTCCCTCAGCTTTTCTCAATAAGTTAGATGGTTGTTTCAATTACGATTCAACCATCGGTTAATAAAGAACGAGCTACAAAGATAATTGATTTTAAGGTTACATGGCGACCACCTATTAGATTAATCTGAAAAAATGCTAACCACCCGTGTCCTGATTTTATTAACTTGTGTCGTGCTTGTACTTGGTGTGCTTTTTTTCCTCTTCCTCTGTTTGTTGTTAATCATTGTGGTATTAACCGCCTTGGTTTTTTTATTGCTCATTGCATTTAACGCTGCTGCCGTTTACGCCCTTTATACCCAATCACTAAAAAAAGGGGTTCTGCTGTTGGTGGCAGTTGGGACAGGGTTATTATTCGGACTCGCAGCAGCCCTTGGGTTTTACATTCTCAATGCCGTTATGCATTACACAACCGCAACCGCTGCACTTTTTACTGGCGCAGTGATGGGCTTTTTGTCCGGCACACTTGGCATTTACCTGGTATACCGACTCTTTAAAAAAATGGTACAGAGACAACAGGTGAAAAAAAGTGCAAGTACAGCGAAGAATTAAATAGACTAATCAAAAGTTTGTTCTAAAATAGTATTTAGCAATGGCCGATAATGTGCCACACACCAGCTCATTGTTCGCTCCCACACAGTTCTTATGGGTTGCCCAGGTCGCTTTGTTTTAATACACTTGAGAGGAATTCATGCGTATTAAAAAACAGTGAAGAAAACGATGGCCGTACCGCGCGCCAAGGATTGCAGGCAGTAGCAGGGGTGCAGGCATAGCAAAACCTCTACTGCCGTAAAGCCTGGCGCTGAAGCAGAAAGGGTCTTTGACATTTAATAAGAAATCCCTTTCGCTGAAGCGGGCGCCCAAAAAACCTTCTAAAAAAATCGCTAAACCGCAACGAAGCTACTGTATTCAACTCATGATACCGGCTTAACGATTAATTGGACTGAACCTATAGCACAAGAGCATTCCTACAGTAACAATAAAAAGAGTCAATCCTATCCTAGAAATATAATGTAAACGACAGCCACACCGCGCGCCAAGGATTGCAGGCAGTAGCAGGGTGTAGCCAGGCCGTGCACGCACTTGGTTGGCGGAGGCTTGCAGCGCAGCGGAGAGACCCCGCACAACCTAGTGCGTGCAGGCATGGCAAAACCTCTACTGCCGTAAAGCCTGACGCTGAAGCAGAAAGGGCCTTTGACATTTAATAAGAAATCCCTTTCGCTGAAGCGGGCGCCCAAAAAACCTTCTAAAAAAATCGCTAACCGCAACGAAGCTATTCGCGTAACTCTTTCTCGATACCGGCTTAACGATTAATTTGACTGATAGCAAGGCGCAGTGCATTGTCTACCGCAGTTTACTCGAAATAAATGAAGATTGATATACTACCCCGCAACGAAGCTATTCGCGTACCTCCTTCTCAATACCGGCTTAACGATTAATTTAACTCAGAGCGAGGAGGAGTGCATTGTCTACCGCAGTTTACTCGAAATAAATGAAGATTGATACAATGCCCCGCAACGAAGCTATTCTCGTAACTCTTTCTCGATACCGGCTTAACGATTAATTTGACTGATAGCAAGGCGCAGTGCATTGTCTACCGCAGTTTACTCGAAATAAATGAAGATTGATATACT
>JACCDW010254890.1_pt1 | contig 10287 bp, 9 predicted proteins | sample 7449781 | NCBI WGS metagenome assembly JACCDW01 (sample SAMN15323449, study PRJNA562643) | freshwater metagenome | isolation source: river surface water | place: USA:Blue River Watershed | collected 2017-08-18 | reverse complement strand
CGTAGCGGAGGACCTCGCTTTGGAGGCTGCCACCGACGTCCTGCGCAAATTCGCCGGTTAGCACGTTAATCGTCACGGGGACATCGAGGATGTTCGCCCCAAAACCGGTCGCGGTGATCGCGTTCTGGGCGCGATATCCGGAGGCCTTGGCACTCGAGACGTTGAACTCAGATAGCTTGATCACCTCGTCCGACGAGGCAGCCGACTTCGCGGCCGTCGACGGCGACTGCGCGAAGGCAGCCGTCGTGGCCGAAAGCAGCGCGATAACTTTCAGAACAGGGTTTTTCATGGGTATGGGTCTTGATCGAACAAACAAACAGTCCGAACGGGAGTCGTTGCCGCCCAAAGGCCGCACCGACGGGGTTTAACAGGCAGCCAAACAATAGGGACCTTTCGGAATGAGTCTAATACCGCCCGGGTCGAACCGTTAGATCATTTGCTTGAGCTTGCTCGTGGCTTGGCACACACCGGCTCCATGCCCCATCCCCCTACGCTGCGCACGCTCGCCAGCCAACTTGGGCTTTCGGCCGCGACCGTCTCCGAGGCCCTGCGGGATAGTCCTAAGGTCAAATCCGAGACCAAGCTCCGCGTTCTCGCGGCCGCACGGCAGGCCGGCTACCGCCCGAACCCCTTGGTGGGCTCGGTCATGGCCGACCTCCGTCGCCAGCAGCTGCAGGGTTCGCGCGGTGTCATCGGCGCGCTGAACTCAGACGAGGCCGCCAACCCGCGGCGCGCCCGCTACCACCAAGCGATCGTCGAGGGCGCCGCTCGCCGAGCCGAGGAACTCGGCTTTCGCCTGGAACAATTCTGGGTGGGTGAGAAGAAACTTTCATTGAAGCGCCTCAATACGGTGCTCCTGACCCGAGGCATCCAAGGCGTGGTCGTAATGCCTTTCGAGGAATCGCAGGACTGGTCTGCCGCCGACTGGAGCCGTCTGTCCGCCGTACGGATGGACTACTGCCTTTCGCGTCCCGTACTCCACACAATCTGCCCCGATCACCACGGGTCTCTTCTGCGATCGGTCGGATGCCTCTGGGAGCGTGGATACCGACGCATCGGACTTTACGTCCGTCGCGCCAGCGAGGCGCGGATCCTCTTCAAGTGGACGGCTGCCTTCCTCGGTTTCCATCTGACGATCCCAAACGAAACTCAGGTGCCCCCGCTGGTCTTCGATTCTCCCGATCGTGAGCAGTTCCTCCGCTGGTTCGATCGCCACCGCCCGGATGTGATCATCGGCCACCACACGGACGTGATCGGCTGGCTGGCCGATCGAGGGCTTCGCGTTCCCGACGATGTCGGTTTCTTCAACCTCAATACGACCCAAGATCCCTATCCTGCCGCGGGCCTCGATCTGCTGCCACGCCAACTCGGCGCCGCCGCGGTGGAGTCCGTCGTTGCCCAAATCCAACGCACCGAACGAGGGGTACCCTCGCACGCCAAAACGATCACGCTCGAGGGCGCCTGGGTCGAAGGTCCCACACTCAAGCCGCTCTGAAACTCCGCCGGCACCGCTCCCGCCCTCTCTCTCGTCGGCTAATCAAACGGTACAATTGGGCCATCGTTGCCCCGCCGGCGAGAGACCAGAACAGTCCCCCGCCTACCCCATGCTGCGTCTCGCCCTCGCGCTTTCCGTTCTCCTGTGCTGTTTCGTCGCCAGCGGCCGGGCCAACCCAGCCCTGATCGAAACGCGCACCGGATCAGCTAGCCTCGCCGATTGGACCGCGGCACTCGCGCGTCCGGAATCAGCAGGCCGTTTTGGCAGCGACCTCGCTCGGATCAACGCCATCCCCCGCGCCCAACTCGTCGTCGAGCCGGCTTCGGGGATCGTGCGGGCGCATCCGCTGCCGCTACCGTTGGAGCGCGCGGTCGTCGCTCGCGCCGGAGCCACGTCGTGGGTCGTCGCCGGCATCACCATGCCGGTCAGTTCCGCTTCCTCCCCGAGCATCGCGCAGGTCGTTCTCCTCAGCTACAACGAGGCGACCGACCGCTGGGCCGAACTCAGCCGTTCCGCCGTCGCCTCGGAGGCAGTTCTCGCGTGGGAGAGCCCCGAAAACCTGCTGATCCGCGAGGGTCCGGCTGCAGCCGAGGTCCGTCGCACGACACTCGTCACCCCCGAGCCGCGAGCACGGTTTCTCGACCTCGCCGTAGTCGGCCTCTACCTCTCCGCGATGCTGGGAATCGGTCTCTATTTCTCCCGCGGCCGCGGCACCGGTACGGCCGACTACTTCCTCGCCGACCGTGAGCTCAACTGGTTTGTCGGCGGAGTGACGCTCTACGCGACCGCTACCAGCGCAATTAGCTTTGTCTCGATCCCCGCCAAGGCATTCACGTCCAACTGGCAGTACATGGCGTCTAACTACGTGACGCTGATCGGGACGACGATCGCGGCGTTCGTCCTGATTCCGCGACTGCGGCGAATGAACTTAGTCTCCGTTTATTCGTACCTCGAGACCCGGTTCCATCCTTCCCTGCGGATCTTCGGAAGCGGCGTCACCATCCTTTTCAATCTCGTCGGCAAGCAAAGTGTCGTCATCGCCCTCCCCGCTCTCGTGCTGCAGCAGATGCTCGGACTCGAACTGCTCTGGGGCGTCTTCCTGATCGGTGCCGTCACCACAGCCTACACCTTGATCGGCGGTTTCCGAGCCGTCGTCTGGACGGATCTAGCCCAGTGTTTCTTGATGCTGGGAGGCGCGATCTACGCTGTGATTTGGATTATGGGGCTTGTGGGAGGCGACCCGATGAGCCTGTGGCGCGAAGCAACCGCCCTGGGTAAGACCCAGATTTTCAGTTTCGACCTGAGTCTCGTCACACCCACGCTCTGGGCGTTTCTTTTCCTCGAGATCTTCAACATCCTGACGTGGCCAAAGGATCAGATGCTGATGCAGCGCGTGTTCGCCACGCGCAACGAGGCGCACGCCCGCGGCTCGGTCGTCTTCATGGCCTTCCTCGTCATTCCCGGCGCCACCACGTTCTTCGCGATCGGCACCGCGCTGTTTCTGTTTTACCGCGAGCACCCGGAGCGCTTTCTCCCGGGTATCGCGAATGACGCCGTCTTCCCGATGTTTATCGCCTGGGAAATGCCAGCCGGACTAAGCGGGCTGCTGATCGCCGCCATCCTCGCTGCCTCGATGTCCACGCTCAGCAGCGGGCTCAGTTCGCTCGCAACCTTGATGCGGGTCGACTTCCTCGACCGCTTCGCCGTGTTCGCGGGTGTGCGGAACCGCATCTCGAACCGCGCCCTCGTCCTGAGCACCGGCGTGGTGGCCACTGCCTCCGGGGCCATCGTCTCGCTTTTCGGGATCCAGTCGCTCCTCGATTTCGGCCTGCAGGCCTTCGCGGTCCTTGGCGGCGGGTTCGCCGCGGCCTACGGCCTCGGTCTCTTCACTCGGTCGGCGCGATGGGAGGGAGTGTTGATCGGCACCGGCGTCAGTGCAATCGCCTCGTTTATTCTCGTCCGACACGTGAGCCCCATCCTCATGCAGGCCACGACCGTGGGGATTAGTCTCGTGGTCGGTTACCTAGCCAGCCTCATCCTCAACGTCGTTCGACCGCTTCCCTCGCGATGAAAACCTACACTGGACCGATCTTCGACCTGCACCAACACGTTTTCTGGGGAGGACGCGACGACGCCGGATTGGTCGCCGACCTCGATGCCTTCGGAATCACCGAGGCGCTGCTGATGACGTGGCAGATTGGGCCACTGGAGCAGCACACGATGGAGCCGGAGTATTTCAACGCCACGCAGGTCCTGCCCGACGGCACGCACCTCGGTCTTCCGCTACCGGACCTCCTCGCTGCGCGTACTCGCTACCCACAACGCTTCCATCTCGGCTACTGCCCCCACCCGCTCTGGCCGGGAGCACCGAAGCTGCTCCGAGCGGCAGCGCAGATGCACGGTATCCGCGTCTGCGGCGAGTGGAAATTCGCCATCCCGCTCGACGACCCGCGCTGCATCGAACTGTTTCGCGAGGCGGGTCAACTGGGTCTGCCGGTTCTACTCCACCTCGACGTACCTTTCCTCGCCGGTTCCCCCGGCCTGCAACGCGTGTGGTTCGGCGGCGACATCGAAGTTCTCGAGCGCACGCTCCGCGCTTGCCCAGAGACCACCTTCATCGGACACGCCCCCGGTTTCTGGCGGGAGTTCGATGCGGACGCACCGAGCCGCGGCGAGCAGTATCCCACCGGCCAGGCGACCGGAGAGGGACGTCTGCAATCCTTGATGCGGCGCGCGCCCAATCTCATCGCCGATATCTCCGCACGCTCCGGGCTGATCGCGCTTCAGCGCGACGAAGCCCACACTCGTCGCTTCATGCTCGAGTTTCAGGATCGCGTTACCTTTGGCCGCGACACCTATGGCGGCGATCATCTCGCCCTATTAGACCGTCTTGACCTACCCCAAGCCGCACTCGCCAAGATCCTGTGGAGCAACGCCCGCAAGCTGCTGCGGCTGGCTTGAAGCGGCGCAACCTGTCTCGGCCGCCCCGTTTTTTCTCTCGGTCTTTTTTCTTATGGCTCGTTCCTCTCGCAAAACCCCCGTGCGGCGCTTCCCGCCCATGGGCCTCGGTGAATGTCTCATTGGCTCCGCTGAACTCCGCAACCTGGCCCAGGTGGTCGAGAGCGGCGCGCTCTTCCGCTACTACGGCGTCGGCAACGCGCCGAATGAAAACAGCTTCGCCTCGCGCGCCGAACGACTCGCGGAGCGCATGTTCGGTGTGCGTTACGCGCTCGGCACGAGCAGCGGTACCGCCGCGCTGGAGGTCGCACTCGGCGCCCTCGGCGTCGGGCCCGGCGACGAAGTCATCCTCCCGGTCTGGAGTTGGGTTTCCTGCTTCACCGCCATCGTGCGCGTCGGCGCTCAACCGGTGCTCGCGGAAGTCGATGAGACGCTGAACCTAGACCCGAAGGAAATCGCGCGTCGCGTCACGCCCCGCACTAAGGGCGTTCTGGTGGTTCACTATCAAGGTGTACCGGGTGACCTCGCACCGATCATGAAGGCAGCGCGCCAGCATGGACTATGGGTCCTCGAGGACAACGCCGAGAGCATCGGGTCGACCTACCGCGGTCGCCACGCCGGTGCCATCGCTGACATTTCGATCCTGAGCTTTCAGCAACGCAAGGTCGTGACCACAGGCGAGGGCGGCATGGTGCTCACGTCTTCCCCCCGTCTCTATGAGCGCGCGGCCCGCATGGCCGACCTTGGTCAGTACCGCGCCGAGCACGCGAAGCGCACCCCCGCAAAGGAGCCGATGTTCGTCGGCAGCAACTTCCGCATGAGCGAGCTCACCGCCGCAGTGGCACTCGCCCAGCTCCCGCGCATTCCCGGAATGGTCCGTAAGGTGCGAGGCCTCCGCGCGACCCTCGTTGAGAAAATGGGGCAACTGCCAGGCGTCACGTGGCGCCGCATTCCCGACCCGGCTGGCGACATTGGCTTCGAGAGCTACTTGTTCATGCCCACCGCCGCCCAGGCACGCGCTGTCCGTGAGCGCGCCGCCGCCCGCGGCGTCACGCTCACTCCCCACACCGGCACGTATGCCCAAACGGCCCGGGAGTACGTCAAGAATCGCTCGACCCACGCCGCCGGCCGCAGCCCGTTCATGCATTTTCGCTCTTGGCCCGCGCCCGGCTATCGGCCGGAAGACTTCCCGCGAACCCACGAACTTGCGGAACGCCTGATCGCGATTCCGATCGGCGTGCTCTTCAAGAAGGCGGACGTCGTGGCCATCGCCCGCGTGCTCCGCGAAGAGATTCTGCGCGAACTCGCCTGAGCGGGAGGTCAAGCATGGCATGGAGCCAGGCGGGCTAAACGCCTGCTTGGCTCTACGCCGCCGCCTTCGCGGTGAGGCCGCGGCGTCAGCGCAATGCCGCCCGGGGTGGCGTTTGCGCCCTCGCCATGGAGGCAGTCGTGGCTAGACTCCCCAAATCTTTGCCATGATTCGGACAACGCCCCTCCCCGCCCACGACTTTCTCCCGGGGTTCGCCCGGAAGTCCCTCGCCGTCGCAGTCGCCGCCACGAGCGGGTTCGTCTTCTTCGCCCCGCGGGCCGGCGCCCATGACGGTGAGCACGATCACGCGCCGAAGCCCATCGCGCTGGCCGATCTGCACCGCACGACCGTCATGCCGGACCGTGTAGTCCTGACGTGGTCGGGTGACCCAGCGACCTCACAGGCAGTCACGTGGCGCACCTCGACCACAGTGACCCGCGCTCTCGCTCAGCTCGCCGTCGCCTCCGATGGGCCACAAGGCGGCGCTAGGGACTACACCGCCAAGACGAGCCGCTTCGACAGCAACCTCGGGCCAGCCCACTACCACGCCGTCGAGTTCACCGATCTCACGCCGAACACACTTTACGCCTACCGCGTCGGTGATGGCGTGAACTGGAGCGAGTGGTTCCAGTTCCGCACCGCCCACCGCGAGCCCGCACCCTTTACCTTCGTCTATTTCGGCGACGCGCAAAACGACCTCCGCACCCACTGGTCCCGTGTTTTTCGCGAAGCCTTCCGCGAGGCACCGCGAGCCGCCTTTACGCTCCACGCCGGCGACCTGATCAACCGCGCCATGAACGACCACGAATGGGGTGAGTGGTTTGCCGCCCCAGCCTGGGTCAACGGTACGATCCCGGTCATCGCCACCCCCGGAAATCACGAATATTTCAACCTGGGCGCGGGCCCCGAAAGCGAGCGGCTCTGGAACACCAAGGAGGGACAAACGATCGCCGTCACCCTCGCGTACTCGCCGATCCTCGACGCCAAGGGCAAGGGCAACGGCTACACGGTCCAAGTCCAAGCGAAGGACGGTCGTCGCGCGAGCTTCGCCATCACCGAGGCCGGCCACTTTACTTCGGTGGACGCCGGCTTCACGGCGCTGACCGGTTTCACGATGGACGATTTGCGCGATCGCGAACCCGATAATCCTCCGGTGCGCGATCGCATCGCCAATGCCGGCAAGCGCACGCTCTCCGGCCACTGGGCGCCGCAGTTCACCCTTCCCAGCCATGGGCCAGCCGGTCTCGAGGAGACCGTCTATTTCATCGATTACCAGGGAGCACGCATCATCAGCCTGAACTCCAACGAGCGCCAAGAGGAGCAAGTCGCGTGGCTCCGCCAAGTGCTCGCCACCCATCCGCAACGCTGGACGATCGTCACGTTCCATCATCCCATCTTTTCCCCTGCGCGCGGCCGCGATAACACCCGCCTGCGCGCGCTTTGGAAGCCACTTTTCGACGAGTTTCGGGTCGATCTCGTGCTCACCGGCCACGACCACACCTACGCCCGTAGCGGCGACGTGTCCGCCAAAGCAGCAAGCGTTCCGGTCGGCACCGAGAACGTACCCGCCGGCTACAACCAGGCCTACGACCCGAAGATCGGGACCGTCTACGTCGTTTCCGTCTCTGGTCCCAAGATGTACGACGCCAGCGGCAGCTCGTGGGCCGTGCGCACCGCTGAGGATACCCAGCTGTTCCAAGTCATCACCGTCGACGGAGACGAGCTCCGCTACGTCGCCCGGACCGCAACCAACCGGCTCTACGACCAGTTCACCTTGCACAAGCAGAGCGCCGGACAGCCGAATCGCCTCAGCGAAGCCTTACCCCCAGAGCGCCGGCGCGAGCGTTGAAGGCCAAGGGCTCATCGGCCTCACCGGCCTCGCAGGGTTCGGCGGCGTCGCCAAGGCGAGCGGCGCTTTTTTTGCGGGGTAAATCGTCACGGCACGACGCCACGCCAACGCCGCTGCGGAACATAGAAAAGCCCCTCACCGTCGCCGGGAGGGGCTGGCACACTGGAAATCTAGACGGGGTCCCTTACTTCACACTGTTAAACTGCGACTGGATAATCGCCATGCCCAGAGGGCCAAGAAAGATCAGGAGCAGCGCAGCGACGAAACCGTTCATCGCACCCACCTTGCCAACGCCGGCGCACCACTTAATGAACCAGTAAATCGATACGATCGGGATGATCATGAGCCACGCGGTAGGAACATCGGCACCGCGACGGCGCATCTCTCGACCCGCCTTCACATACCAGACAATCGCGTAGATACCGAAGGTCACAAAGACCAAGAGGAAGACAACGAACGGATTTTTGTTAGTCATTGTTGGGTAGGATTTAGGACCCCTCTAGGATCGCCCCGGTTCGCATTTTAGCAAACTTTTTATGCAGCCAGGCGAGGCAACCACTCCACTCTGGACCGGTCCGGGTCAGTCGCTCGGCCGGAGTTCCAATCCGTACCCCGCGTTCCGCCCCCTTTCGGCCCACTGCGCTCCGGGCCGCGGTTCGTCGCCTCGTTGCCGCGCCCTCGCCGTCGGTCGCTGAGGGCCGCCTGAGTCCGCTTCAGCGAACCGCACGCTCCGAGGCCTTTCCGTCGTTTGCCGCGCCTCGCTTCGTGGGAGCACTAGACTCAGCCAGAAAGCGCTCCACCTCTTCATCCGTGGTTTGCCGGAAATTCTCATACCACTCTCCGACGCTGCCAAAATCAGCCGGCGTTGTGATCGCGACAACCTCGTTCGCACCCGCGGCGAGCTCCTTTACACTGTCGGCAGCAATGGTCGGGGCCGCAGCGACGACCCACCTCGGGCCGTCTTTTGCCACGGCCGCGAGCGCCGCGCGCATCGTCGCTCCGGTCGCCACGCCGTCGTCTACGACCAGCACCGTCGTTCCCCGCAGATTCGGGAATGGCCGGTTGCCCCGATAGAGGGAATCGCGGCGTCGCAGTTCCGCGGTCTCGCGACGAACCACCGCGGCAACCTCATCCGCTCGAACTCCGTACCGGCGAACAACCGCATCATCCAACACCTGCACACCCCTGGGAGCGATGGCCCCCATCGCAAACTCCTCGTGCCCGGGCAAACCCAGCTTGCGCACGACCAGTACATCCAGCCGAGCTCCCAAGATCCGAGCTACCTCAGCGGCCACGGGAACTCCACCACGAGGCAAGGCGAGAACGATCACGTCATGGCGCCCAGCGTACTCCGCCAACTTCTTGGCCAGTTGGCGCCCGGCATCGATTCGATCCCGAAACCGCTTCATGCCTAAATCTAAACCCAAATTCCCTCTTTGTCGCGAGAAACACGTTCATCGTGCCCACCGAGAGGTCCATTGCCGCAATCGGTGTCCCGACTTCCCTCGGCAGGGCGACGGCGTCATGGTCCAGAAATGCAAGCGACCCCGCGGTCCCTAACCCAGACATTACGAACCCGGATTCTGATTCACGCGACGCTGGGCATGCTGGCCTTCGTCGGCCTTGGGCACGCCGCGGATGCGCTCCCGCGCATCACGGCGACCCGCGCTGTCGATACCCCGCTGATCGCGCCCGACCTTCTGCCTGCCGATGATGGTCTAAGCATCAACGGGCCGTCGCTCGTCCGCATGCCGTCTTGGGTCAAACATCCCGGCGGCCGCTATCACCTGTATTTCGCGCACCATAACGGGAAGTACATCCGTCTCGCATTTGCGGATCGACCGGAAGGTCCTTGGCGCCTGCATCCAGGCGGAATCCTCCCGGTCGCGGAGCAACGAGCGTTGCGCGGACACATCGCGTCACCGGAAGTGGTGATCGATGAGGACACTCGGCAGATTTTTCTCTTCGCTCACGGCGTGCCCCGAAACGGAGGCCCGCAGATCACGACGGTCGCGGTGTCACGAGACGGCCTCACGTTCACCGACCTCGGCACGGTCGTCGGCCCCGCCTATCTACGCGTCTTCCGCCGCGACGGCGCGTGGTATGGTTTGAATCATTCCGGTGTGCTCGGCCGTACGCGGAGATTGGGAGAGCCCTTTGAGCCGGTGGCGACCATCATCGGCCCGGAGATCGCCGCAGCCGTAGACCCCGCGTTGCGCGGGGAACCCGGAGCGCCCGCACTCGCCGGTCGCCCCATCAGCGGGGACGATCGCTACGGACTCCGACACATCGGGCTCGATCTCTACCGCGATCATCTCTTCGTGTACTTTTCGTGCGTCGGCCACCGGCCCGAACGCATCCTTTGCACGGTGGTCCCACTCGCCGGACCGCCCGAGACGTGGCGGGCGCGCGGCGCCATCGAAGTACTGCGCCCGGAGCGCACGTGGGAGGGAACCGACCTTCCCCTTGCCTACTCCCGCGGAGGCAGCACGATCAAGCGCGGTCAAAATCGCGTCCACGAGCTTCGAGACCCTGGAGTGTGGCGCGAGGGTGAACGCGCCTGGCTTCTCTACTCGATCGCCGGCGAGGCCGGCCTCGGGATTGCGGAGTTACGTGTGACGTTTCCGGGCGATGCGGAAACGGCCATGCATCGTTAATCGCCCCCTCTCCAAGTGG
>JACCDW010676275.1_pt1 | contig 10288 bp, 6 predicted proteins | sample 7449781 | NCBI WGS metagenome assembly JACCDW01 (sample SAMN15323449, study PRJNA562643) | freshwater metagenome | isolation source: river surface water | place: USA:Blue River Watershed | collected 2017-08-18 | reverse complement strand
CCAACTACTGCAGTTGGCCTAATCACCGAAGCCCACCAAGCCGACCAAATCATCTCCACCTCCCAAGCCGACGCCGTCTTCCTCGCAAGGGCCATGATTAGAAACCCAAGGTGGGCAATGAGTGCAGCTGAAGAGTTGGGTGTGAAGATTGGGTGGGCTGGGCAGTTTGAGAGGGGGCGATTAATTTAAGATCGCTGTTTTAACTTCTACTGCTTTATATTCTAAACAATAGGAAATCAGTCTTTTCTAAGGAGTCTGGTGGTACTGCGATACTTTTTAACCACCTCAAGATGCTCAGGGAAGAATTGAATAAGACCGCCATTTCCAGCTTTTATGTGGCCAAATTCCACATCAACCCTCTTTTCGCTGGCTTCAATTACAGCTTTAGCCTCCTCTCTCCTTATCCATCCAACAACCCTGCGGTTCTCTCCGTTAATTCGTACCGCTTGTACATTGGATTTGAATTTTCTAACTTCAAATGAACTATCCGGAAAATAGATACATTCAAAAATTACATTTCCTGAATCGTTCTTTATCTTGTGATTGCTCTTAGTCTCAAAGGCATGCTTAATTGCATGGGCTTCATATGGCCTAATCCAGGCTACGCTCCTGTATCCAGGTGGGATAGCCCCATCATCTTCACCTTTTTGTATAGATATTTCTGTATCTAAAATTTCTTTTTGTTGAGGTGCCTTTTTAAATGGTGAATCCAAATTCTCGAAAGTTTTAATGTTTGAATTTATCTTGCCTAATTTGACTTTACCAATTGTAGATTTTTGAACCGATTTACTTTTATTTTGGAGTAGATTTCCAAATGACTCAGAAATAATATCTATTCCAATGTCATTAAATAATTTGCTTCTATCGGCTAAAACGTGTTGCTGCTCTAAACTTAACTCTGAATAATCCTTTAGCCTAAAGCAATTCGTACATATGATCCTATAATCACCAGGAAAATCACCTTGAAGGTTTTTGATAATCAGTACATATAAATATGAGCAATCACTGCAACTTGTGTCTACCGTAGTAAGCAGTGACCAATCCATGAACTCATTCAGGCTCGAAGGCCAATTGGAGGTTTCGGTAAAACCAAGACTTTTGAGTGTCTCCACTCTTAAATTGTACCTTTTACATAAATCCAATTTCGCGTAATCTTTGTCAGTAGAAGAAGGAGTGCCATGCAAAGAGTGTCGATTAGGCCTGAAGTGGGCATGTATTCATTATTCCCTCACATGAATTACAAGCCTTGGTTCGCACTAGGCGAGATGGTTGATAATTCAATTGGCAGTTATGTAGCCAACAGAGAAAAACTCAGGGCACTACATGGAAACAGTTTTAAATTAAAGATTGATATTACTTTTTCGCAATCAGGTAAGGATGCTCGAATTCTAGTTGAAGATAATGCCGCTGGTATTTCCGAAAAAGATGCCGAGAGGGCCTTCACTCCTGCAGCACCACCAGTTGATAAGTCCGGAATTAATCAATTTGGTATTGGTATGAAGAGTTCTTGTACTTGGTACTCTCATTTCTACACCATTACTAGTTCTGCCTTAAATGAAGAAGTTACACGTACTGTTACCTTTGATATCGAAGGAATAATCGATAAGAAAATTGAAGAACTAGACGTAGTCGAAACTTCAAAAGATAAAAATACACATGGAACCAGAATTGTCCTAAGCAAACTTCACCAAGGTATTCCTACAGGTGGTACTTTGACACGAATTCAAAGTTATATTTCAAGTATTTATAGAGAATTCATTAAATCTGGTGAAGTAGTTATTTCAGTTGGAGGTCGTGAATTAACATATGCGTCGCCCGAATTATTGGAGTCAAAATACTGGGATTCAAATCATGTGGATACTGGGGCTCCTTATGAAGTTGAAGATAGTCCGGTGAAAAAATGGCAGATGCCAATTGATATTGTTCTGGAAGATTCATGGGCAAACGACACCTCACCCAACCGTCCTGCAAAGCCTCCAAGAATTAGAGGGTGGATGGGAATACTCAAGGAGGGTTCTACTAAAAAATCTGGCGCCGCACTTATATGGAAAAAGAAAGTTGTGATTGGAGCTGGCAGCATGGCTCAAGGTGATGAGGACAGTTATAGGCCTTTGTCTGTGTTTGGTGCGACAACAACCTTCCCATTTCAAAGATTAATTGGCGAACTGGATGTTTCGGAATTGCAGGTTACTTCATTCAAAGACAATATTGATTGGAGAAATGGCCAGGAGGAAGAACTTCAAAACAAATTGAGAGATGCGCTGGAGTCAGGCGATTATCCAATGAGAAAAATGGCGGCAAATTATCGCTCAACCTCTAAGTCAAAATCTTCGCAAGATACTGTAAAGCGAACCGTTGAAGCCACAACAAAAGACCTAGAAAATCTCATAAATCAAAAAGACTTGATTGCCAGTTTAAAGGCAGATATTTCAGATACAAATGTCATGAATTTAATTAATACAAATGACGTTATTGAACAGCGAATTGAACTTCCAATCGAAGGTAGTCCTTCATTAATTTTCCGCGTAGTGATTGAACCGGGCGATGACAAACTGTTCAGACTAATTACAGAAGGTGATGATTTCATTTTCTCAATAAACAGAGCTCATATATTTATGATGTCGTTTGCAAATCTACCAGGAGCTGATTTAGAGCCTATTTTTAGAATGAGTATCGCATTAGGGTTTGCTGAAATTTTGGGAAGAGATGCGGCTCTTGACCATGTTGAATATATAAGATTGAAAATAAATCAAATATTAAGTGGCAATTCAATAAATATGAAAAATATAAATTAATGCAATCTGATTCAAATTCATTGATTGAAACTTGGCTGGCCGAAATTGGTCAGACTGGACGAACTTTTATTCAAGGAATTGACTTCTTAAGCGACCCTGTTAGTAAAGACAAAGTCCTAAAGGAATCGCAGAAAATCCTCAGTAGATGTTCAAATCCAGCAAATAAAGTTTCTAGAAAATCCATTTTGGTTTTAGGTGAGGTTCAAAGTGGTAAAACTTTGTCATTTACTTCTGTTATCGCCCTTGCAAGAGACAACAAAATACCAGTGACGGTGTTATTAGCTGGCACAAAACTTCCGCTTATGAAACAAAATTATGAACAGTTACAGAAAGACCTGAATCGAAATTCATCCGGGAGTGCAGCCCAATGGTTCATAACAAACAATACGAAAAGCGACACTAGAAAACAGGTTTTAGACGCACTTGATGATTGGTTCAACGGTGACACTCCCAATGAATTCAAAAAAGCAATCGTTATTGCCTCCATGAAAACGCCTGCAGGCATAAAGAAAGTTACTAATTTTCTTCGACAAATCCAAGACGAATTACAGAGAACGATTCCAACTTTAATAATTGATGACGAAGGTGACCAAGCAAGTCCAAATACAAAAGTAGACCAGGATACGTTCTCATCCACATATGCAGCAATATCAGACCTTCGGGATTCTCTTGGGAACCATAGTTTTCTGAGTTACACAGCAACGCCAGAAGCAAATCTACTTCTATCACTTTCTGACCACTTATCACCAGAGTCCGTGGTCGTCTTAAGCCCGGGCGAAGAATATGTTGGAGGTTACAAATTATTTGTTGACCGGAGTATCAAAAATAAATTTTCGATTAAAATCCCTGAAGAAGAACTAGGCGTCGCAACCAAACCTCAGTTTGGGGACTTGCCGCCAAAATCGCTAGTTTCTTCACTCGCATATTTTCTCGTCTGTATGACTGTTGCTCAGAAAAAATATGAAAAAGTTCGTCCGATAAGTATGTTGGTACATCCAGACTCAGCTATTGTTTCTCATACACAATATAAGAAATGGATTAATTCCATTTTAAATAAGTGGATAATGCATTTTGAAGAGAATGATTTGGATTCACCAAACTATATAATCCCGAGTGACTTTAAAAGTGCTATAACTAATTTAGAAAAGACGGTTGAATTAACAGACATCTTTTCAGAAAATTCAAATAGCAATCTTGAAATTGAACTTTTGAAGTTAATCAAATATTGGATTAAGCCCGAATATCTAGAGGTTCGCGTAGTGAATAGTGAGAAATCAACCCACAATGTGACTCCAGACGAATGGAACACAAAGTCCGGTTGGATTCTTATTGGAGCCGGCAAACTAGATAGAGGTTTTGTTGTTAAAAACCTTGCTGTAACTTATATGCCGAGAGGAATTGGCGGTGGAAATGTAGACACCATCCAGCAACGAGGAAGATTTTTTGGATACAAAGCAAATTATTTAGAATTACTCAGGGGTTGGTTTTCAGAACAATTAATTGACTCGTACGCAAATATTGTTGAAACCGAAACAGCGTTGAGAGAAAATTTAAAGAAGTACGACAATGAGTCTCTAAGTTTAATGGGATGGAAGCGCAGTATGATAATGGACCCAGCGCTAAACCCAACTCGGAAAAACATTATTAGCTTGGCTCATTCAACACTGAACCTTAAAGCTGGTGCATGGTTCCAGCAAAGATACTTATTTGATCCTTACCTTCAATTGCAAGCAAAAGACTTGAGAACATCGCTAGAAGTTTTAATGCAAAGTGCACATGAAACTTCATTAGATACTAGACAAGGCGAGAAGAAACACATGGTCTTACGGGTCCCCCTTCCTAAAGTTGTTGAAATGCTTTTTGATTGGCCAATTTCGTCAATTGAGAGAGAGCACCTAAGTAAGTACCTTTTAATTTTGTCGAACCTAGCGCAGACTCAAAGCTCTACGCATGTGGAAATATTCTTTATGAATCAACTTGGTTCAAGATATCGTAAAGTTCAAGAGAAATCATTAGAAGAGCACCCGCAGAATAAAAAAATGTGGAGAATCCAAAACCTTCATGAAGGTACTAGAAGTTCCGGGAAATCTAATTACCTTGGTGATGCAAGTATTCGTAATGATGAAGCAATCGCTTTGCAAATCTACTCCGTGATACCTGGAAAAGATGAACCAGGAAATTTGAACACGGAGTGCTTCGCTTTCGCCTTAACTTGGCCGACCGGATTTGAAAAGAAAGTATTAGAACAAATTAAATAAATTTTTTCCTAAGGGCAATGTCTGGATTTGTTGGAGCCTTCCCCACGCTCTTCACAATGTCCTTGCAAGTTATATTCAATATTTCTCTATCCCGTTCTACAAGTGCGCGAACACACTGATATGCAGCGCCAATCGAAATTCCATTACCGAGCTGTTTATAGGAAATCGCGTCAGATTGTTTTTTAAAAGCAAACCACTCCGGAAGTCCTTGTAGCCTTGCCACTTCCCGTACAGATAATTTCCTGCGCAATTTACCAACGATTGTAGTTTGCGTAATAGCAACTGCGGCTGGTACGTAATTTGGTTTTTTAACTCTAATACCCGAAGGTCTCAGTTGAATCAAGCAATCAAAAACAGAGTCAGAGTCACCGGCCTGCCATTCAAATTTTCTACGAGAGCTCGGAATGTCATCAAGTTTTGAGTATTTCTTCAACCATGCATCAATTACTTTTTTATTTTTTTCATAGAATTCTAAATTTTTATTAATAAAATCTTTTTTCCAGATTGGGTCATTTCTTTTTGCTTTTATGTTTCCTAGCCAGACATCAGCCCAGATAGGAAATCCTGGGAGTCTGCTTGAATTTTTCGTCTTTGGGAATCTTTTTAACAGGTCATCCCAGACTTTGAGCCAATATTCCTCTGTCTTCTTTAACTTTAGAATATCTTCTTGTTCTGAAGAAATACTCGTATCCATTCTTAAATCTGAAAGTAAATTCCATGGAGCAGAATTTGCATTTTGTTTAACTTGGTTTAAATCTATGCTGTCTGCAAATAAGCTAAATTTATTTTGAAGTTTCTTTGGAACATGAGTAGCGACAATATAAATTCTCGGTCTTGTTTGAGGTCTTCCACCAAATTTAGGAAGTATGTTGTGAGGTGAAATAATTAATGGTTCTTCGGACACTCTATATTCTAATTCCCTTAGAGTTCTAACAATCACTTCCCATTCATGTTTGTGGCGAGGGCCAGCAAGATTGGCAACATTTTCTAACACAACAATTTTTGGCTTTTGAACTTTAAGTATCTTAGCAATGTTCCAAAATAGAGTTCCGCGAGCTTCGTCCATTCCATTTTGCTTACCGCTCTTTGAAAAGGGCTGACATGGAAAACCGGCAAATAGAACTTCGTGCTTTGGAACTTTCATGATCTTGTCTGAAGCATCTTTAGTGATATCTTCTGATGGTTCTAATTTCCAATTTAAATTATAAATTCTTCTAGCATTCGTATCTATGTCGCATGCATAAACGCCCTCCCATCCAAAAATGGAGCCAACAGCGTGAAATCCACCAATTCCAGAAAACAAATCTGCAAACCTAACTTCCATGGTAATAGCTTAGACTATATGTATGACATTTTGGCCATGGAGTAATCATGGAAACTAAAGATGATTTACTCGCTGAGATATGTAGTTTGTTAGCAATTCCTTCGTACAAGACCACTACAGGGTCATCCATTCCTAGAAGATTTTTCTCAGATTTATTGGACTATTTCGAATTTCCGGATGACGGTGATGCGGTCACGGCGTGTAAAACCATTATTTCAAAAGCAAAGCATGAATGGAATATTTCATACTCCAGCGAACAATCACCTTCTGGCGGCGGAGGAACAATCACGCTTGCTGGTTTGAAAGCTTTAAGAAATTCTCTTTCTGTACTACTAGATGAAGAGGAAGTTGAAGCTGAAACTAATCTAGTTAATTCGTACTCTTCAGACTCAAAAAGTGAATGGATTCTCTTACGAGGACAAACAATTCTCAGAAAAAAACTTCATCAAGTTTATGGAGGAATTCGGCAAGGCGGAATTTCACCCTCGAATTCATCTAGAAACGTATTTATATTTTCCGACGATGCCGCGAACAAAGAGCATGGTTATGAGCGTGATTACTGGTTAGACGATATGACGTTTATTTATTGTGGAGATGGTCAAAAAGGAAATCAGGCCCTTAGTAATCGCAACGGAACAATTCTCAACCATGTTAGCCAAGGGAGAAAATTAAGACTTTTTAGCCCAGTTAGCGGCTTAGTAACTTATCTCGGAGAATTGGTTATTGATAACGACAATCCTTACACACTTAAAGAAGGTGTCGGAAGAGATGGTATGCCACGAACCGTCGTCATGTTTAAACTCAAAAGAGTTATAGATAATAAAAATAATTTAAAACCCGGCGAGTCGGAAAAACGCGAATTGCCTTTTGGTGCCGAATACCAATATGCAGATGAAAATCCAAGAGATATCCAAATTCCAGAACCATTTACTTCAGATCCTAATCTCCTAGATAGAGCGTTACAGTTGCATTCCATCACTCAAAATACTGTTGCAAATTGGGTTGCAGGTGAAGGAATTGACCCAATTTCGCCAGATACAACCACTTGTGATTTTGATATCGCTTGGGAAAGTATTTATGGCCGAATAGTTTGTGAAGTCAAGAGCTTAAGCGAACAAAATGAAATACATCAATTCAGAATTGGGTTAGGTCAGATTCTTGAGTATGCGCACAAGTCATCAGCCATTCCTGTATTAATGTTCAGCAGACGTCCTAACAACACGGATTTAATTCAAGTGGCACAGAATGCAGGTGTAAGAGTTCTATGGCCAGAAATTTTAGGAAAATACAACCCTAATGATTTAAGAATCATAAAAGTTAATTACTCCTCTTAAGAAGAAAAAATTATGGTAGGGATGTAATCATGCTTCAAGCACAACGACTGTTTTCGCCATGATATTTCTTAGGAACCTACTCTGTTTTGTGAAATACTAAACTTTTTCTAAAACTGGCCTAGCGATAAAACCAATCGTTCTTAAAATTCCGAAGGTGGCTAAATCCAGAATTGAAAGTGCAATTATTAATGCAAATATCAACAAAAATTGACTGACTGCCATGTGCCCCCAGGTGGCTGGCTTTGATTTGTCTGCCTAATAAACTGCAAAGAATTTTCTTCTAATGTGCTGCCCAGTGCGACTCAATTAAAGTTCTGGTCTTTTTTGTCGCGATGAGCAAACCGAGCTCAACGCATTTATTCGCTACTTCATAGGCTGGCCGTTTAAGTTTTACGACAATCTCATCTACAGTGTTGGCTGAAATAAACAGTTCGTAAAGTGACTTTATTTCTTTAGGGTTCCAATCCATTCCTTTTCGCTCGCACTCAGTAGCTAGAATTTTGGTTTGAACTTTGAATCTTGCATCGGATTGAATAATCCAAGTCGAGATTCTTGTCAGAATGGCGCTGTCGGTCCTTGCATACTTTGTCGCAATTTCCTTTATTGATGAACCCCTGTCATATAAATCAAGGCAATCCAAATCTTCCTCAAGGGTCCATTTCGACCCTGACCTAGCCGGTTTTTGAGATTCTTTAGAATTCTCCACTAACTCGCCCATTTGATTCGGAACGCTTGTAGTTTTTGATGCGCTGATTTCAACGGCACCTAGTTTCTTTTGCATATATTCGACTGCTACGGAATTTGTAATAACGTGGTGCATCAACACTGGTTTGGTTAGCTTCAATCCCTCTAATGTCGTGCACCTTGAGAGAGCAACATAGAGCTGACCTTCTGCAAAAATTCGTGCCGATAGATCTACAATGACTTTGTCGAATGTCTTACCTTGGCTTTTATGTATTGTTACAGCCCATGCCAGTGAGAATGGAAACTGGCTGAAACTGCCCATGACTTCAAATTGCATTTCCTCATCTACCAAAATCGGACGTTTAACCTCCCAGGTATGTAGCTTTACCTTCTCCGTGACGCCTGAGCCCATGATTTTGACTGTTACAGAAGGTTCTTTAGATTTTAAATCGACTGCCGTTATGTTTCCAAGAGATCCATTTACCCACTTAATTGCACCAGTGGTGGAATATTCATTCACTAGCATCATTATCTGGGCACCAACTTTGAATTCAAGAACTTCAGAGGTTGGATAATCTTCCTTACTAATTTCTCCAGTTATCTTTGCTCTCCATGTTTGTAATTCAGATTTTAGACCAGCAATTCGATCTGAATTAATCGTTGCGGCAGCAGCGTTTGTAGCGACAAGCGTTACATAGGAACTATCGGCACGAATTTCTCTTTCACTCACTACGCGAGTATTTAGTAAATCAAGATCAGCAAGCGATGCATTATCTGTTCTAATCGCGTTTAGTACGCGGATGAAATCACCGTCCTTTTGGCGAAAAATCTGCTTCAGTTCTATGCAAGGAACATCATTGTTTTGGAAACATTTTGCTGAAAAGAAGTAGGTGGATGGATAACCAGCTTCCAACATTATTTGTTTAGTCTCATTCCTGGCTACTGGAGGTAATTGCAATAAATCTCCAATAAGTACCAGTTGAACTCCACCAAATGGTCTGTTCTTTTGGCGTCCATAACGTCGAAGGGCTATTTCGATACAGTCCATCAAATCAGCTCTAACCATCGAAACTTCATCGATAATAAGTGTGTCGAGTTTGGCGATTTCTTTAAGGTATTTTTTAGGCCGATACTGATTCTTAACTTCTTGTGGCGTTATATCTGGTGTGAATCCAAAAAACCTGTGAATTGTTATTCCGCCTGAATTTATTGCCGCAACCCCGGTAGGTGCAACCGTCACTGCCTTCTTACCTTTTATAACAGTTGATTGCGCATGGCGTAGCAAAGTTGTTTTACCAGTTCCTGCATTTCCAGTGATGAAGATGGATTTTCCAGATTTAATAATTTCTAAAGCTTTTTTGAAATCAGAGTTGAGAACTAATTTCGAGTTATTAGACCTTGTTGGATCAGAGAATGTCTGCTCATTAGACCTTGATTCCCTCAAAGTCTTTGTTACGGTTTCTTCAACTTGTATTGCAGTTTTTTCCAGATCTTGAACCGTAATGTCTTCTTCGATTATCCAGTTCTTGCCATTCCAATAAAAATCTCCGTCACCAACTTCATACCATCCAGGCTCTTCTCCTTCTAGCCAGTTTTCACCGTCCCAATAACTGCTTATGCCATTTACGTCGTACCAGGCAACATCCAATTTTTCCCATGATTCACCGTCCCAATATTTCTCTTGCCCTTCTACCAAATACCAACCAGGTTTCGCATTTCTACGCAGCATAATTATTGGTGAGAATACCTTGCTTTCGAGAAATTTCAATCAATGAAATCAGCCTCAATCTCAGTCAAATCGTTATCGACCTTCACTCTTTGAAGAAAATAATCTCTGGAGACATCAACTATCTTCCAGTCGAAATCCATCACGTTCCATTTTTCAAAATCAAT
>JACCDW010151902.1_pt1 | contig 10288 bp, 9 predicted proteins | sample 7449781 | NCBI WGS metagenome assembly JACCDW01 (sample SAMN15323449, study PRJNA562643) | freshwater metagenome | isolation source: river surface water | place: USA:Blue River Watershed | collected 2017-08-18 | reverse complement strand
TTCGATGGAGTGCGGCGGCACACGCAACTGGGCCACTTGCTGGTCAGCCGAGAAGTCGATGGGCAGCTCGTTCAGGTGATCGGAATAGACAGCAGACATGGGAAAAATGGCAAAACTGCATCGTACCGTCTGGCACGGCGCACGTCATGGGACAACCCTGTGGACAACCGGTGTGCAGCCGGTGCAAAGCACGGGAAAACCGGCGGGCTGAAAGAAAAAAGCCGCCTGCCCTCGCGGGCGGCGGCTTTGCAGAGCGGGTCCGATCAGGCAGTCTCGCCGTACACGGTCACGTTCACGTCGACAACCACATCGGTGTGCAGGGCCACGGAGACGGTGGAGTCGCTGACGGTCTTGATGGGACCGTTGGGCATGCGCACCTGGGCTTTGGACACGGCAAAGCCCTGCTTGCCCAGTTCTTCAGCGATGTCGTGGTTGGTGACGGAACCGAACAGGCGACCGTCCACGCCAGCCTTCTGGGTCAGCTTGATGGTCAGGCCGGCCAGTTTCTCGCCCAGAGCCTGGGCTTCGGCCAGCTTGGCGGCGGCGGCTTTTTCAAGCTCGGCGCGGCGTGCTTCAAATTCAGCCTTGTTGGCTTCGGTGGCACGGCGTGCGCGGCCAGAAGGGATCAGGAAGTTGCGGGCGTAGCCGTCTTTCACCTTGACGATATCGCCGAGGTTACCCAGGTTCACAACCTTTTCGAGCAGGATGACTTGCATGGTTGTTCTCCTCAGACTTTGTGCTGGTCGCTGTAGGGCAACAGGGCCAGGAAGCGGGCGCGCTTGATGGCGGTGTTGAGCTGGCGCTGGTAAATCGCGCGGGTGCCGGTCAGGCGGGCGGGAATGATCTTGCCGTTTTCGGCAATGAAGTCACGCAGGGTGTCGACGTCTTTGTAGTCGATCTCTTCCACGCCAGCCACGGTGAAGCGGCAGAAACGCTTGCGCTTGAACAGCAGGGACTGGGTGTTGCGCTTGGGACGCTTGTTCTTGTCGAATTTTTTGAAAGTGGCCATGGGGGCCTCCTGAAATTAATCTTGCTGAAACTCTTGAATGTGGAGCACAACGCTCCTGCCTTGTCGGGGTGTGGCCAGGAAACCCTGAAACCGCCATCGGCTGCCCACCGCTTGCCTGGAGAGCCGCTCAGCCTGGTTGCCCAGGGCCAGCGCACGGATCTTCAGGTTCACCTGCCGCGGGTGGCCTGCCTCTGTCTGCTGCGAACTGTGCTCAAGCATCAGGTCCAGCGCAGGCAATCCGGCGGGTGTGTAGCGCAAAGCGGACAGCTCGGCGATACAGGCGGTCAGGTCGGTGTGGTTCACTCCCCTTGTTCAGGCAGGATCAGGCTGCAAATTCGGCTTGCTGGGCCTTGCGGGCTTCTTCACGCTCGACGGTCTTCATCATGGAAGAAGGCGCGGTGTCGGCTTTCTTCTTCTGGACCGTCAGGTGACGCAGCACGGCATCGTTGAACTTGAAGGCGTGCTCCAGTTCGGCCATCACAGCCAGGTCGGCCTCGATGTTCACGCACAGGTAGTGGGCCTTGGCCAGCTTGTTGATCTGGTAGGCCAGTTGACGGCGACCCCAGTCTTCCACGCGGTGGATTTTGCCGCCGCCGGTGGTGATCATGCCCTTGTAACGCTCCAGCATGGCCGGAACCTGTTCGCTTTGATCCGGATGGATCAGCAAAATGATTTCGTAATGACGCATTGAAACTCCTTGTGGATGATGGAAGCTGCCCCCGGCGTCGGTTCGGGGTGCAGCAAGGGAACTCGCGATTATAGCCCAGGCCCGGGGAAGCGCTCACCCGGCGCCACCGGACGGGATGCGGGCGCGGGTCTCAGGGTGCTGAACAGCACACCCAGGGCAATGGCAACAAAGCCAGCAGGCACCCCAAAGACGCCCGCTGAAACGGGCTGCACCCCCCACCACAGCCCCCCCTCGGCCGCCAGCCCCCAGAAATGCCGGACAGCAGGCGAATTGAGCACCATGTAGCCGATCGTCACGGCCGGCCCCACGAGCATGCCCGCAACGGCCGCCCTGCGATCGACCCGGGCACTGAACAGGCCACACGCCATGGCCGGGAAGAAGGCCGAAGCAGCCAGCGAAAAGGAAGTGGACACCAGCGCCAGAATCTCGGCTGGTTTGAGCGCAGCCACAAACGCCGCCAGCATGGCCACCGCCAGCAGGGCAAATTTGGACAGGATCACCCGCTGCTCGGCGGCACGGGGGGTGTGCTGGTGCTGTGCACCCATGTCATGCACCAGCGCGTTGCTAATGGTCAGCAGCAGGCCATCGGCAGTGGACAGCGCAGCGGCCAGGCCACCCGCGGCGACCAACCCGGAAACCACAAAGGGCATCCCGCCCAACTCGGGTGTGGCCAGCATGACCAGATCGGCCCCCAGCCGGATTTCTCCGAGCTGAAGGATCCGGTCTCCGTTGACATCTGACACATCGATCAAGCCGGGATCAAGCCGGGCCCATTGCGCAATCCAGCCTGGCAAATCTTCAAAACTGCTGCCCACCAGGTTGTGCAGGATTTCGAACTTCACCAGCACTGCCAGGGCTGGGGCGCTCAGATAAAGCAAGGCAATGAAGAACAGTGACCAGGCCACAGAGCTGCGGGCCTCGGCCACATTGGGCAAGGTGTAGTACCGCGTGAGCAGATGCGGCAAGCCTGCTGTTCCGAACATCAGGCACAGCACCAGCGCCAGAAAATTCGTGCGGGAGGCGTCATGGGCCTGGCGGGCCTGCTCACCCCCTGTCGGTTCTCCCTGAAAAGCCCGGGCATGGCGTGGCATCCCACCCAAAGGACCGGCGCGCTCCTGGTTTTCGCGCATGGCGCGGGCCCATTGCTCACGGGCCTGGACCGGGTCATGGGGCAACGCCAGAAGTTCGCGCCGGACTTGCGCCACAGCAGCGAAATCGGCACCTTGCGCCTTGAGCTGGCGAATTTTCTCTTCCAGTTCAACGCGAAGGTCGGCCATGGAGCGCTCGACGTCCTGCAAACGCGCCTCGTACATGCGCGCGCGGCGTGCAAACTCCTGGCGAACCTCCAGCTCGGCTGGGTCGTCGATCAGCAGGTTTTCCAGCGTCTCGATCTTGGCCAGCTGGGTACCATAGGCAAGTGGCGCCAGCGGTGTGCCCAGTTGCTGGTAAGCCAGCCAGGACACCGGAATCAGAAACGCCAGCAGCAGGACGATGTATTGCGCCACCTGCGTCCAGGTGATGGCCCGCATGCCGCCCAGAAAGGAACACAACAAGACCCCGCCCAGTCCGAGCAGGATGCCGATCTCGAACTGGACCCCCGTCAGGCGCGAGGCGATCAGGCCGATACCGTAAATCTGCGCCACCACATAGGTGAAGGACACGGCCACCGCCGCCAGTGCCGCCAGAATGCGCGGCCAGCGCCCGCCATAACGCACCCGGAAAAAGTCGGGCAAGGTGTAGAGGTTCATCGCCCGCAGTTGGGGGGCAATCAGCAGGGCCACAAGGCAGAAGCCGCCTGTCCAGCCCATCACATAGGCCAGACCGCCAGGCTGTTTTCCGGTCCCGGAAAAACCTTGCAGGTACAGCGCACCGGCCAGGCTGATGAAGGAGGCCGCACTCATCCAGTCGGCGGCCGTGGCCATGCCGTTGTACATGGCCGGCACACGACGCCCTGCCACAAAATACTCATCGGGATCGGTGGTGCGCCCCGAGATGCCAATCAGGGCGTAGATCATCACTGTGCTGAACAGGAAGATCGGCCCGATCAGGTTGCGCGAAAGCCCAGCCTGCTCGGCCCAGGCCATGGCGCCCAGCAGCGCCAGCAACAGCAACACGAACAACAGGACATTGCGGTGCAGGCGCCAGCGGTAGCTGGCTGGCATGCCCGCGCTGTCCTGTCTGCTCATGTGCGGGCCGACATCAGACTTTGGACTGACCCAGCGCGGTCCAGGTCTCGACCACGGTGTCGGGGTTCAGAGAGATCGAGCTGATGCCCTGCGCCATCAGCCACTGCGCAAAGTCCGGGTGGTCGCTGGGGCCCTGGCCGCAGATGCCGATGTATTTGCCCTGGGCCAGACAGGCCTGGATGGCTTGGGCGATCAGTGTGGTCACCGCCGGGTCGCGCTCGTCAAAGTCAGCGGCCAGCAGCTCCATGCCCGAGTCGCGATCCAGACCCAGGGTGAGCTGGGTCAGATCGTTTGAACCAATCGAGAAGCCGTCAAAAAATTGCAGGAAGCGGTCGGCCAGGATGGCGTTGGTCGGCACCTCGCACATCATGATCAGCTTGAGCTCGTTTTCACCGCGTACCAGTCCGTGGCTGGCCAGCAGCTGCGTCACACGCTCGGCCTGCTTGAGGGTGCGTACAAAAGGCACCATGACCTGCACATTGGTCAGACCCATCTCGCCGCGCACGCGCTTGAGCGCCTCGCATTCCATGGCAAACGCCTCGCCGAAGTCCTCGCTGATGTAGCGGGTGGCGCCGCGGAAACCCAGCATGGGGTTTTCTTCTTCGGGTTCGTAACGGCTGCCGCCGATCAGCTTGCGGTACTCGTTGCTCTTGAAGTCCGACAGGCGCACGATGACCGGCTTGGGCCAGAAGGCCGCCGCGATCGAGGCCACGCCCTCGGCCACCTTGTCCACATAGAAGGCACGTGGCGAAGCGTGGCCACGGGCCACGGACTCGACCGCCTTTTTCAGGTCGGCGTCAATGGCCGGGTAGTCCAGAATCGCTTTGGGGTGCACGCCAATGTTGTTGTTGATGATGAATTCCAGACGCGCCAGACCCACACCCGCGTTGGGCAACTGGGCAAAGTCGAAGGCGAGCTGCGGGTTGCCCACGTTCATCATGATCTTGGTGGCGATCTCGGGCATGGCGCCGCGCTTGACCTCGGTGACTTCGGTTTCCAGCAGACCGTCGTAGATGCGGCCGGTGTCGCCCTCGGCGCAGCTCACCGTGACCAGTGTGCCGTCCTTGAGCTGCTCGGTGGCGTGACCACAGCCCACCACGGCCGGGATGCCCAGTTCGCGCGCGATGATGGCGGCGTGGCAGGTGCGCCCGCCTCGGTTGGTGACGATGGCACTCGCCCGCTTCATCACCGGCTCCCAGTTGGGGTCGGTCATGTCGGTCACCAGCACGTCGCCGGGCTGGACCTTGTCCATTTCGCTGATGTTGTGCACCAGGCGCACCGGGCCAGTGCCGATCTTCTGACCGATGGCGCGGCCTTCGGCCAGCACGGTGGAATGGCCCTTGAGCTTGTAGCGCAGCTCGGCCGTGCCCTTGGCCTGGCTTTTCACGGTTTCGGGACGGGCCTGCAGGATGTAGAGCTGGCCGTCGTTGCCGTCCTTGCCCCACTCGATGTCCATCGGGCGGCCGTAATGCTTTTCGATCACCAGCGCGTAGTGGGCCAGCTGCTCGACGTCGGCATCGGTCAGGCTGTAGCGGTTACGCAGCTCGGTGGGCACATCCACGGTCTTGACCAGCTTGCCGCTGGCGGCCTTTTCTTCGGGTGTGGAAAACACCATCTGGATCAGCTTGGAGCCCAGGTTGCGGCGGATCACCGCACGCTTGCCAGCCGCCAGCATGGGCTTGTGCACATAAAACTCGTCGGGGTTGACGGCGCCCTGCACCACCGTCTCACCCAGGCCGTAACTGGAGGTGATGAACACCACATCTTCAAAGCCGGATTCGGTGTCAATGGTGAACATGACGCCGGCCGCACCCAGGTCGGAGCGCACCATGCGCTGCACACCGGCCGACAGGGCCACCTCGGCGTGGGCAAAGCCCTTGTGCACGCGGTAGCTGATGGCGCGGTCGTTGTAGAGCGAGGCGAACACCTCTTTCATCTTGTGCAACACGTCGTCGATGCCGACCACGTTCAGGAAAGTTTCTTGCTGACCGGCAAAGGAGGCGTCTGGCAGGTCTTCGGCGGTGGCCGAAGAACGCACGGCAAACGAGGCTTCGGCGTTGCCGCCTTGCAAAGTGGTGAAGGCTTCACGGATGGCTTTTTCGAGGTCTGCTGGGAAAGGCTGGGCCTCGACCATGGCGCGGATTTCGGCACCGACGGCGGCCAGCGCGCGCACGTCTTCGGTGTCCAGGGCGTCGAGTTTGGCGTTGATGCGGTCCGACAGGCCATCGAACTTGAGGAACTCGCGGAAGGCGTGGGCGGTGGTGGCAAAGCCGGTGGGCACTTTGACGCCGGCCGGCAGCTGGGAAATCATCTCCCCCAGGCTGGCGTTTTTGCCGCCGACGATCTCGACGTCGGTCATCCGCAGTTTTTCAAAGGGCACGACCAGGGCGGTCGCCTCGAACAGGTTGGACATGGTGGACTCCAAAGTTAAAAACCGGGCTCCAGGCCAGCGGCTACGCCTTGTGGTTGTTCGAATGGGGCGCGCACGGGGCGGTGGATAATGGTTTCATTGTAGGGGCGCCCCGGCCTCTGCCGTTTTGATATTTTTTGCAGACATGGCCCTTCGCACCGTATTTTTTGTCTCCGACGGGACCGGCATCACCGCCGAAACTTTTGGCAACGCCATCCTGGCCCAGTTCGACATGAAAACCCGCCATGTGCGGCTGCCCTTCATCGACACCATCGACAAGGCGCACCAGGCCGTGCGCCAGATCAACCACACCTGCGAAGTGGAGGGCTGCAAGGCGCTGGTGTTCACCACGCTGGTCAACATGGAAGTGCTGCACGTGATCAAGGAGCACTGTCAGGGCATGCTGATGGACATGTTTGGCACTTTTGTGCACCCGATCGAGCAGGAGCTGGGCATCAAGTCGCACCACCGTGTGGGCCGCTTTTCGGATGTGAGCAAGAGCAAGGAATACCACGACCGGATCGAAGCCATCAACTTCTCGCTGGCACACGACGACGGCCAGTCGCACAAGGATCTGGAAGGCTCGGACGTGATTCTGGTGGGCGTGAGCCGCAGCGGCAAAACCCCGACCAGCCTGTATCTGGCCATGCAGCACGGCCTCAAGGCCGCCAACTACCCGCTGATTCCGGAAGATTTCGAGCGCCGCCAGCTGCCGCCGGCATTGGCGCCCTACCGCAACAAGATCTTCGGCCTGACCATCCAACCCGAACGCCTGTCGGAAATCCGCTCGGAGCGCCGGCCCAATTCGCGCTACGCCAGCCTGGAGAACTGCCGCATGGAAGTGGCCGAGGCCGAAGCCATGATGCGCCGCTCGGGCATCCGCTGGCTGTCGACCACCACCAAGTCGATCGAGGAGATCGCGACCACCATCCTGCAGGAAGTGCGGCCAGAGCGCCTGATCTACTGACCCGGCTGACGGGACAGGTCAGGCTTTCAGGGTCGCGGCAATGCGCTCGGCCGTGGACTGGGCCAAGGCAGCGTCGCGGGCTTCGACCATCACCCGCACCAGAGGTTCGGTGCCGCTGGCCCTGATCAGCACCCGCCCCGTGTCACCCAGCGCCGCCTCGGCCTCGCGCGTGGCGGCCTGCAGGGGAGCATGGCTCTTCCAGTCAAACCCGGGGGCCAAGCGGACATTGATGAGGGTTTGCGGAAACAGCTCCACGCCTTCAAGCAGCTCGGCCAGCGTCTTGCCGCTGGCCACGCAGGCCTGCAGCACCTGCAGGGCGCTGACGAGACCGTCGCCAGTGGTGTGCTTGTCCAGCGCCAGCAGATGGCCGGAGCCCTCGCCGCCCAGCAGCCAGCCTTTTTCGGCCAGCACTTCGAGCACGTAACGGTCACCCACCCTGGCGCGCACGAATTCCACACCGCAACGCTTGAGCGCCACTTCGACCGCCATGTTGGTCATGAGCGTGCCCACGGCGCCGGGCACGCTCATGCCGCGGTCCAGCCGTTCGCGCACCATCAGGTACAGCAGCTCGTCGCCGTTGAACAGGCGACCGGAAGCGTCCACGATCTGCAGGCGGTCGGCGTCACCGTCCAGCGCGATGCCGATGTCAGCGCGGTGCAGCTTGACGGCATCCACCAGCGCCTGCGGATGCGTGGCACCCACGCCTTTGTTGATGTTCAGGCCGTCTGGCGAGCAGCCGATGGAAAACACATCCGCCCCCAGCTCATGGAAGACCTTGGGGGCGATCTGGTAGGCCGCACCGTGGGCAGCATCGACCACGATGCGCAGGCCCTTGAGCGAGAGGTGGTTGGGAAAAGTGCTTTTGCAGAACTCGATGTAGCGGCCAGCCGCGTCGTCCAGACGGCGGGTTTTGCCCAGGGCGGCCGAATCCACCCAAGCCGGCGGCTCCTGCAGGGCGGCTTCAACGGCCATTTCCCATTCGTCGGACAGCTTGGTGCCTTCGGCGCTGAAGAACTTGATGCCGTTGTCCTCGAAGGGGTTGTGGCTGGCGCTGATGACCACACCCAGACTGGCACGCTGGGCGCGCGTGAGGTAGGCCACGGCGGGGGTGGGCACCGGCCCGAGCAACAACACATCGACGCCGGCCGAGTTGAAGCCCGACTCGAGTGCGCTTTCGAGCATGTAGCCGGAAATGCGGGTGTCCTTGCCGATCAGCACCACCGGATGCGGTTCGGAGGCCTTGAGGACGCGACCCACGGCATGGGCCAGACGCAACACGAAATCGGGGGTGATGGGGCTTTGGCCCACGCGGCCACGGATGCCGTCGGTGCCGAAATACTGTCGCGCCATGGAATCTTCCTGTTTTTGTAAGGAACAGATTTTATCGGTCCGGCAGGCTCAAGCGGCTGACTGGTCTGCCGCTTGTGTGTGCCCAAGCACGCACAAGGCATCCACCGTTTCGCGCACATCGTGCACCCGCACGATGCGGGCGCCCCGCTCGACCGCCAGCAGGGCCGCCGCCACACTGGCCGCCTGCCGCTGCGCCGGCTCCGGTGCCTCGCCGCCCCGCGCCAGCACCGCCCCCAGCGAGGATTTGCGCGACCAGCCCGCCAGCAGGGGATAGCCCAGCGCCAGCAATTCGCGCTGGCGCGCCAGCAGGCTGAAGTTCTGCTCGACCGTCTTGCCAAAACCGATGCCGTAGTCCAGCACGATGCGCACTTGCGCCACACCGGCTGCGCGCAAGGCCACTGCCCGCTGCGTCAGAAAAGCCGCCACCTCGGGCAACACATCACCGGTCATGGGCGCCTTTTGCATGGTCTGCGGATCGCGGTGCATGTGCATCAGGCACACGCCGCAGCGCGGGTGCGCCGCCACCGCCGCTTCGGCACCGGGCTGCTGCAGGGCCCAGATGTCGTTGACGATGTCCACGCCCAGATCAAGCGCTTTTTGCATGGTTTCAGGTTTGTAGGTGTCCACCGACAGCGGCACGTTCCAGCGCACCGCTTCACGAAGAAAGCCTTCGATGCGGCGCCACTCTTCGTCAGCCGGCACTGCGGGCGACCCCGGCCGGGTCGATTCGCCGCCAATGTCAAGGATATGGGCGCCGTCGCGCAGCAGTTGCTCGGCATGGCGCAGGCCCGCCTGCGTGGAGTCGTGCCGCCCGCCGTCCGAGAAGGAGTCGGGCGTGAGGTTGACGATGCCCATCACTCGGGGCGTTTCAAGGTCGATGTCGAAGCGGCTGGTTTGCCAGATCATGGAAATTGCGGGTTTCTGAAAAAAGCAACGGGGCCGAAGCCCCGTGCATCTGGTGCGCGGCTTACGCCGCTGTCGGCGTGGGTTGGGTGGGCACGGCACCACCGCCGCCACTGCCCCCGCCAGACGACGGTGTGCGCGGCGTCCAGTCCTTGGACGGACGGGGTTCGCGCCCGGCCATGATGTCTTCAAGCTGCTCGGCATCAATGGTTTCCCATTCCAGCAGGGCCTTGGCCATGGCGTGCATCTTGTCGCTGTTCTCTTCGATCAGGCGACGGGCCAGACCGTACTGCTCGTCGATGATGCGGCGCACCTCGGAGTCGACCTTCTGCATGGTCTGCTCGCTCATGTGGGTGGTCTTGGTGACCGAACGGCCCAGGAACACTTCGCCTTCGTTTTCGGCATAGACCATCGGGCCCAGGGCATCGGTCATGCCGTAACGCATGACCATGTCACGGGCGATCGAGGTGGCGCGCTCGAAGTCGTTGGACGCACCGGTGGTCATCTGGTTCATGAAGACCTCTTCGGCGATGCGGCCACCGAACAGCATGCTGATCTGGTTGAGCATGTATTCGCGGTCGTAGCTGTAGCGGTCCTTCTCGGGCAGGCTCATGGTCACACCTAAAGCGCGGCCGCGCGGGATGATGGTGACCTTGTGCACCGGATCGCACTTGGGCAGCAGCTTGCCGATCAGGGCGTGGCCCGCTTCATGGTAGGCCGTGTTGCGACGCTCTTCCTCGGGCATGACCATGCTCTTGCGTTCCGGGCCCATCAG
>JACCDW010067603.1_pt1 | contig 10288 bp, 10 predicted proteins | sample 7449781 | NCBI WGS metagenome assembly JACCDW01 (sample SAMN15323449, study PRJNA562643) | freshwater metagenome | isolation source: river surface water | place: USA:Blue River Watershed | collected 2017-08-18 | reverse complement strand
GACCTCTATGGAATCGTCTTCCATGATTTTCTTGGTTTCCAAAATCATTTTCATCTCTTCCTTGGTGTATCCATTCTCCATGAAAACATCAATTTGCGGAATCAAATTCAAATCGATTGGATAGCGGTAAGCCATTTCTCCTTCAACACCGTTGCGCTCATTCATCAACTGATCGACAGCCATTTTTCCGGTACCTGTAACACTTTGATATGTGCTTACTATAACCCTTTTAACAGCATACAAATCATGCAACGGCTTTAAAAACATAACCATTTGGATGGTTGAGCAGTTGGGATTGGCTATGATTTTATCCGCTAGTGTCAATGCATGACCATTGACTTCTGGTACAATCAACTTCTTGGTTGGGTCCATTCGCCACGCGCTACTGTTGTCAATAACCGTACAGCCTGCCTCGGCAAATTTTGGGGCCCACTCCAAACTCGTTCCGCCACCAGCCGAAAATAAAGCCAAGTCAGGTCTCATTTCCACCGCCATGGATGGCGTTACCACAGGCCATGATTTTCCCTTCCATTGGATGGTCTTTCCCAAAGATTTTTCAGAGGCCACTGGAATCAACTCCGAAACTGGAAAATTCCTTTCTTCTAAAACCTGCAACATTTTGGTTCCTACCAATCCTGTTGCTCCGACAACCGCCACTTTCATATATGCGCCTTATGTGTTTCTTTTAATGATGTCAAAGGTAAAATAGTTTCGAGCCCATGAAATACGCTTGGATCTTTTTATTGTCACTGTTGCCATTATTTTCCATTGCCCAATGGACAGAAGATTTTTCATCAACCAATGCATTGTCCACATACCCCAATGCAGATACAGAAAACTATGTCATCAACACCTATGAGCAATTGCAGCTGAATGCATCGTTACCAGGATTTTCACAATTGCAATTTCCATTGAGCTCTACAAACAATGCCTGGGAATTTTCTTGCTTCATCCGACAGAGTTTTGCAGGAAGCGCGAACAATTTTGGGCGATTGCTCCTTTCAATAAACGCTGATGCGGATAGTGGAGGGTACAGCGGTTCCACCGGTGCGGTTGGGCTGATGATTCAAATGGGAGAGGCTGGAAGTGCAGATCAATTCCAAATATTCTGGGACAATGGCAATTTGCTTATGCCTTTGGGAAGTGGTTTCGGCATTGCCAATGGTGTGTATGGACAATTAAAAATCAAATTTGACTCACTTTTCACAGTGGAATTTCAAGACAACGACTCTTCTGAATTTTTTCCCATTTACATTTCCGATTCGCTCGACTACTTCTCCCCTCAATTTCTTATTTTACAATCCCAATTTACTTCGTCCAATGCGCAAAATTTCTACTGGGACGACTTGTATTGGGGCGCGCCTTGGGTACCCTCATTACCTATCACTTATCCATTTCGATCAATTGTCATCAACGAAATCATGGCAGATCCCACACCTTCTGTTGGTTGTCCAGAAATAGAGTACATTGAACTGTACAACACAACTTCGGATACCCTATCTCTTCGAGATTGGAAATGGGTCAATTCTTCAACCGCACAGAGCCTTCCGGCATGGGAAATACCACCTTTGTCGTATTTGGTAGTTTGCGATCAACAAGATGTTTTTCAATGGTCATTTCCTGTATTGGGATTAGAGAATTTTCTAACTCTTACCAATTCCTCCGACAGCTTAACCCTATTGGACGCCACCGACCACATGATAGACCATGTGCATTATACCACAGCATTTTATCAGGTGGATGAATTCGAAGGCGGATTTTCGATGGAGCAAATAGATCCCACAACAGCTTGCAGTGGTGCCAACAATTGGCGTATATCCCAGTCTCCAACAGGAGGAAGTCCCGGAGAACCCAATAGCATTCTCGATGCTTCCCATGGAGAACAAAATGTGAAAATACGAGACTGGGGAATTGACACCAATGGCAACATTTATCTCTGGCCATCGCTGCCCATTACACAGGATTCCATTGCTTTAAAAATCAACAACTCGTTTCAATATTTTCCCATGAATTGCTACTTAGATAGTGTAATTGTCCATACCAACGATAATCTGCAACAGGGAATGGTTACCATTGAAAATCTCAACATATGTCACCTGGAACAAACCATTGCATTCACCTTTGATTACTACCTTCCAATAGATACAGGCGCATCGATTTGGATGCAAGAACTATTGTTTCACCCTTTTGACAACTGCCCCACATTTGTTGAGGTATTCAACCCGCATCACTTTGCCATTTCCTTGGACAACTGGAAAATTGGGAATGGCAAAGATGTGCTGGCAGATGTGCAGAACCACCATCATTTCATTGAACCGTTTGGAGTAATGGCCTTATCGCTACAGCCCGAAACGATCAAGCGGTTTTATCCCGAAGCCCTCTCCCAAAACACCCATATTCATCAAACGCTCAAAATGCCCTATTTCACGCAATCATCAGGTGAGGTAGAATGGTTCTATCAATCAGAAAGAAAAGACTACTTTGCATACAACGAAGAAATGCACGCCAAAGGATTGGATGAAATTGATGGCAAATCACTTGAAAAAATTTCACCTTCCGATCCCAACTCCCTTTGGATTACTGCTTCATCAGAATCAGGATATGCTACTCCAGGCTATACCAACTCACAGCGATTCATCATGCAAGATTCCATTGATTCGTGGACATTAAGTCCCATTTGCTTCAGTCCCAATGGAGATGGGAAAGATGATTTTGTTCAAATTCAATGGAACAATGCGCAACCCCATGAATGGGTGCAATGGTGCATCATCAATGACGCAGGTATTCCCGTCTATCAGCAGGCCGCGACATGGTCAGGCAATTTAAGACAATGGACTTGGGATGGAAACAATCAAATGGGCCAACGCTGTGAACCGGGTATGTACGGTTGGGTGGTGTATTCATCCTCCAAGCAATATCAAATTTTACCTACACTGAAAACGTTTGTACTTTCGCCCTGAAAGATGTACTTGCACAAGACGCCCCGTTTACTTCGCGCCATCGCCCAAGATTTTGTTTGGCGAATACCTACTGAAAAACAGGAGGTGTTTTTGACATTTGATGATGGCCCAACGCCCATTATTACGGAGAAAGTTTTGGACATACTTCAACAATTTGATGCCAAAGCAACCTTCTTCTGCATTGGAAAAAACGCATGCAATCATCCTCAAATTTTAAATCGGATTTTGAGTGAGGGACACTCCGTTGGCAATCACACCCAAACCCACAGAAAAGGATGGAAAACAGGCTACGCGCAATACCTGCGTGATGTCTTACAAGCCAAACAAAATTTGGATACCTCACTATTTCGACCTCCATACGGACAAATTACACGCAGCCAAACGCGCGCTTTGAAAAACCATTTTCAATTGATCATGTGGGACATCCTGAGTGGCGATTTCGACCCGAACATGTCGGTGGAACAATGCGTAGATATTGTAAGTAATAGAAGTAAACCAGGATCCATTGTTGTATTTCATGACAGCATGAAAGCCAGTCCGATTCTATTGCAATCGTTGCCGATTATTTTAAAAAATCTCCAAGAAAAAGGATTTACTTTTTCAACTATAACCCCAGAACATGTACGTAGCACCTAAAAAACACCTCGGTCAACACTTTTTAATCAACGCCCAAATTGCCCAGGACATCGCGCATGCATTGACCGGTTTTGGCGGATACAAAACTGTTTTGGAAATTGGTCCGGGAACGGGTGCCTTAACCAAACACTTGTTGCCATTGCCTTATGACACACACGTTGTAGAGATTGATGAGCAATCCATTGTGTACTTGCACTTGCACTATCCAGAGCTCAAAAACAAAATCCACTCAGAAGACTTTTTGAGAATGGATTTGAAAAATAAATTTCCCGAACCCATTGCGGTGATTGGTAATTTTCCGTACAACATTTCTTCACAAATTCTTTTTCACGTTTTGGACTTTAAAGACCACGTGCCCGAACTTGTAGGTATGTTTCAAAAAGAAGTAGCACTGCGTGTTGCCAATGGCCCTGGATCAAAAGACTACGGTATACTCAGTGTGCTTATCCAAGCATGGTACGAAGTGGAATATCTTTTCACCGTTCATGAAAACGAATTCAATCCTCCTCCCAAAGTAAAGAGTGGCGTAATCAGAATGAAGAGAAAGGATATTCATGATCTGGGTTGTGACGAAGTAAAGTTTAAGCAGCTGGTTAAATTGGCTTTCAATCAAAGAAGAAAAACACTCCGAAATTCTTTGAAGAGCGTCATTCAAAACCAAGAAGTGGCTGGCGATTGGTTGCAAAAAAGACCCGAGCAATTGGGCGTGCAGGAGTTCATTGAACTCACCAATCTGTTGATGTAAATCGGTTTTTTGGTTTTAACGGAGTTTCTCTTTGTCTAGGCCAATGGCTTGCTTTACCTTTGAGGCATGAGCATGATTACATTGAACGAGTTCATCATGGAGCGACAGGCAGATTTTCCTTTTGCTTCAGGTGACTTGAGCCGACTTTTAGCCGATATCAGTATTGCCGCAAAAATTATCAATCACAAGGTAAACAAGGCAGGGTTACAAGATATACTTGGGGCAGAAGACACAACCAATGTACAAGGGGAGACACAAATGAAATTGGACGTTTTCTCTGATCAAGCGCTGCTCAATGCGGTCAAATGGGGAGGTCAAGTTTGTGGCGCGGGAAGCGAGGAAAATGAAAAGTACTTCGCTTTTGACATGGAGCATTGCCGCAAGGCCAGATATGTCATTTTATTTGATCCCTTGGATGGCTCATCCAACATCGATGTTAATGTTAGCATCGGCACCATATTTTCCATCCTTCGAAGAAAAAGCGCCGTTGGTGATTTGGCCAATATCAATGATTTCCTGCAAAAGGGATGTGAACAAGTAGCCGCTGGCTATGTCATTTATGGATCATCTACCATGTTGGTATATACCACCGGGCATGGGGTTAATGGTTTTACACTTGAGCCCAGCATCGGCGAATTTTGTCTTTCTCATGCCAACATGAAGTTTCCAGAAAAAGGAAATATTTACAGCATCAATGAGGGTCATTTGCTTCTTTGTGAAAAAGGCATTCAAGACTACGTTGCGATGTGCAAAAGCATTGACAAGAAAAACAACTTGCCTTATACCGCTAGATATATTGGTTCCTTGGTTGCCGATTTTCATCGAAATCTCATCAAAGGCGGAATTTATATGTACCCCGGTACCCAAAAAAATCCACAAGGAAAATTGCGTTTGCAATATGAATGCAATCCCTTGGCCTTTATCGCAGAACAAGCGGGTGGCAAAGCATCGGATGGTCATCAACGTATTTTAGACCTTACTCCCAAAGACCTGCATCAAAGAACACCTTTCATCGTAGGCCCCACATCAATGGTAGAGCAAGCCGAAGCATTTATTTTAAAAGGCAAAAACTAATCCCCGTATCTTTGAGACACCGATAATAAAGTGAATCCACAACTCGTCATCATACCCACGTACAACGAAAAAGAAAACGTTGCCGCAATGATCAAAACGGTCATGGAATTGCCCGTTGCCTTTGATCTGCTTTTTGTTGATGATGGTTCACCCGACGGCACAGCGCAGATTATCCAAAATCAAATGGAAGATTACCCATCTCGTATCCACTTGATTCAACGAACAGGAAAACTGGGTCTAGGAACCGCTTACATCACTGGATTTAAATGGGCGATTGAAAAAGGATACTCGTATATCTGCGAAATGGATTGCGATTTTTCGCACAACCCCAATGATCTTCCAAGATTGGTGGAGGCGTGCAGCAATGGCGCCGATATGAGTGTAGGTTCCAGGTATACAAAAGGTGGCGGCGTAGAGAACTGGCCTTGGAACAGAAGATGGATGAGCAAAGGAGCGGGAATTTATGTAAATACTGTCCTTGGTCTAAATGTCAAAGACGCTACCGCAGGTTTTGTTTGTTTTAAAAGAAAAGTATTGGAAACGATTGATTTGGATAATATTCAATTCATCGGCTATGCCTTTCAAATTGAAATGAAATACAAAACCAAAAAGGCAGGTTATAAGATTCAAGAAGTTCCCATTTTATTTAAAGATAGAATTCTGGGACAAAGCAAAATGAGTTTAAATATTTTCAATGAAGCCTTTATTGGCGTGTTGAAAATGAGATTGGGCTAATATGAAGACTTTAATTCAAAATGTTCACGTTGTCAATGAAGGCAACGTTTTCCGTGCGGATGTATGTATCGAAAACGAAAAGATTTTTTCGATAGAAGAAGCCCTATCGGTTCAAACTACATGGGCCGATCATGTGATTGATGGAACCGAATTGCACCTATTTCCCGGAATGATAGATGATCAAGTTCATTTCAGAGAGCCCGGATTGACACACAAAGGAAACATCTATAGCGAAGCCAGAGCTGCCGTTGCTGGTGGTGTTACCAGCTTCATGGAAATGCCCAATACTGTTCCCAATACAGTTACGTTAGACGAGCTTGAAAAGAAATACGACCGTGCAGCAGAGGTTTCATTGGCCAATTATTCCTTCTACATAGGCGCGACACAAAACAATGCCGATGTCATCGGAGACATTGATATTAAAAATGTTTGTGGTGTAAAAATTTTCATGGGTTCCTCAACCGGCAACATGTTGGTGGATAATGAAGAAAGTCTAAATGCCATTTTTAAAAACGCCAAGACCATCATCACCACTCATTGTGAGGATGATAAGATGATTGCAATCAATCTTCAAAAAGCCCAACAACAATATCCTTCTGGTATTCCGGTACAAATGCATCCCATTATCCGAAATGCCGATACGTGTTATGCATCTTCCTCACGCGCCATCGAATTGGCGAAGAAACACGATGCACAGTTGCACATCTTGCACATCAGCACCGCCAAGGAAATAAGTTTGTTTAGAAATGACATTGACCTTAAAGACAAAAGAATCACTGCAGAAGCTTGTGTACACCATCTTTGGTTTAGTGATGCAGATTATGCCACATTGGGTAGCAGAATCAAATGGAATCCCGCAATAAAAACCGCAGAAGATCGTGCCGCTATTCGTCAAGCTGTCAAAGATGGATTTATTGATGTGCTGGCCACAGACCACGCTCCACATACATTGGAAGAAAAATCCAATCCTTATGGCTCATGTCCTTCGGGAGGTCCATTGGTGCAGCATGTATTAGTTGCGTTGCTGGATATGTACCATCAAGGCATTTTTTCATTGGAAGAAATTGTACAGAAGTCCGCGCACAACGTGGCAACATTGTATCAAATTCCAAATCGAGGTTTTATCCGTCCTGGATACCAAGCGGATTTGGTGTTGGTCAATTTGAATCAACCTTGGTTAGCCAAAGACGATAACGCCGCATATTTGTGTCAGTGGACGCCTTTCCATGGTCATCTTTTCAAGAGTCAAGTGGTAACCACATTCGTAAACGGATTTGCTGTATACGACAAAGGAAATTGGAATGAAAATGTGAAAGGACAAAGATTACAATTTGCACGATGAGAAAAATTGTCCTCTATGCTCTCACGCTAGTCATGGCTACAGCATGTTCAAATTCTGATTCACCACAAAGACCTCCAATAAACTTGGATAAAGTATCTCTGGTTGTTCAGGAATTGAGAATCATGGAAGCGGCTTATGGTATGCACTATCAACAAATTGATTCGCTCAAAACAGGCTGGAAACCCTTTCATTTAGAAGTATTCAAAAGGCTCGGCGTTAGCGAAGAGGATTTCAAAAAAAGTATGGAGTATTACACTTTATTTCCTGATAGTCTATTGATGATGGATAGTCTTATCATTCATCGATTAGAGCCACAATCAGGGGAGCGTCTGAACAAAGGCATTCCAGGTCAAAAACACATACCAAATCACCAGCCCAAAGTCGACCAAGAAAGCAGCCAATAATCTGAAATTGGTTTGAGAAAAAACAATCGCCGGTATTGCCGAAAATAGAAGTCCCAAAGGCATAACATGGTACTCGAAACCCAATCGCAGTATTGCTTCTGAAAACAAAACCAAAAGCAATACCACCGTTATCCACTTGTGGCGTTTGGCTAAAAAATCACTTCGCTCCACCCTATCCAAGGCATCTGTGATGATTACCATTGCTGCGATGAATAAAAAGGAAATGACGAACAAAATCGGCATGCGTGGGATGTTCAAAAACAACAACGGTAACAATGCCCATACTGTCCAACACCAAGCCACAGCAATGGTCTTGGCCAAATAAAATTTTCTAATTCCACCATCCCATTTTTTGACCAATGATCCCGGAGCGTATACTCCAGCCAAAATCAAGGCGAAAATTAAAAGTCCCCAAGGCCACGCGCCAACATCAAAAGATCTAATCTCATGACATTGCACGATATAAGCCCCTGCTGATAAAACTGCACCGTACAAAGTAGCAAATCGATAAGGACTCGAACGTTGTTGTTTGGGCCAACGCAAGATCATATAAAATAGCGCCGATGAGAGTGCGCCCATAGCGATGATCTCAAAAGGAATTTGCTGAATTTCTCCAAGCGTTCGACCCAAGGTAACCCAAGCAGAAAGGTAAAATACCATGGCCAAGCCCGATACCACAGAGTAAATCCACCACCAATTTTTCCTAATGCTCTCCATCAGCGTGTTGCATAATAGAACAAAAGACCAGTAGCTGAACCTACAAATCCGCCAAGCAAAGCTCGCTTGATTCGCTTACTCTTGGCTACAGGTCCAAAACCTTCCGCATACCAATCGTTGTACTTCAACCCTTCGTCGCTCATGTGGTGGGCGCGACATCTCACTTTGAAAGGAATATTTCCCAATGCAAAAAGCATGGGCGGGGCCACAGCACTGATGAATCCGTCTTGACCCAAATAAGCCAATGTCCCACAAAACAAAAATCCACCCAACCAGGCATGGCGGGCCGAATATCGCTCATAAGCATCGCGCTCTCCCATGAGGAAAACGCGCATCTCATCTACGTTGTATGTATATCCCAACAAACTGTCTTGTCCATAAAACAAAACTTCATTACCCGCTGTGGTTACACTAAAAATCTCACTGCGATGCAATTCCGCTTCCCGAGTTTTTCCATATTTACCGCGATAACGAACTTTGACCAATAACGTAGAGTCAACCATGACCTCACCCTTGATCACACGTCCATTCATCAATAAAACTTCTTGCTGAAAATCTTTACTCGCCTTGATGTCCTTTTCCTTGGGTAGTTCAAATGCATAAGAATAACCCCCTGTAACAACATAATCCATATCGCCTGAGGACGCATCTCTTTGAATCAAGTAACCCAACTTCAAGCTTTGATTATTCTTCAAATTCCAATCTGTCCCCCCCTGCCAACGCCAACTCGAATATTGCTGCGTGTATGTATTGACGAACACTTCATGGGTAGTGTACAAGTCAACCTTGGGTAACCCCGTATATTTTAAACCTCCACGAAATCTGGTATTTTGACTCAAATCAACATCCTGCCAATCACCAACGCCAAATTGGGTTTGTCCCCATTGTTGACGAATCAATGCCGAGGTTTCCCATTTGCCCCAATCCTCCTTCCATTGCACCCCTAGACTCAATCGCTGGCGGTAATTCCAAAGCCCTTCTGACGATCGAGCGCCAATTCTAAGTTCCATTTGACTTGACCAATTCTTGGAGATTTTCTGCTGAACACCAATGTCCGAAAATGCACTACGCATCAATCGCATGTTGTCATACATTCTAATCTCGGGGGCAATGTAAAAACTTCTTTTGCCTTTGGCTTCGAAGTCAACTTTACCCGACAGCCATAGACCAGCATCCTGTTGTTGACTCAACAGCAGATAAGGAAACAAATAACCAAGAGTAAAAAAGAGCGCTTTACGGAGTATCATAGGTCATCAATGTTCCTACTTCCAAAACCTCTTTGCGCTTCACCACTTTCACTATCTCCTTCACCGCCATATGATCAGGATTGGCAGAAGCAGAGCCCAACGTATCCATGCTGTATACGTACAAAGTGTACTCCCCGGGACGCAATCCTTGAAAAGAAAAATCTCCCTCGTAATTGGTCATCACCTTTTCATCTGGCGATAAATTGTCTCCGTATACCAAATACACCTCCATGTCTCTTCCATCCACCGTATCAATGATGGTAGAAGAATTGCTTAAAACAGCTCTTCTCTGAACATCAACGTGACCGGTAATTTGCGCGAGTCCTCCTGATCCAGCCTCTTTTGCACAAGAATACAACAACTGTGCAGCGACCAATAACAACAATAATTTTTTCATAATTCTTTACTCATCCAAACATAACCCATTT
>JACCDW011981466.1_pt1 | contig 10290 bp, 12 predicted proteins | sample 7449781 | NCBI WGS metagenome assembly JACCDW01 (sample SAMN15323449, study PRJNA562643) | freshwater metagenome | isolation source: river surface water | place: USA:Blue River Watershed | collected 2017-08-18 | reverse complement strand
GTTTCTACTCTTTTTGTGTTTATTGATTATTGTTTACGAATATTCCCTAACTTCAGCCGCGCCGTTGGCAGCACTCCAAACAGCATGAACCGCTCCTTTCCAGTTTTCAATTTGGATAGAGTTAGAGCCACCCCTGGGAATCTTGTAAGCAAAAGATAGTGTGCTAACCGCTCCGTCAGTATCGACAAATATATCGGCAGTAGCTGAAGTATTCATGATAGTTGCAAACTTCCTGTTTGCATTGGCGGGTAACAGCTGGGTACTGGTAGTGGCAGCCCCGATAGTGGTAGCTGTTACAGCAGTAGCGCCACCACTAGGCGCTGGGACTGAATTGGGATCTACAAAAATTTGCATGGTATCTATCGATTGGTAAATTTGTATCGTCAACGGATTAACCCATTTAGCTCGTTCGATTTTGAGCCTGAAGCTACTGTAATCGTCAAGTTTGACTGGATTAACCAAGGTGAGTTGATTGAGCCATAGAAGCTCATATTTTTTATTAGGAGTCCATTCCCCTAGCAAAGATAGATCGACTATCTGGAAGATTTCCCCTGCTTTTGTCCAGGTATCAGGCGCACCTGACAAACTGGCTTTTACAAACAAAGAATTACCGTTGTAGCTAGTAGAAATTCTAGTAACTGCATCAGTTAAAGCCTGTTCGTGAATCAATTGCCAGTTGTCAGGGGAAAATAAACTCATGTGCAAAGGTCTAAATCGAGTTCTAGGTCGTTCAGGTAGTCATCCATACCAACCCCGTTCATCTCTAGGCGATCTAAGTACTCTCTCCAAGTAATCTTCATCTTGATGAGATCGTCGAGAGCGCATCGGCAATCATGCAGGAGTGTGATCGCGTCACTATCGGGCGAGTCTGTTTCTACCCACAAAAGCTGCCTCCCTAACCCAATTGTCATGTTATGTACCAACCTCTATTTTTACCCCTGTTTTTTCGGGTGTAAACGAAATGCGATACTTGCCCGCGTTCGTGCTTGTCGTGTAATATGTCTTGATCTCATCTTGTATTTCAGCAAGCGATTTTGTCCCTTCTTTGCCGAAAGGGATTGAATAGCTGTCATCGACTCTAGGGCGATATTTTCTTTTCGTGATTCTCGACGGCGTTTTGCTCTGTTGAGTCTGGAAAAGATGCGACACTATAGCTCTAGGAGCGGCGTAGCCTTTGGGGGTAAGCGCTACAGCTCCCGTCGCTAGTGTCAGGTGATTAAAGATACTAGTCGCTGTAGCGGCGGTGACAAAAGTTTGCGTCCGACCGCTAAAAGAACTCAAGATTTTCGCCGTGCCAGGTAGCTTGATATCAAATGGGTCGATAATGGCTGGTTTTGACCCTTCTCTGTCGGGTACGCTTGCTTCGGGAAGCTCTCTGTTCTTGCCGCGCTTCCATTGGTCGTAGTGATACAACTCGTCGCCTTCTTCGCCTTGCGCTAAAGTAAAGCTTCCTCCTCTAGAGACAACGGCGATCCATCTCTGTTCTAAATCATGAAATCTTCGTTTTGACATTGTTTTTTACCGTAAACTTCTTAAGAATAATCTAACTCCGCTTTCAAGCAGCTTGTTTGACAGTAGAAGGCTTAACACTATCCGAGAATTCTTTGGCGTTATTTAACTAGTCAATCAATGGGCTTGCATGACGACCTGTCAAGTCGTATAGGCAGACCGAATTGGGCAGCCCGTGAATGTGGCAAGTAGCATATTGAAAGGCGACGGTGGCAATCGGACGGCTTCTAGGCAGTTTTCTTTGCTTGCCTAGGATGGTTTCTGTTTTGGGAATAAGCGGAAACGCCTGCGTCGGCTCGTCGTTTTCTTTGTAGTTCAAATACTTCCAATCGGGGGTGTGATTTTGAATGTCGAGTATTTTCCCGATCAGCTCTTTTGCATCAGCCCTGTTGCGAACCAGTAGTTGCAGTTGATATCCTTTTTCTTTGTCTGTGTAAGTTGCCATATCTTTCCCCTTGAGCCACTTAATAGGTGGAGTAGCAAACACAGCTTTAATCTTGTTGGCGTAAGTTGTCAGTTCCGCTTTTGTCAACGTCTCTGAAGTTTGGTTCATTAGCCTAAAAGTGATTTCCCCTGTAACAGGCGCGTAATCTTCTTCTTCGTCTGCCCCTGTTAGGTGTTCTAGAAAAAATAATTTTATTTGAGGGCGGTATTTCCTTGTCTCTTGCACATCTTGCAAAGGCATTCCGTAGACGTGACCTTGCAAGTCTTGTGCTTTTCTAAGCGAAAAATAAAAGAAATTCATTCTTAGCAGCGTGATAGGCGCTGTATCGCTATCTTTTAGTAAACAGGCGTGTCGCAAACTCGCCCTAGGTACATTGGTTATATCGTCGTCATCGGTTACGTCACTAAATTCCTCTTTAACAATTCTGTTGTGAACCTTAATAAATACTGATTGCAAGTGTTCCCATTCAGAAAAACCGTCTGGCAATTGAAAAGGCATGTGATATAAATGTAAGCAAAGTTACTACGATTTTATCGCGTGACCAAACAAAATACTTTATCGGTCAAATGGTGGTTTGGATTGCCTGGCAACGATTCCTCGATTGACAATAGCGATCCAACCGATCCGAAAATTACTCTCAGTTACAAACAGCTACGTCTCGACGGACTCGGTTGGACTGATTTATCAGGAGACGAATTCGAGCTAGGCGACTTGTGGCTGATCGCGATTTTACATCGCGCCTTGTGGGTGAGCGAACGCCATAAAAAAGATTACGAAAATGCCATCAACGACACGACCCCAAATTTCGAGGGAATTTACATGTCGGTACGAGGCGAACAGTCCCCTGTATTCGCCCCCGTTGCTGAAACTATCAACGGAATCCCTTGCAAAACATACAACTTCGCTTTTAAAGTATCCATTCCCGATAAGCTGGACGAACCTCATCCGTTCAGCCTAGATATCGACCGCCTAATTCCATAGGAGACAAAATGACTGCATTCGATAAAAGTACCGATTTACCTATCACTGTAAACTCACTTGAAAAGCTAGCCGCTTGGGTAGGGCTGCTAATGTCGCGTATCAACCCTACGCTCGCAACGCTCGAAGACCCTGGCTTGATTCCTGAGAGAGTTTGTCAGGCAACAATTCGACGAATTGATGACGGGACAGAACGGCTAATTATCCGTATTTCTATTCCCCTTAACGAAGCCTACAAAGAGAACGCTACAGCAAAATTCTGGACGTTTGCTAACGACATTTCTAACGTGGTCGTACCAGCAGGATTTAAGTCGTAACATGGGAGCAAACGGCGGCGTACCTGGGGTTAACGGCAATAAAGTTAAAGGGGTTACGCCTGTATCCCCTGGCGGTGACTTGACGCTCGACGCAAATAGCAAAAACGTCAGTGCTGTCGAGCAGCTAAATAACAAACAATTATCGCAAGCTCAGCAGCGTGCTGCGGCAGAAGCGTACATGCGTAAAGCAGCAGAAAGCGAAGCTGCCTACGCACGACTAAAAGCGCAAGCTGAAGGTTTTCAGCAGACCCAGAAAATCAATCGACAACGCGAATTTTTTAAAAACTGGAATACTGCAACGCCTGATACTCCTGACGCTGCTTCGGATTTGGAACTTCAAAAGGCACTTGCCGATCGCGTCAAACAATCGAACATAAATCGCACAAACAACCTAATTGACAGCGCCTTCTCTGGCGGAAGCGGCACAGGACGCACGGGCGGAAGCGGTGGCGGTACTCCGAGCAGTAGCAACGGCGGAGGTGGGCAAATCAGTCCCTCTAACGGAAACATCGCAACACCAGGTGGCGCAGTAAGAACCTCTGGCGGAATAAGCAGTGTAACTGGCACGGCAGGACGTATTGCAGGAACTGCTTTAAGGGGAGCAGGTGCTATAGGTTCGGTAGTACAGCTTGGTGATGCTGTTGTCACAGCAGGAAACGGTATCAGGGACGGGTTCGAGCGCAATAGCAGTGACCCAGTGGTCAGGGCAAATGCAAGAGTCAGACAATTGAGTGAGCGCTCCTGGCTTGATGTCATCCCAGGTGTGCGTCAAGCGAACGATAGGAGGCTAAATGATTATCTGTCGGGGTTGAGGCTTAGAGACCCTGCTACTTATGCTGCTATCTATCCCGATTCCGTAGGTGCAGTGCAAATTGTTGCCCCTGTAAGCGCTCCATATACAGGAGGGCAAACCCCTCGCGTACTTTACCGCGTTACGCATGATTATGTATGGCGCAACGATTACGGTGAACATAACGCTACTAATAGCGGCTCTTTTTATGGACCGATTGAAGCTGTTTTTATGGCTAGCGATGACATCGGGACTCCCGCCGCTCCTGGCACGCCTCAAGCAATATTGTTGTTAATCAGAAGTGGCGGTCATGCATGGTTAGGTGTCCCTGCTGTAGGCGCGCCGACAAGGTTGGATCGAATGCTTTATTATGGCAGTGGATACCTCAAGTTTTCCAACCTCCAAGTTACTCGCGCTGATGGTCAACCCGACACAGGCGGCAATCCTCCCCCGATTGTCCCAGGTACATCAGCAGAGCAAAGTGGTATTAGTGGATTAGGTACTAGCGTTTTAGGTGCAACAGGATATATCGGCGATTTTGCCCCTGTAAGCTCTTCGAGGGCATCTCTTGACGGTACGGCAGCACCACCGCCTAGAGGACTGCAAGAACCCCCGCTAACCGTTACTGGCATAAACGAAGGAAACGGCGACATCGTCAATGTACCACCTCCTGCTAACACGGGCGGATTTATTTTTGTCGAAGGCGGCACGAGAGCAGCAGCAGCGACAGAATCGACAAGCGGTACTTCAGCAGGAACGGGCATCTGGTCTGGTGGTTCACTTGCTAGTAATCCAGGAGGTGAAATTTATTTTGACAGTAGTGGCAGCATCATATCGAAAGAGCAATCGGCAGCTAATCAAGCAGGAATCGGATTCAGTAGCGATCGCACATTGACCTTTACTACCGATGCCAAAGGCAATACTACTCTCAGTGCTGGTGTTACTGCGTCGCCGAATACTTCACCGACTGCAACCACCACTCCAGCAGCTACCCCTAGCCCAGCAGTAGGCGATCCTGTACCCAAACCTGAAGCGCCAGGCGCTAAACCTACGCCTACACCTACTCCTGCTCCTGCTACGACTCCCGCTCCCGATCCTAAGTTCGACTTGACCAAGACAATGCTCGACGAAATAGCATTGACGGTTGCTGCTATACCCGCTTTGGTTGCGATCAAGGACTTGGTTACGAAGGCATGGCAAAACACAGAAACAATCAAAGGTGAACCCAAAGCGCCTTGCTTAGCCCCTGTGTACGTTCCTCCTGTAGGTGCTGACGTAAAGAAATCCCTTGCTGCTACCAACGCCTTGCAAGGTGTGACGATTGCACAAGGACAAGCAATGCAAAATGCCATAGGAGTGGTCAGTACTAAATTAGGCGGTCAACTCGTAGGTGGAATAAGCGGCTCAATTGGCAGACTGTACGGCGTACTCGGTGTTGACCGATGGCTAAATTTACTCAACACAGCGTTGCTACTGCATAACGCAATGATGTTGTCTACGAACGTACTGCAAACAGTAGGCAGTATTTTCGACAACATACTGCAAGTAACAGGATTTAAATTTAAAAATGCTGACGGGAACGATGTTAGTCCTACCGAATTGTTTGGGCTGGGATTCAACCAACTACTTAATACTGTTCTCGGCGCTGAAAATGCAGCCGCCTTGAAAACTACTCTCAAGAAAGCAAATGCTATTTATCAAGCAGCAGCTAACATGCTGTGGTCGGTACAAAGCTTGCTTGATAGTGCGAGAAGTTTGACAGAGATTGCGATTGAAAATACAGGGAAGATAGGTAACGCCCTGCGTAAAGCTGGCGCTGTTTTTGAAGATGCCTATCGTCCGATGGTAGAAAAAGTCACTGCTAGCAGTGCATCGCAACAGAAATTTGAAAATATTATTCAGAATATAGATGACGCTGAAAGGGTTGTTTCTACGCTTGAACAAATCACGTCTGAAGGCGTATCCATCAAGGACAATCTGACAGAACTCAAGACCAGCAAAAAAGAATTTACTGACTCAATCGAAGCTTATAAAACCGATGAAAAGACCAAGGACGATGCTACCAAAGTAACGTCTACACCTCCTGATATTCTTAAAATCCATTTAGTTAAATCAGAAGACCCATAATGAACGACTTACAACTTACTAAAAACTTTTGGCTTTCAGAATTCACTACTTCCCGCATAGCGGCTAGTAGGGGTATCGACAATAGCCCTAGTCTTGCAACCATTGAGAACCTGACACTGCTCTGCAAAGAAGTACTACAACCATTAAGAGATGCTTTTGATTCTCCTCTTATCGTTACTAGTGGCTATCGCTGTTGGTTGGTCAATGTACATGCAAGAGGCTCGCGTAACTCACAGCACCTGACAGGACAAGCAGCAGACTTCACCATCCCAGGCGTACCGCGCAAAGATGTCGCTCACTGGCTTTGGAAGCATTGCGATTTTGACCAATTGATACACGAATTCGATTCCTGGATTCACGTATCCTATTGCGCTGGACGCAATAGAAAAGAACTATTGACTATCAATAGCGCAGGTGTTTCTAAAGGATTTAAATAGTAGGGGTTAGTCTCTCTCTTGTGATTCACAGTTGTGAATCACAAACAGGTAAGTAACCCTGCTACTGATAATCTCTATTTCCCAAATATTTTTTCTTGTAAAAACTTTTCCTTTCCCCTGAAACACATACCCACGGCTCGGATAGCCTTTCAATTATTAGTTAGTGAAGTGAAGGACAATGACAAGGTTACGTAGTACTCGAAGAGCTTGACCTTGTCAGTGAACGAACGAAACGTACAATTGAAAGCGCTATCATCTGCAAGCGGTATGTGTACTGTTGTTGTACTATTTATTAAGCTACACTGTAGCTACGGTTGGATTGCTAATCTTGACAACAGCTTTTAGTTATTGCCTTTGCTAAAAGCTTTTTCCTTTTGATATATTTGTACTATCAAAGGTAAAAACTATCAAACGCTCCAAAAAAACACCTTGTAATTTGGCTAGAGCTACAGGGCGTTTTTCGTTTGTTTGTTTGTTAGTTTGTTTGTTTGCTAGTTCTGTTTCAGTCCTTCTAGAAGTTGTTGGACAATTGCTTTAAGTTGGTCGTTCTCCTGTCTTAGTAACTCGATTTGAGCCTCTAGAGAGAGTGCATCATTTTCTTTGTTAGCTTGATTTTTTTCCCAATAATCTAGTGCGTCCAAGCACGATTTAAGCCCCATAGACGACAGGTATACTGATTGGTTCATTGCGATGGAATGACCGAGATTTTGAGCTATCAGTGACACAGGGATGCCTAAGCCGTGAGATTTTACGTTATAGGCATGTCGAAGGTTATACGCAGTAAAGGTGCATCCGTGTACACGAAGAAAATGACCATACGCGGCATTTTTATTGTCTTTTCGTTTTTCTTGTTCGTATTCAGTGAGTTCTTTGATTTCGTTCATGAACGAATGATAATCTTTTGGGATTTCTCGGAGCTTAAATTGCTCGATCCACTTCACAGGTGAAGGCAAGAAAGCAGCTCGTTTAACGCCTTTCCCTTCTGTATAAATAATTCCTCTTGGGTTCTTGACTGAATCGATGAATGGGTAGTACTTAGTTCCCTTATCGTCCGTGTACTCACAATCGAGATTATAGATATTTAAAACCTCGTGATTGCGAAAACCGTAGGTTGCTTGCATTCCAAACATCCACTGCCACAAACGCCATTGACTAGGGTTGTTCTCCTGCCCTTGCCATTGTGCAAAGCGATCGAACCATTGTTCTATCTCCGACTCTGACAGTTCGCGCTTAGCGCTAGCCTTCACTTCAACTTGGTCTTTTTTGAGCCTAAAAGCTTGTGAGCTGTAGTCAGTTAAACCGCAAAATACTGCAAGAGATTTGATCACACTACAGCACTCGTTTCTCTTGATTGACTTTGGGTATTTCTTGATTGCGTCGTCAAAGACTTCCTTGCTTGGGATTGTCGTCCAGTCAGCGATGTATTTGAAATATCGCAAATTACGCAACCAGTTGCGATTATCTCGATAGTGTTGCTTGCTGGTCTTGTCCCTTTCTCTTGTTGACCAGTAATCTCGCTCGTACTCCTCTACCCATTCAGCTATCGTTTTTGGTTTTTCGCCACCGGGATTCTTGGGTCTGAACTCGCTCGGTAACCATTGCGGGTAATCTTGCCAGCTAAAGCTACTTGCTTTTAATTTAAGGTCGATTTCTTTTGCGATCGCAATCGCTCGTTCTACCGCGTCAGATGTGTGTGGAAACTTGCCCCTCCCTAGCGCGTTCAACGCCCTCGTTAGACGGGTTGGACTACTCAATGGTGAATTATCCCAATAGGTGAACGATTGCCACTGTAGGCTAATCGTAGACTTGTCCTTATACAATTTGACCTGAGAATCTTTTAGTATTACTTTTTGAGCTTTCCAAGCTTTGTCAAAATCAAGCTTGATTTTTTCAAGTCTGATATTTTTTGCTTTTTTTGTCCCTAGATAGCTCCCGTCGTTCGGGATAGCGCTATTTAGCGGGTCATTTTCTTCCCTCATTTTTCCCTCAATTGTGATTTTAGATTGAGAGGATTTTGAGTAAATGAACGCTATTCGCGCAAGCTATAGGGCTGGAGCTGGGTTCAAGTCCCCTCGTTCGCCCTGTTCGCTAACGCTCACTAGTCGGGGGATTGCTTCCCCGAATGGTGACAACACAATCCAGTCTACCCTCAAAATTCCCTCAATAATCATTGACTTATCACGTTTACAACGCTACGCGCAAGCTCAAAAGTAGCCAATATTCAAAATCTTTACAAAGCGATACAACCTGCAAAACAGAATTCCTCCAACCACAAAACGGTAATTCTGTCAAGTTCGATATTCATCCTGTTTTTACTCGCTTAAAATATGCGCCCAGCGCGCAACTGGTACTTTTGTACGTATATAAGTAATTCAAATATTCGACGCGTTCAAAACGCGATAAAATGCTCGCATAGCTCGAAAACATAGTCCCTTGTACGCCGTGCTGCTACTAAACTTTGTTCGAGCAAAAAAACCGACTACTGACGAAGTCGGCAACACTATATATGTTGTTATTTACTTACCTGCTTGTGATTCACAGTTGTGAATCACAAAAGAGAGACTAACTCTCGATGATTTCAACAATTTCGTATTCCCAGTCAATGAAGCCGACATCTTCGTTGTACTCGTAGACAGGGGGTACGTCAGGTTCGTTGTCGAAGAATGCGTCCTTAATGTACTCTGCCAGTCCTAACGGGAGTCCTTGCAGGTTACCACTATTGCGGATACTCGCAGGTGCTTCCAATTCGATAGTTATCTCTGTTTCAAACTGTTCATACTTGACATATGGAGCTGATACAGTCATTTTTACTTTAGCCATTGGTGTTATGTTCCCTACCTGTGACATTGGTTACGTACATTTTGCCGTTAGCAATCAAATTAATCGCTTGCATACGGACGTAGGCTATAAAATCGTCTGAGTCTGTAAGTATGCCAGCGCGCTGCTTTTCGGTAAACGCAATATACAGCACTACTATCCCAGCTTTCGCGATCCTAAACGGGCTGGTGTACTTAGCGTGACCGTCCTCCTTATCTAGCAGTGCGTCGCAGAATTTATCCAGATCGATATAATCGTCTTCATTCATTTTGATAATTCCCCGCTAATCGCGTTCAAATCGTCTACCGTTTCGTTGAGCGCTTCTTTTGTTTGTTCGATTTTTGACGCACTAGGTGCGATCGCATTTTTCGATTGCGCTTTGTCGAGCTGGTTTAGTACGTCCTGTAATTGTTGTTGTGTAGCAGTTATTTTGCTTGAGAGAGAGATTTTAGCGTTAGCTGTATCAATCGATATCTCACTGCTTTTGATTGCGCTATAACTCAAAGATGAACTAATAGCTACTACAGCAAATGATACTGAGTACCATAGTGCAACAGGTATAGATTCTAATTGCATCGACTTAAAACGGTATATTATCTAAATCCCATTGACGCGCTAACTCTAGCAGTTCGTCAGTGGGAGTAAACGACACATCGCCAAAAATATCGATAATCTCATTAAGCTTTGTGAGTACCTTCGTAGCAATTGGATAGTCGATATTGTCAAGCTTGTATAGATGCAAGGCAAACAAGGCGCAATAAGCACAAATCGCGTTCGGAAACGACCATATCTCCATACCGTTGCCAGCGATTATTTTCCATGCGCGGTCGCAATTACGACGAGGGTTGTAAACAATCTTGGAGGCTTGAG
>JACCDW010306085.1_pt1 | contig 10291 bp, 10 predicted proteins | sample 7449781 | NCBI WGS metagenome assembly JACCDW01 (sample SAMN15323449, study PRJNA562643) | freshwater metagenome | isolation source: river surface water | place: USA:Blue River Watershed | collected 2017-08-18 | reverse complement strand
GCCGAAAGCGGTTGTATTGCGGTCTCCGGCGGTCTGGAAGTTGCTTCCGATCGCCTTCTCAAACTGATGCAGAAGGGGGTTTCGGTCGAACAGGTCGCGCAGGTGACGCGCGCCTTTAGCGATCACGGCATTTTGGTGCACGCCTATCTGATGTACGGTTTTCCGACGCAGACGCTGCAGGATACGGTGGATGCGCTGGAATACGTACGTCAGCTGTTCGAAAATGGGTGCATCCAGAGCGGCTTCTTTCACCGCTTCGTGTGTACGGTGCATTCGCCCGTCGGGATGAATCCGCAGGATTATGGCGTGACATTGTTGCCGTTACCACCCACCACCTTTGCCCGTAACGACGTCGGTTTTATCGATCCTACGGGGGTTGATCATGATCTGCTCGGGCAGGGGCTGCGCAAGGCAATCTACAATTTCATGCATGGGGTCGGCCTCGATCTGGACGTCCGTGACTGGTTTGATCTGCCGCCCGAATTACCCAGAAAACAGGTGCCTAAAACGACGGTGCCCAGGCAGAAGATCTCCCGGGCATTGGGGTTTGACTGACCCGGTATTAAACCAGTGTCTTGGCGTATATCTCCGGATCAAAGCCAACTAGGAGTTTTTTGCCGGTATCCAGTACGGGGCGTTTGATGATGCTGGGATACGCTGCCATGAGTTTCTGGGCTTTGGCCTGGTCGACATTTGCCCGTTCGGCGTCTGTCAGCTTTTTCCACATTAGACCCCGCGTATTCAGTAAGGTTTCCCAGCCGGCGCGTTTGATCCAGTCCGGTAAATGTTCGGCGGCAACGCCGGCCTTCTTGTAATCGACAAAGGTGTACGCCAACCCGTTAGCTTCGAGCCAGGTGATGGCTTTCTTCATCGTGTCGCAATTCTTGATGCCATAAACGGTGATCATGAGACCTCCTTACTTCTTCAGTTTGGCGAAAGCGGCGGCCATCGCATTGTTCATGGGCGGCGTTGCACGTGTGCCTTGCGCATGAGCACGCTGATCCCGGTGTCCATTCTCACGCGGCCGTTGCATCTGGCCGCGGTTCGATGACGGCGCCTCGTGACGTTCGCGCTTGGGCGCAGCCTCGTCGCTTAGGCGCATGGTCAGCGCGATCCGTTTACGCGGTAGATCGACCTCCAGGACTTTGACGCGCACCACCTGACCGGCTTTAACGACATCGTGCGGGTCTTTGACGTAGGTGTTGGAAAGCGCCGAGATGTGCACCAGACCGTCCTGATGCACGCCGATATCGACGAACGCACCAAAAGCGGCCACATTGGTGACCACGCCTTCGAGCAGCATCCCCGGCACCAGATCTTTCACTTCTTGCACACCCTCTGCAAAGGTGGCGGTCTTGAACTCCGGACGCGGGTCGCGACCGGGTTTCTCCAGTTCCTTGAAGATGTCCTGTACCGTGGGCAGGCCGAAGCGGTCATCGGTATATTTGCTGGCCGTCAGGTAGCGTAATACGGTGTTGTTGCCCATCACCTCTTTAATCGGCAGTTTGATATCAGCGAGGATCTTTTCAACGAGTGGGTAGGCTTCCGGGTGAACCGACGATGCGTCGAGCGGGTTGTCGCCGCCGCGAATGCGCAGAAAGCCGGCCGCCTGTTCGAAAGTCTTGTCGCCCAGACGTGGCACGCTGAGCAGTTCGGCACGAGTCTTGAAAGCGCCGTGGGTGTCGCGGTAATTGACGATGTTGCTCGCCAGACCAGCGTTCAGACCTGAAATGCGGGTCAGCAGCGGGGCGGAGGCGGTATTGACGTCGACGCCGACGGCGTTGACGCAGTCTTCAACCACCGCATCCAGGCTACGCGCCAGCTTGAGTTGCGAGACGTCATGCTGATACTGGCCAACGCCAATCGACTTGGGTTCGATCTTGACCAGTTCGGCTAAGGGATCCTGCAGACGGCGAGCGATTGAAACCGCACCACGGAGGGATACATCAAGCGCCGGAAACTCGCGGGCGGCGAGTTCGGAGGCCGAATAGACCGAAGCACCAGCCTCGGAAACGACCATCTTGGCCAGCTTGAGTTCCGGAAACTGTTTGATCACATCGACGACGAGCTTGTCGGTTTCACGGCTTGCTGTGCCATTACCGATCGCCACTAAGGTCACATGAAATCGTTTGGCCAGCGCGGCGATGGTGGTCATACTGCCGGCCCAGTCGCGGCGTGGCTCGTGGGGGTAGATCGTCTCGGTTGCCAGTAACTTGCCGGTGGCGTCGACCACGGCGATTTTGCAACCGGTGCGGATCCCCGGATCGATCCCCATGGTCACATGCTGGCCGGCAGGCGCGGCGAGCAGCAGATCCTTGAGATTCTTGCCAAAGATACGAATGGCTTCCTCTTCGGCGCGTTCGCGTAGCTGACCGACCAGATCGAGTTCCAGATGCAGCGCTAGCTTGACCCGCCAGGTCCAGCGCACCGTGTCGTTGAGCCATTTGTCGGCAGGGCGGTTCAGCTGTTTGATGCCAAATCGGTTGGCGATGCGTTGCTCGCAAGGATTCTGCGTGTTACTCGGAGTCTCCTGGTCGAGTTCGCTGTCGAGGACCAGAGAGACTTGCAGAAAACCCTCGTTACGCCCTCGGAGTAACGCCAGGGCGCGATGCGAGGGCATCGCTTTGAGCGGTTCATGAAAATCGAACCAGTCGCGAAACTTGGCGCCTTCGGTTTCCTTGCCTTCAATGACTTTCGAACGCACCATACCATGCTCTGTCAGATATTCCCGCAACTGGCCGACCAGTTCCGGGTCTTCGGCGAAGCGTTCCATCAGAATCTGGCGCGCGCCGTCGAGTACCGCTTTGGTATCGGCGAAGCCGGCATCGCCATTAAAAAACTTTTCCGCTTCGGATTCGGGGTTGAGTTCCGGGTTGTCGAGTAGCGCATTGGCTAACGGTTCGATGCCCGCTTCGCGGGCAATCTGCGCCTTGGTGCGGCGCTTCTGCTTGTAGGGCAGGTACAGATCTTCCAGACGCTGTTTGGATTCAGCAGCCTCAATCCCGGCCTTGAGTTCCGGCGTGAGCTTGCCTTGCTCTTCGATTGACGCCAGAATGCTTTTACGCCGTTCTTCCAGTTCGCGCAGATAGATCAGGCGTTCTTCCAGATGACGGAGTTGGGTATCGTCCAGTCCACCCGTGGCTTCTTTTCTATAACGCGCAATGAAGGGCACGGTGGCCCCTTCGTCCAGCAGCTGAATGGCCGCTAATACCTGAGCCGTTTTAACGTTGAGCTCGGTGGCGATTTGTTCTTCGATGATCAGAGGCATGGCAAAGAGAGGCAGGTGCGACCGCAAGCGGCGCTAAGTGAAGGGGGCGACGTTCGATTAGTCCAGAAAAACTAGGCGGTCGGCTGGTTAAGCCAGACGCACTTACCGCCGGATTCCTTCTGGATCTGCTCCAATACCTGTTGGTGCGCCAGAAGATCGGCATCGCTGGCGACAATTGTTTTCAGTTGGCTCAGGCTGGCGCCATCCCGCTTGAATGCGATGGTCTGTCCGGACTCTTCAAAAACCATCGATAGGCCATCCTGACCCCGGGTCATCATCAGATAGACCTCGGCCAGGAGTTCGGCATCGAGCAAAGCGCCGTGCAGATTACGATGCGAGTTGTCAATTTCCAGTCGTTCGCATAGGGCGTCCAGGCTGTTGCGTTTGCCCGGATAGTTATCGCGCGCCATTTTCAGCGTGTCGGTTACGCATTTGCAGAAGGTCGTGATCGCCGGTTTGCCCAGAAGATCGAGTTCGGCGTTTAGAAAGCCCACGTCGAAGGGCGCGTTGTGAATGACGAGTTCAGCGCCGTCGATAAAATCCAGAAAGCTGTCAACCACATCCGCGAAACGCGGTTTGTCCGCCAGAAATTCACGCGAGATACCGTGAACGGCTTGCGCGCCTTCATCGATATCGCGATCCGGATTGAGGTAATGATGAAAATGCCGGTTGGTCAGTCGGCGATTAACGACTTCCACGCCGGCGACCTCGATGATGCGATGCCCCTGACGTGGGTCGAGGCCGGTAGTTTCGGTATCGAGAATAATCTGGCGCATGGTGTCTATTTGAGAGTATGTGGCAATTTTACAGGCTTTGCAGCTCGTCAATGCCGCGATTGGCCAAGGCGTCGGCCAGCTCGTTTTCCGGGTGACCGGCGTGCCCCTTGACCCAGTGCCACGAGATATTGAAGTTGCCGGCCAGCAGATCAAGCTGCTGCCAGAGATCGGCGTTCTTGACCGGCTTCTTGTCGGCAGTTTTCCAGCCGTTCCGCTTCCAGCCGTGGATCCAGGATTGCATCCCCTGTTGCACATACTTCGAGTCGGTGTGGATTTCGACGGGTGATTCGGTATCGTTCTTGAGTGCGCCAAGCGCAGCAATCACTGCCATCAATTCCATCCGGTTGTTTGTGGTCTCCGGTTCGCCGCCGTGTAGGGTTTTTTCGTGGCCGCGATACCGGAGCAGGGCGCCCCAGCCACCGGGGCCCGGGTTGCCGCGGCAGGCGCCGTCGGTGTAGATGCGAATGATGTTGCTGTCGGGTGCGGTCATAGCGTCGCCGTTACGATTCGGGGATGTGTTGTTCGGCAACCAGCGAGGCTTTTGCGGCGACCTTTTTCTCGGTGCTTAACCAGCTCGGTGTGAGTAGTGTCATGCCCGGTATACGCTTGATCGATGTGAGTGCATAACAAGCCCCGGCAAAGCCCCACCAGCGGTCGCCGGCGTTCTCCAGCCACTGCAGGTGTTTGTAGGTGCCTTCGTTTCGGCATGGCGGAGCGTAGCAACCAAAGCGCCCTCGCGCTACTTCGAAATCCAGCAGCTTCAACCAGTCCTTGAGACGGATGATGCCCAGATAGTTGCCGGGCCAGGGGAAGGCCATTTTGCCCGGCGACAGCGCATGGCTAATGCTGTTACGAAGCCCCCAGAGCGAAAGGGGGTTGAAGCCAATGACCAGCAATTGTCCTTCCGGGCGCAACACACGCCGGGCTTCACGCAGCACCTGGTGCGGGTTGTTGTGAAACTCGAGCAGAAATGGCAGCACAATGAGATCCAGGCTGTCGGACTCGAAGGGAAGGGCGGCGGCATCGGTCTGCAGACCGATGGGCGTATTGCCGCTACGGATGATCATGTCGCCGGGTGATGCACAGCGGAACCGGTGCTGAATCCGGTTGCGCGCAAGGAAGTCCAGGGTTTCGCAGCCTATTTGTGCGGCCTGTAGGCCGAAGACATCCAGTAACAAGCTATCTGCAGTCGCCAGAGACCATTGGGCAACATAGCGTCCCGCCGGTGTAAGAAACCAGTCGGATTGCATGGTGGCGGTCGATGGGGAAGGGGCGTTTGACATCCTGCTCGGGGTAGGGAAAATCAGATGGCTATTTTACTCTGTCGGATCGACCTTCATGACGCACACGCCATCGCCGTCCCCGAGCGGCCTTCACAGTACCGATCACGCGGGATTTGTCGTCACCGGTTTGCCGGCGTTTAACGATAACTACATCTGGGTGGTTGAATCGATGGGCGGCGTTTCGCCTCAACAGGTTGCGGTCGTCGACCCTGGGGATGCGGCGCCCGTCATCGATGACTGTCGTCGTCGTGGGCTTGTGCCACAACAGATCTGGCTCACCCACCATCATGCCGATCATACGGGTGGCGTCGCGGAGCTCTGCGAGTGGATTGCCCGACAATCGCCTTCATTGCCAGTGGTCGTCTATGGTCCGGCATCCGAAGCCATTCCGGGCGTGACGCAAGCCCTCGGCGGTGGTGAGTCTCTGACGTTTGGCGGACAACAGGTCGATGTACTGTCGGTGCCCGGGCATACGCGGGGCCATCTGGCTTATGTGGTCGGCGCGGCGACGGCTAAGCCCGCATTATTCTGCGGGGATTTATTGTTCGGGCTGGGTTGCGGTCGTCTGTTCGAAGGAACAGCCGCGCAAATGCATGCGGCCCTCACTCAGGTACGCCGTCTGCCGGCGCAGACCCGCGTTTACTGTGCCCATGAGTACACGCTATTGAACCTGCCCTTTGCACGGGCGGTCGATCCGCAAAATCCGAAACTTGTAGCGCGCGCCGAAGTCATTCGTCAGTTACGAGACGCGGGTGCGCCGACGGTGCCGCTGACGCTGGGGGAAGAGTGCGCCACCAACCCGTTTCTACGCTGTGATCAGGTAGCCCTGAGAGCGTCGGCCGTCGTCGATCAGGATGCGCCCGATGTCGATGTCTTTGCGCGCTTGCGCCAGATGCGCGATACCTTCAAGGCCCACTAGCTGCGACTGTGATCAGTACAACTGATACCAGGGTTTACTGCGGTGGATCCCTTCGGTCAGGAAGCGGCTGTTCGGATAGTTTCTGCGCAGAATACGGTCGCTATCCGCTTGCAGATCGGGTAACCCCAGCTGGCCATAGCTGTAGGCCATCACGGCGAGTGCCTCTTCAACGGCCGGTGCGTCGGGGTAATAGCGAACGACATCCTGTGCGCGGTTCGCCGCCGCCAACCAAGCGCCTCGGCGTACGTAAAAGTTGGCCACGTGTAATTCATGCGAGGCCAGCGCGTTGACCAGATAGATCATGCGCTTGGCAGCATCGTCACGATATTTGCTATTCGGGAAGTTATCGTAGAGATAACGGAACGCCAGAAAAGATTCACGCATACTCTTCGGATCGCGTTCAGTCGGATCCTGCTGCATCACATAGCCGCCGTAGCCCAGATCTTCGTTGAACCCGATCATGCCCTTGAGGTAGTAAACGTAGTCGAGGTTCGGGTGATTGGGGTGCAGCTTGATGAAACGATCTGCCGCCGCATTGGCCTCAGCCGGTTCGTTCGCCTTGTAATGCGCGTAGGCCGTTTCGATCTGCGCCTGCTGCGCGTAAGTGCCGTAGGGGTAACGGGCTTCGAGCTTTTCATAGTACTTGACGGCCTGTTCGTAGTTGCCTTCTTCCAGCGACTCCTTGGCCGTCGTGTATAGCTTGTTTGCCGACCAGCCCTTGGTCGGATCCGTGTCTTCCTGAAAAAGGGCGCAGCCGGGTAGTCCGCATAAAGCCAGCACGGCAAAACCGCCAACGAGGGCGGTTCTGACAGGTAATCCGGAAATCAGGGCACGGAAGTAACGATGAAACATGCAGGTGATGGTGTCTCAGTTGAAATAGTCGACAGAGCCGATAACCGCTAGACTACGCCTCATGAAAACGCAGTCCGAACCCGTCAAACGCATCGAAGAACCGCCTCCAGAAACCCTGGAGGATCTCGATGACAACACTGGTGATGATACCACGCAGGCGGCTGTCAGCCTTGTTGCGGCAGACGGTGGCCGCCTCGATCAGGTATTGGCCGACATGCTGTCAGAGCACTCCCGTAACCGCCTGCAGCAGTGGGTCAAAGCCGGCCGGGTCGATGTCGATGGACAAACCATTCTGGAGCCCAAACACAAAATCTATGGCGGCGAAACCCTCCTTGTCCGCATCGATAAGGCGCTCACCGATGCCGAAGCGGGGCAGTTCAAGCCGGAACCCATGGATCTGCCGATCGTGTATGAAGACGATCAGATCCTCGTCATCAATAAGCCACCCGGGCTGGTGGTGCATCCGGCCGCCGGCAACTGGCAGGGCACCTTGCTCAATGGTTTGCTGGCCTACGACCCGGTGTTCGCGCAATTGCCGCGCGCCGGCATCGTGCATCGTCTCGACAAAGACACTTCCGGTCTGATGGTCGTCGCCAAAACGCTGGTGGCACATACGCATCTGGTGCGTCAGCTGCAGGCCCGTTCGGTCAAGCGCCTATATCGCGCCATCGTCTGTGGCGTCCCCAAAGTGGATGGCACCATCAATGCGCCCATTGGCCGCGACACGCGTCAGCGCACCCGCATGGCCGTCACAAGTCAGGGTAAGGAAGCCATCACCCATTACCGTCTTCTCGAAGTCTTTCCCGGCTGCAGCCTCGTCGAATGCGCACTGGAGACGGGCCGTACGCATCAGATTCGGGTGCATATGGCGCATCTGGGGCACCCGCTGGTCGGAGACGACACCTATTTGGGCGGACGGCGTCACCCTTTGCCTGCAGCCGCAGCGCAATTTGGCCGACAGGCCCTACACGCGCGACAGCTCGGTCTGATCCATCCAACGACCGGTGAACCGATGAAATGGACGGCACAGGCACCGGCCGATATGGCGGCATTGCTCGAAGATCTGCGCAGTCTGGCGGCGGACGCCTGATCATGCACTTTGCCGGCGCCTCTGCCTTGATACCCGCGTTTGTGCCCGATTGGGCTCTGCCGGCGGGCGTGAAGGCGTTGCAGACCGAATGCGGGCAGGGCGCGCACCCTTATGGCGGCTTTAACCTGGGTGACCATGTTGGTGACGACATCGCTCGTGTCACGCGCAACCGGCAGACATTGGTCGACACTATCGGCGCAGCGCCCGTCTGGATGCGGCAAGTACACGGCACCCGGGTGCTTGAATTGAGCGACGTCTCATCCGCGATGTCCGAAGCCGATGCCGCTATGACCGCATGCCCCGGCATGGCGTGCACGATCATGACGGCCGATTGTTTGCCGGTACTGGTCGCCGATCGGCAGGCACGGGTGGTCGGTGCGGCGCACGCCGGCTGGCGGGGGTTGGCCGAGGGCGTTGTCGAGCAACTGATCGACACGATGTGCCGGGTGCCCGGTGTGACGCCGCATGATCTATCGGTTTGGCTGGGGCCGGCAATCGGGCCGACAGCGTTTGAAGTCGGGCAGGATGTCGTCGATGCCTTCGTTCGGCGCAATACGGCGCACGCTGCCGCATTTCGTGTGCATCCAAGTTCCGCCGGCAAGTACCTTGCCGATATGTCGGCATTAGCCACAGGTGTTCTGCGTGCCCGAGGCGTCGAGGACATTACGCCCAGCGGGCTATGTACGTACATGCTGAAGGATCGCTTTTATTCCTACCGGCGTGACGGGGTCACCGGTCGTATGGCTTCGTTGATCTGGTTGGAATAATCACACCCTATAATGTCGACCCTGACTGATTTTCCGCAAAGCACGCCATGAGTTTTTCGCCGCTGACCTGGATCATTCTGATGTGCCTCGCCGGGTCGCTGGCCAGTACGGTGGTGTCACTGCTCGCCTCACTGGCGACCCATCCGCGGTTCGTGCCCGTCATGGTGTCCTATGCCATCGGCGCCATGCTCGGCGCTGTGTTTCTTGATCTGTTGCCGCATGCCCTCGAGCATTCAGGCAACATCGATGCCGTGCTGCTCACCGTGCTTGGCGGCATTCTCTTTTTCTTCCTGCTGGAAAAACTGGTGCTGTGGCGGCATTGCCACGAACATCATTGTGAAGCGCACGAACATCCGGTGCACATGCACAGTCCGCGTGCCTCCGGCTGGCTCATTCTCATCGGCGATGCCGTTCACAATTTCGTCGACGGCATCCTGATCGCGGCTGCATTCATGGGGGGGGTCGAAATAGGCATCGTCACGGCGGTTGCCATCATCGCGCACGAAATCCCGCAGGAAACCGGCGACTTCGTCATCCTCATCCACGCTGGTTTTAGTCGCGTCAAAGCCGTTCTCCTCAACCTGCTGGCCAGCATCACCACACTTGCCGGTGCCGTTCTCGCTTATCTGCTGTTTTCCGGCACGGAAGTCTGGGTACCGTTCCTGTTGGCGGTGGCTGCCTCCAGTCTGATCTACGTCTCCGTGGCCGATCTGATCCCGGGGCTGCATAAACGCGCCGAAATCAAGGCAACCATGCTGCAGATCGCCATGATTCTCTCGGGTGTCTTATCGATTCAGGTTGTCCAGTGGTTGATCGGAGGTAATCACGCATGATGAACTTTCACACCCCCTTCTGGCCCGGCATGCAGGGCGTTGCCGATCTGCCGAAACAGATCGAGATGATGACGCAGACCTTCACCAAATTTCTGCAGGACAAAATGCCGGGCGATGCCGCAGGGTCCATGGCGGCCATGGCGCCGCAGGTCGACAAGATGCAACCCCTGGTCGCGGAGCTCATGGCGGCCCACAAGACGCTGTGGGATCAGATGCTGCATCAGCGTCAGGGCGAGCCGTCAACGCCGGCGGTGCCTGAAGTGCTCAAAGACAAACGTTTTTCGTCGCAGGCCTGGTCTTCGAGTCCCGTCTATGACTACATGCGTCAGGCCTACTTACTGAACAGCCGCTTTCTGAGCCGCCTGGCCGAAACCCTACCGACGGAGAACGCCAAGGATGCGGCACGCGTGCGCTTTCTCACCGGCCAGTTCATCGACGCCCTGTCGCCCAGCAATTTTGCGGCAACTAACCCCGAGGTCATCCAGAAGGCGCTGGCCACCGAT
>JACCDW010204065.1_pt1 | contig 10291 bp, 6 predicted proteins | sample 7449781 | NCBI WGS metagenome assembly JACCDW01 (sample SAMN15323449, study PRJNA562643) | freshwater metagenome | isolation source: river surface water | place: USA:Blue River Watershed | collected 2017-08-18 | reverse complement strand
TTGACCTTGGATTTCTTCCGCCAGGGCAGACCGATCAGCACATCGATGAAATTGCGCACCACCGTGGCCTCAGCAGACATCGGCGACATGAGCTTGAGCTTCTTGAGCTCAGCATCGGCCTTCTTGCGTGCTTCAGCAGGCATTTTGGCGGCTTTGATTTTCTTTTCGATCTCTTCGATGTCAGCGCCCTCTTCGCCTTCACCCAGTTCTTTTTGAATGGCCTTAACTTGCTCGTTCAAATAGAAATCGCGCTGGTTCTTTTCCATCTGGCGCTTGACGCGGCTGCGAATGCGCTTGTCGACGTTGAGGATGTCGACCTCGCGCTCGAGCTGTTCAAACAGGTTTTCGAGCCGGGGACGTACCTCGGCCAAATCGAGCACGACTTGTTTGTTTTCCAGCTTCAGGGGCAGGTGGGCGGCGATGGTGTCGGCCAGACGCCCAGCATCGTCGATGCTCGAGATCGAGGTCAGGATTTCAGGCGGGATTTTTTTGTTCAGCTTAACGTACTGGTCAAACTGCTGGAGCACCGCGCGGCGCAGGGCCTCGACCTCGGTGTCGGTTTCGGTGCTGTCGGCCTGGATGGGGGAGATTTGGGCCACGAAGTGTTCCGGGGCATCCTCGATGTGCAACACCCGGGCGCGCTGCTGGCCTTCGACCAAGACCTTGACCGTGCCATCGGGCAGCTTGAGCATTTGCAAAATGGTCGCCACCGAGCCAACATCGAACATGTCGCCCACCGTGGGCTCGTCTTTGGCCGCGGCCTTTTGGGCCACCAGCATGATGCGACGCTCGGCCGCCATGGCGCTCTCGAGTGCCTTGATGCTCTTGGGTCGGCCCACGAAAAGGGGGATGACCATGTGGGGGAAGACCACCACGTCGCGCAAGGGCAACAGGGGCAGTTCGATCGGCGTGGCCGGCAAAGGGTTTTGTGTTGACATGGTTCAGGCCTTTTTGGCAGCTTCCCGGTACACCAGGAGGGGGGGCTGGTTGTCCTCGATGGTGGACTCGTCCACCACCACCTTGTCCACATTGGTGGCATTGGGTAAATCGAACATGGTGTCGATCAGCGCATGTTCAAGGATGGAACGCAGACCACGGGCACCGGTTTTGCGCGCCAGCGCCTTTTTGGCGATGGCATGCAGCGCGGCGGGACGGACCTCAAGGTCCACGCCCTCCATGGCCAGCAAACGGGCGTACTGTTTGATCAGGGCATTTTTGGGTTCGGTCAGGATCTGCACCAGGGCGTCTTCGCTCAATTCGGCCAGGGTGGCGACCACCGGCATGCGTCCGACCAGTTCCGGGATCAGGCCGAATTTGATCAGGTCTTCGGGTTCGACTTCGGAAAACACCTGGGTGATGCTGCGCTGCTGCTTGCTCTTGACGGTGGCGCCAAAGCCAATGCCCGAGGCCTCGGTGCGGTTTTCAATGACCTTTTCCAGGCCAGCAAAAGCGCCGCCGCAGATGAACAAGATGTTGGTGGTGTCCACCTGCAAAAAATCCTGGTTCGGGTGCTTGCGACCGCCCTGGGGGGGAACGCTGGCCATGGTGCCCTCGATCAGCTTGAGCAGGGCCTGCTGCACGCCCTCGCCCGAGACGTCGCGGGTGATCGAAGGGTTGTCGGACTTGCGCGAGATTTTGTCGATCTCGTCGATGTAGACAATGCCACGCTGGGCTTTGTCCACCTCGTAGTTGCAGTTTTGCAGCAACTTCTGAATGATGTTTTCCACGTCCTCGCCCACATAACCGGCTTCGGTCAGGGTGGTGGCGTCGGCCATGACAAAAGGCACATCCAACATGCGCGCCAGGGTTTGCGCCAACAAGGTCTTGCCTGAACCGGTGGGGCCGATCAAGAGGATGTTGCTTTTGGACAGTTCAACATCGTCCTTTTTCGACTTCTCCTTGTGGCGCAAACGCTTGTAGTGGTTGTAGACCGCCACCGCCAGGGTGCGCTTGGCGACCTCCTGGCCGATGATGTAGTGGTCCAGATTGGCTTTGATCTCGGCGGGCGTGGGCAGTTCGCCTTTGGCTTGGCGGGCCATGTCGTTTTCGGGCAACTCGTCGCGAATGATCTCGTTGCACAGGTCGATGCATTCGTCGCAAATAAAGACCGAAGGACCTGCGATGAGTTTTTTGACCTCGTGCTGGCTCTTGCCGCAAAACGAGCAGTAGAGGGTTTTTTCGCCGTCGGTGCCTTGGGTCTTCGCCATGTCAGGAAATCCAGTTTTGATCGTTAATGATAACCAAACACCCTGCCCCAAAGTGGTGTCTAAACAACAATGCCCCGAACAGGCCTTTTTGAAGCTTGTCCATGGGGTATCGGCAGCAAAAGCCAGGGGTTGAATCGCCCCACGCGGCAGCCAACAAGGCAGGACCGGGACCCCAGGCCCCCACGGACAACCGTGGGAACACGCATCAGGGGCGCTTGGCGATGACCTGGTCGACCAGGCCGTAGTCTTTGGCCTCGTCGGCCGACAGGTAGTAATCGCGCTCGGTGTCGCGCTGGATTTTCTCCAGGGGCTGGCCCGTCTTGTCGGCCAGGATGCGGTTGAGCTGCTCGCGGGTCTTGAGGATCTCGCGGGCGTGGATTTCGATCTCGGTCGCCTGGCCCTGGGTGCCACCCAAGGGCTGGTGGATCATGATCTTGGAGTTGGGCAGGGAATAGCGCTTGCCTTTGGCACCCGCCGACAACAAAAACGCCCCCATGCTGGCGGCCATGCCGATGCACAGGGTCGAGACGTCGGGTTTGATGAAATTCATGGTGTCGAAAATCGACATGCCCGCGCTCACCGAGCCGCCGGGCGAGTTGATGTAGAGCGAAATGTCCTTGTCGGGGTTTTCGCTCTCCAGGAACAACAACTGCGCCACCACCAGGTTGGCGGTCTGGTCATTCACCGGCCCCACCATGAAAATCACGCGCTCTTTGAGCAGGCGGGAATAAATGTCATAAGACCGCTCGCCGCGGCCAGACTGCTCGATGACCATCGGGATCAGGCCCAGGGCCTGGGTGTCAAGTGCGCTCATGGATGAAACTCCGGTTGGGTTTGGGTCATTGACCCATCAATTCGTCAAAGGCCAAAGCCTTTTCGGTGACCTTGGCCAGACCCAAGATGTGGTCGGTCACGTTGTTTTCAATGACCACGGCCTCGACTTCGGACAAACGGCGGTTGTCGCCAAAGTACCAACGCACGACCTCTTCGGGCTTTTCGTAGCTGGCGGCCAGCTCGTCGACATGGGCCTTGATCTGCTCCATGGTGGCGTTGAGGTTGTTGGCTCGAACCAACTCGGCCACCACCAGGCCCATGCGCACCCGCTGCTCGGCCTGGGGGCGGAACAGGTCTTCGGGAATGGGGGCCTTGTCGGCGTCTTTGATGCCGCGCTGCTTCAGGTCCTCGCGGGCGCCCTGGATCAGGCGGTCCACTTCGGCCTGCACAATGGATTTGGGCAGGTCCAACTCGGCCTTGGCGACCAGGGCATCCAGGGCCGCCTGCTTGTTGCGCGACATCAGTCGGGCCTTGACCTCGCGCGACAGGTTCTTTTCAATGTCTTGGCGCAAAGCGGTGACGGTGGCACCGGCCACGCCCAGCGATTTGGCCAGTTCGTCGGTGAGCTCAGGCAGGTGCGAGGCCTCGATTTTCTTCACGGTGACCAGGAAGTCGGCGGTTTTGCCTGCCACTTCTCGGCCGTGGTAATCGGCGGGGAAGGCCAGGGGAAAGGTCTTGCTTTCCCCAACCTTCAGGCCACGCACGGCGTTTTCGAATTCGGGCAGCATCTGGCCTTCGCCAATGATGAAGCTGAAATCACTGGCCTGCCCGCCCTGAAAGACCTCGCCGTCGATCTTGCCCTCGAAGTCGACTTGCACGCGATCGCCGTCGGTGGCGGCTGCGTCGAGCGCACGCTGAGCGAAGGAGCGGCGCTGCTTGCGCAGGATGTCGATGGTTTTGTCGATGGCCTCGGGGCTGACGCTGGCGCTGGCGCGCTCGATCTCGAGGGTGGAGAGGTCGGGCAGCTTGACCTCGGGGTAGACCTCGAACACGGCGTCAAAGGCCAACTGGCCTTCGGGCGCGCCCTCTTTCTCGCTGATGCGGGGTTGACCGGCCACGCGCAGATTGGCCTCGTTGGCGGCCTGGGCAAAGGCCTCGCCGACCTTGTCGTTCATGACCTCGTAGTGCACCGAGTAGCCGTAACGCTGGGCCACGATGTTCATCGGCACTTTGCCGGGGCGAAAGCCGTCGATCTTGACCTGGCGGGCCAGGCGCTTGAGGCGCTCGTTGACTTCGTTTTGAATCAGCTCGGCATTGACGGTCAGGGTCATCTTGCGTTCGAGCTTTTCGAGGGTTTCGACGGTCACGGTCATTTGGTTTTCTCCGGTGTTGGGGCCTGCAGCCCAGGCTGCAGGCGGGATGATCTGAGGTGGTGCGCGGGGGGGGACTCGAACCCCCACACCATTGCTGGCGTCAGGACCTAAACCTGGTGCGTCTACCAATTTCGCCACCCGCGCTAACAAAACAGCCTCGGGCGGTGGATGACAGACCCCCCAAGGCTGCATTGAACAAGGGCTGATTTTACCCTGAAATGCCCTTGGCCTTGACCCGGAACCAGGCCGCGTACATGGCCGGCAAAGCCAGCAGGGTCAGGAAGGTCGCCACGATCAGACCGCCCATGATGGCCACCGCCATCGGCCCCCAAAACACGCTGCGCGACAGCGGGATCATGGCCAACACGGCGGCCGCAGCGGTCAACACGATCGGGCGCAAGCGGCGCACGGCGGCTTCGATGATGGCCTCGCGCGGGGAAACGCCGCGCGCCCGATCCTGTTCGATCTGGTCGATCAAGATGACCGAATTGCGCTGGATCATGCCCATCAGGGCGATCACGCCCAGCAAAGCCACAAAGCCAAAAGGGCGATCAAGCAGCAGCAAGGCCGCTGCGACCCCGGCAATGCCCATGGGCCCGGTCAGGAAAACCAGCATGGCCCGGCTGAAGCTCTGCAACTGCAACATGAGCAGGGTAAAGACGATGAACAGCATCAGGGGAACCCCAGCGGCGATCGAGCTCGACCCCTTCGCGCTTTCTTCGACAGCGCCGGCGACCTCGATGCGGTAGTCGTGCAAGCCTTGGCCCTGCCACTGGGCCTCGAGCTGGCGCAAGGCAGGCAAGAGCTGCTGGGACACGGTTGCGCCCTGCAAGCCCTCGATGATGTCGCTTTGCACCGTGATGGCGTATTGGCGGTTTTCTCGCCAGATCACCCCTGGCTCGAAGTCGTGGCGAACACGCACCAGTTGGCTGAGCGCGATCGATGGACCGTTCGCAGCCGCCACATAGGTGCCCCCCAGGGCCTCGATGCGATCGCGCTCGGCGGCTTGGCCACGCAACACGATGTCGATCAGGCGATCGCCCTCCCTGTACTGGCCAACGGTTGAGCCCGATGCCCACAACCGGATGGCCTGAGCGATGGACTGACTGGACACCCCAAGGGCACGGGCCTTGTCCTGGTCCACCTCCAGCCGCAGCGTTTTGACCTGTTCGTTCCAGTTGTCGTTCACGCCACGCGTGTTGGGGTTCAAGCGCATGGCCTGCTTGACTTCGTCGGCCCTGACCCGCAGCACCCCAGGGTCGACCCCCACCACCCGAAACTGCACCGGATAAGGAACGGGGGGGCCATTGGGCAGCAGCTTGATGCGGGCGCGCACCTCGGGGAACTCGGCCGCCAGAACGGCAGGCAAGGCCAAACGCAAGTGTTCGCGCTCGCGCAAGTCCCGGGGCACGACGATGAATTGGCTGACGTTGCTTTGCGGAAAAATCTGATCCAGCGGCAGGTAAAAACGTGGCACGCCCGAGCCCACCCAGGTGGTCACGCTGACCACCCCGCTCTCGGACATCAGGCGTTGTTCGATGCGACGGCCCACGTCGGCGTTGTGCGCCATGGACGCCCCCTCGGGCAACCAGGTGTCGATCAAGATTTCGGGACGACTCGAATCCGGGAAAAACTGCTGTTGGACCCGCCCCATGCCCACCAAGCCCAAGAGCAGGGTCAGCACGGTCAGACCGATGGTGAGCCAGCGGTGGTCCACGCACCAGCTGACCCAGGCCCTGAAGCGGCGGTAGAAGGGCGAGTCAAAGAGCTCGCCGTGGACTTCAGAGGGAACGTGCTTGTCATCGCGCAACAACCAGTGGCCCAACAAAGGCACGAAGAACACCGACACCCACCAACTGAGCAGCAAAGCCAGTACGGTGACGGCAAAAATGGCAAAGGTGTACTCGCCGGTGACCGATTTGGCCAAACCGATGGGGACAAAACCCGCGGCGGTGATCAGCGTGCCGGTCAACATGGGCATGGCGGTGACCTCGTATGCGAACGTCGCGGCGCGGAAGCGGTCGTATCCCTCTTCCATTTTGCGCACCATCATCTCGACGGCGATGATGGCGTCGTCGACCAGCAGGCCGAGCGCGATGATCAACGAACCGAGCGAGATTTTGTGCAAGCCGATGCCCCAGATGTGCATGGCCATGAACGTCATCGCCAGCACGAGGGGGATCGTGATGCCGACCACCAAACCGGGCCGCCAGTCGACCCGCCAACCCCAACGCCCGCCCCGTTGCAAGCCCAGCGACAGCAGGCTGACGGCCAACACGATGACCACCGCTTCGATCAGCACGCGCACGAACTCTTGCACCGACTGGGCCACCGCTCGGGGTTGGTCCTGAATTTGGGTCAGCGTGACGCCCACGGGCAAAGCGCGTTGGATGTCGCTGGCCGCTGCGCGCAAGGCCTGCCCCAGGGCGATGATGTCGCCCCCCTTGGCCATGGAGATGCCCAGGGCGATCACGGGCTCGCCCTGGTGCGAGACCAAGACTTGGGGCGGGTCGATCAGCCCACGCCAGACCCGGGCGATGTCGCCCAGACGGATCTGCGCACCGGCGCTGCCGCGCAGCGGCATGGCGCGCAAATCCTCGGGTGAATGAAAAGCGCCGTCCACGCGCACCGCGATCTGATCGTGCGTGCTTTGCAAAGTGCCGGCGTTCTCGACCGCGTTTTGTTGCCCCAACTGGGCCATGACGGCGTTCAGGTCCAGGCCATACTGGGCCATGCGAGCGGGCACCAGGTCAATGTAGATTTTTTCCGGCTGATCGCCGTAGAGCTCCACCTTGGCGACGTCGGGCACGCGCAACAGGCGCTGGCGCACCGACTCGGCCAAGTCCTTTTGCTCGGGGGCTGAGAAACCAGGCGCGCGCAGGGCGTAAATGACACCAAAGACATCGCCAAATTCGTCGTTGAAAAACGGCCCCTGCACGCCAACTGGCAGGGACTGTCGCATGTCGCCCACTTTTTTGCGCACGCTGTACCAAACGTCGCTGACTTCACCGGGTGGAGAAGAGTCCTTGAGCTGAAAGAGGATCAAGGATTCACCAGGTTTGGAATAGCTGCGAATCTTGTCCGCATGGGGCACTTCCTGCAAAGTGCGTTCGATTTTGTCGGTCACCTGCTCGGCGATCTGGGCCGCGCTGGCCCCAGGCCAATACGCCCGCACCACCATGGCCCGAAAGGTGAAGGGCGGGTCTTCGTCCTGCCCAAGTTGAAAATAAGACGACACGCCAAACACCAACAACACCACCATCAGGTAGCGCGTCAAGGCCGGGTGGCGCAGGGCCCACAAGGAAAGGTTGAAGCGCCCGCTGGCGCCGGGCTGCTCGCTCATGGCCGGCTCCGCACGGGGGTGGCGGTGTCGATGCTGTTGTGCGGCGGCGGGTTTTTTGGCACATAGGGGGTGACGACTTGGCCCGATGCCAGGGCATGGCCACCGGCAGCGACCACCTGCTGACCGGCCTTGAGGCCCTCGCCCACCAGCACCTGATCTCCCCGATAACCCAGCACCTGCACGCCCTGAAAACGCACGCTGTGGCTGGTTTCGTCGTACACCCAGACACCGGCTTGGCCTTGAACATGCACCAGTGCCGGGGTGGGCAAAGCCCATCCGGGCGGGGTGACGGACATCCCCACCGACCAGACGCGGGCGGTTTGCCCCAGGGCCCAATCGACGCCGCTGGGCAGGTCGATGCGGATCAGGAAACTGCGGGTCTGCGGATCGGCGCTGGCCGACACCTCGCGCACGCGCGCAGGCACCGGCTGAGGGTCCCCCCAACGCGACACCTGGACCGCCTGACCGACTTTCCAGCGCGCCACCTGGTCTTCGGCCACCCAGGCCTGGACCTCACGCGGTCCATCCCAGGCCACACGCAAGACCGGCGCGCCGGCGGCAAGCACCTGCCCGGGTTCGGCCTCGATGCCCATGACCACGCCCGATTGTGGGGCCATGAGTCGCGTGTAGCGCGACTGGTTGGCCTGCAATTCGTTTTGCGCCTGGGCCTGCTCCAGTTGGGCCTGAGCGGTTTGCCAAGCCGACTGGCGGCGCTCCCATTCGGCCTGACCGATGAAACCCTGCTTGAAAAGGGCCTCATGGCGGCGCATGTCGGCCAGTGCCAAATCACGCTGCGCTTGGGCAGCAGCCACCTGGGCCCGAGCGGCCTGGCTGCTCAAGCCGGGATCTTGGGGGTCCAGTTCGGCCAAGGTTTGGCCCGCTTTGAATCGCTGGCCCAACGCGACATGGCGCTGCGTCAGCAAGCCGCCGATGCGAAACGAAAGCCGGGCCTCGTGGCGGGCGCGCACCTCGGCGGCCCAGCCCAGGGCTTGCGCATCGGGCGCCTCTTGGACCTTGATCAATTTGACCGACCGTACGGGCTCGGGGGCGGGCGCGTGGCGCGAACATGCGACCATCAGGGGCAACAGCGCAACAGCAACAAGAAGTTGGGTGGACATGGCGTCGATCCGATTAATAACCAATTGGTCATTAATTTACCATGAAATGACACTTGACAGACAATCAGGGACATGTCGCCTGCCCCACTGCCAACCGAACGACCAGCCACCTCGACGGACCTGCCGCGCTTGATTCAAGGGGTGGCGCGTTCATTTGCGCTCAGTCTGCTTGTCTTGCCTGCCGGCATGCGCACGCCTGTCGGTTTGGCCTATGTGCTGGCCCGCGCCAGCGACACGGTCGCGGACAGCATGGACGTGGGCGCGCGTGACCCTGCTCAGAGGATCGCGCGGCTGCGGGCGCTCGATGCCCTGCAAGAAGCGATTCGCGCCAGTGCCCAAGAACCGCCCGAGACCGCTGGCCTGTTGGGGCCCAGCATCGGTGACCTGGGCCCAGTGCCCAAAGCCGAAGAGCAGCACCTGCTGCACCAACTCGACGCGCTGGTCGCAGGCTTGCGCGTGCTGCCCGCCGACGACCGGCAACGCATCGCCGAGGTCTGCGACACCATCGTCTCAGGCCAACGGCTCGATCTGCAACGCTTTGACCATGGTGCGGGCGAGCTGCACGCCCTGACGCGCAGCGCCGAACTGCTGGACTACACCTGGCGCGTAGCGGGTTGCGTGGGTCACTTTTGGAGCGCGTCCTGCGAAGCCCACGTGCCGATGTGGCGCACCCGCCCCCTGGACGCGATGATGGCCGATGGTGCCCGCTTCGGCATGGGCCTGCAAAGGCTGAACCTGCTGCGCGACACCTGCCAAGACCTGACACTGGGCCGTTGCTACTGGCCGATCGAAGAGTTGGATCGGGTGGGGTTGACAGCACCCGCGCTGGCGCAGGCGGTGCACGCGCGCGATGCGGTGGCGCTGCAGGCCATGCGCCCCTTGATGGCAAACTGGATCGAACACGCCCGGGTCGATCTGAGCCGAGGCATCGCCTACGCCGTGGCCGTGCGACCCGTGCGCTTGCGCTGGGCCTGCGCCCTGCCCGCTTTGCTCGGCTTGCAGACGCTGCGGGCCATCGAACACCTCGGCCCGCTGGCGCTGACCCAATCGGTCAAGGTGCCGCGGACCTGGGTCTATCGCCTGATGCTGCGACTGGCTCTCGGGGGGCTGCGACCGCGCGCACTGCAACGCCTTGCCCTGCACCTGGGCGCCAAGCCCCTGGGTGCGGCGGGCCTGGCGGACAATGGGACAATGGCGACATGACACCGCAAGAGTATGTGCAACAGAAAGCGGCGGCCTCGGGCAGCAGCTTTTACTATGCGTTTTTGTTTTTGCCGCCCCCCCGTCGACAGGCGATCACGGCCTTTTATGCGTTTTGTCGCGAGGTCGACGACGTGGTCGACGAGGTGCACGAACCCGACGTGGCCCGGGCCAAGCTGGCCTGGTGGCGACACGAGGTGCAACAGGCTTTCGCCGGCCAAGCCCAACACCCCGTGACCCAGGCGCTGATGCCGGGCGCGCAGGCGTTTGGCCTGC
>JACCDW010737548.1_pt1 | contig 10292 bp, 8 predicted proteins | sample 7449781 | NCBI WGS metagenome assembly JACCDW01 (sample SAMN15323449, study PRJNA562643) | freshwater metagenome | isolation source: river surface water | place: USA:Blue River Watershed | collected 2017-08-18 | reverse complement strand
GAAGAGATATCAAAGATTGTTGAGGTTTTGACTAGTGAACAAAAAAAGAAAGTAGTGGTGCTTGATCAAGACGAAAGTGTTTTGGGATTGATCTATGCTGAAGACGCCCAAGCCTTGTTTAGTAAACTACCAGTTGAGTCACTTTATGATATTACTGGCTTGGATGATGGTTCTAAACCTTTTGATGCTCCAGTTAAAAAATTTCAAGCGCGGTATCGGTGGCTAATTTTAAATCTCGTCACTGCCTTTATGGCTGGGTCGATGATCTTTATTTTTAAAGATACCATTGATCGGCTGGTGATTATGGCGATGTATATTCCGATCGTGGCCGGAATGGGGGGAAATGCTGCCGCCCAGGCCTTCGCGGTTATGTTGCGAGCTATTACTCTTGGGACCATTACTTTGAAGACTGGTATCAAAGCAATTAAAAACGAAGTCTTAGCTGGCCTCTTGAATGGTTTAGTGATCGGTTCAATCGTGACGGTTATCTCATTGTTATGGAATCATAGTCTGATGCTTGGGGTAGTAGTGGGTTTAAGTATGGTCGGGGTACACATCATTGCTGGACTATTTGGGGCGACTGTTCCGCTGGTTCTTAAGTACTTCGGTAAAGACCCAGCTTCAACTTCTACTATCTTCATCACGACCGCTACCGATTTATTTGGGCTTTTGTTTTTGCTTGGTTTGGGGACGCTTCTCCTGCTCTAGGCTTTTGTGCTTTTTACTACAGACACCACGAATTGTCAGTTCGATATCGTTAATGGTGAAGTCTGGTAAAGAAAATTCTCTAATCAGTTTTTGATCGTTTAAGGTAAAGTGAATAACCTCTTCGCATTCGGTACAAATAGCGTGATGATGAGGGGTCTCTTGGATTTCAAATCGCGCTTCGTCAGCAAAGTTTAGTTTTTTTACTTGTCGGTGGGAAACAAAAGCTTCAAGGTTGCGATAGATAGTCGCAAGGTTAATGGTAGGGAGTTTTTTGTGGATGTCGTTAGCGGAAAGAGCGGCGCGGCTTTTGGTTAAGACGTTTAAAATGGCCTCGCGGCTTTTGGTCGTTTTCATACTTTGATTTTAACTTAGTGAGGGAACAATGTCCACAGTATACAAATGCGAATAGTTTGCAATTAATAAATAATCTGCTACAATGCAAATCATTCGCATTTATTATTTTAAGTTAGAATCAAATGTTAATTGAAGTGCTTTTTGCCGGTTTTGTAGTAATGCTAGCTTCGCTTGTAGGGGTCATATTCTTACAAAAAACCGCACAGTCGTTCCTGGAGACAAGGTTGCCGTATTTAATTTCTTTTTCGGCGGGAGTTTTCCTGTTGGTCTCAGGGGCTCTCATATTTGAGGTTTTTGAAGTTTCCGAATCGCTGTTGCAGGGAGCTTTGTTTGTGGTCATAGGCTATTTGTTAGCTTTCTTGTTACATAAGATCTTGCCCGAAACTCATCACCACCACGACCCGTCTTGTCGTGATTCCCATAAAGCCGCCCGCAAAATTATTATTGGTGATTCGATCCATAATATTGCTGACGGTATTGTGTTGGTCGGGGCTTTTGCGGTATCTCCAGCTCTCGGGGTAGCGGTCACGGTTTCGGTCTTTATTCACGAAGCTCTGCAGGAAATATCAGAATTTTTTATTCTACGTCAGGGTGGATATAGTGTAAGGAAGGCATTGTCGGTTAATTTTCTAGTATCGAGCACGATCTTTATTGGTATCTTGTTAGGTTACTTCGCTCTAGCTTCGCACGATCTTGAGGTGATTCTTTTGGCTTTGAGTGCGGGATTTTTCCTTCAGGTTGTCTTTCATGATCTTTTACCAAGACCCAGTCACAGTAATGATCGAAAACAGTTCAGCAAACATTTTCTACTTGTTGTCCTTGGAGTCTTGGTAATGGGTCTAGTAGCCTCCGCCCTTGGTGAAAGTCATGGTCATGGGGACGAGCAACATACCAGTCATGAGTCACCTGACGATCATGATTTAGATCGTCACGAAGAAGAGTCGGTACAGAGATAAGACTACAAAATTCCTAGTGGTAAGGGGTTAGCAGTCACTTTACTATTCAACTACGAAAAATCCCGCACCACTATGGTGGGGGATTTGTTATAATAGACTAGTATGAATATAACCACATTTTTGAGTCTCTACTTTATTAGTATCCCAGTCTTCATTATCATTGATTATTTTTGGATTGGGATTATCGCTAAGGATTTTTATCAAGTTCGACTAGCACATTTGTTTGGAGAATTTAACTTAACGGCAGCTATCATTCTCTACGTTGTTTTATTGGTTGGCCTCACTTTCTTTGCTATTTATCCAGCGTACCAGGCCGGTAGCCTCGTACAAGCAGTGGTCTATGGAGCCTTGTTTGGATTTTTCACCTACTTCACCTACGACCTTACCAACCAAGCGACACTGAAGGATTGGCCAGTTATAGTGACGATTATCGATATCGCTTGGGGTACTTTTGTTTCAGGATTGGTTTCAGGCCTAGTCTTTTCGATTTATCGACTTTTCTAGCTATGGCAGTTTCCAAGATGAGTTTTTGGACAACCTATATAATGCTGGGAGTTGTGTTGGTAGTCTTTGGATTGTTTGGTTGGTTTCTCTACACAGCTAGTCAAAAAGATCCGGCATTTGCGGTCACCTCGCCAATGAAGATTGATGGAGTGGTAGTACAGGCGTCGATTGCTAAAACTTTACCCGAGCGAATTAGGGGCCTATCAGGTACCAAATCCCTCCCCAAGAATGTGGTCAAATTATTTGTGTTTAATTCACCAGGACAACATTCAATTTGGATGAAAGACATGAATTATGCAATCGATATACTTTGGGTTGATGATCTTGGTAAGATTGTTCATATCGAGAGAGAAGTGTCTCCGGAGACGTACCCAGAAGCTTTTACTTCACCATCACCAGCTTACTACGTGATCGAGACAAAAGCGGGTTTCACTAAAGAAAAAGGCATTGAGGTAGGAGAAATAGTAGATTTCCCTAAGTAATAATTTTGTGTTATAATATTTCGGCATGATGATCGCTTTCTTAAAGCTTCAGTTTTAGGAAAGAGGAAAGTCCGAACACGTCCACACTTGTGTGGAGAGGGGTAGCGGGTAACTCCCGTCTGGCGTGAGCCAAGAGGTGCGAGCAGAGACGCCAAACTCGAAAGAGAGAGGTACCCACATGTGGGGTAAGTCCATCTGGTAACAGGTGGGGTGAAACGGCAAAACCCTTACTTACGTGCAAGGCCGTGCCGAGTCTTGTACTCGGAGTGCCGCTTGAGGTAGAAGGCAACTTCTATCCTAGATAAATGATCATCCGGTTTTACCGACAGAATTCGGCTTAGATGCCAACAAAGCACCCGTAAGGGTGCTTTGTTGTATGTTACAATAAGTTCATTGTTAGGAGGTGATTATTGTAACTGTTTTTTATGAAGCCAAATATTTTTTTACCGGATTTACAAAAAATTTATAGTGATAATTTAGGAGAGTATCTAAAGCAGATCGCTCAGGTGTTTATCATTTTTTGCTTTGCTTTGCTGCCGATCTTTTTTATCCCTGGAGTGTTCACTTTTTTGGGGTATACCAAGGTCTATCTAGTTGCGGTTTTCTTGCTATTGGCAATTATCTTTAGTTGCTTCTCGATTTTGCGTAGTGGTGTAATACGTTTGTTTATACCACTTTCACTTGCTTTCTTTTGGTTTCTGGCGATCATATCGTTGGTTTCTGCCTTACTGACCTCCGATAGGACTGAGGCTATATACGGAGGGGTAGTCGATACTGGTTCGGCAAGCTTCCTGATCCTGCTAGCTGTCGTGATGACGGTCGCCCAGATCTTTCGCGGTGGAGAAGGGGCAATAAAACGCACAGTTTTTGGTCTAGGTATTGCTGCTTTGTTACTACAGCTTTTTCAGGTTCTTCGAGTAATAGTTGGCCCAGAGTTCTTAAGTTTTAAAGTCTTCAACACCAACACCTCCAGTCTCATTGGTAGTTTTAATGATTTGGCAATCTTCTCGGGATTAACTGTCATTATAGGTCTTGTCTATCTACAAAGTGTTAGAGATTCACTTGTAAGGAAGATCTTGCTCACTATTTTGGTATTATTGTCTTTATTCACGATGGCTCTGGTTAACTTCCAGGCTGTTTGGATGGTGGTTGGCTTTGTGAGTTTTATAATTTTACTCTACACCATTGCGCGCGATACTTGGCTTAGGGGAAGTGTCGACGCTAGTGGTAATAAGATCTCGCGCTTTACACTAGTTTTGGTTGGTGTAACTTGTTTAATTTCAGCTTTCTTTGTAATTGGGGGTGACTTTTTCTCTGGTGCTCTATCGAGGGCTACTGGTATCAGTTATTTAGAAGTTAGACCTTCGTTTACTGCCACTACGCAGATCATCGACTCTGTGTGGTCACAAAATATCCTTTTAGGTTCAGGCACTAATCGCTTCGAAGATGCTTGGCGACAATTTAAAGACCCAGCTATCAATGCCACAGCGCTTTGGACAACTGACTTTAATGCTGGTAATGGTTACTTTACAACTTTATTAGTTACTACTGGCTTAGCGGGAGGTTTGGCCTTGCTTGGGTTCTTGTTAGCGTTCCTTTACGTTGGTTACCAACTTCTTTATCAGATGAAACTGGAAAATGAGCAGAAGTATCGACTTGCGACAGTAGTTTTTGCTGCAGCTTTATATCTTTGGCTTATGTCGCTGTTGTACGTACCAGGAGTCGTCTTGCTACTTCTGGCAGCTCTCGCTACAGGCTTTACTTTTACGATTTACGCCGAAGCTCTACCTAGTAAAGGGTTGCTATTAAATGTCTCCGAAAAACGTCAGTACGGAATGTTACTAATTATCTTTGTGTTGGTGGTAATTTCGACATCGGTAGTGTCTTTCATTAAGGTTAGTAAAAATTACTACGCTAACGTAATTTATAACAAAGCTTTAGTTACTTACGTTCAAAACCAAAACCCAGCTGAACTTGACTCAGCACTTGCCCGCGCTACTCTACTTAATCCTATCGACACCTATGTAGCCGAGAGAGCACGATTGCGTTTGGTAGAAATTGGCAGGATTAATGCTCTACAGGAACCGACCCCAGCTGATGAACAAAAATTTTCTACTGCGATGAACGAGGGAGCTGATCTTAGTAGTCGAGCTATTGCTCTTGATCCAACTGATCCAGACAACTACCTTCTCTTAGCTAATTTTCTAGCTGTGTACGATCCAAGCACAACTCCGGCTGTGAAAGAAAGAACGGAGAGTATTCTAAAGCAGGCCCAAGCGCTTGATCCTAAAAATCCTTCCTACTTATTAGGTCTCGCACAATATGCTACTCGGAGTGGCGATAATGCTGCGGCAAAGTCTTATCTAACGGAGGCTGTTAGGTTGAAACCAAATTACACAGCTGCTTTACTACAATATGCTAGTATCGATATTGCTGAAGGGAATGCTACTTCAGCGATTGCTATTACTCGTTCTATTATTTCGATTGAGCCACAAAATCCCGCTCGCTACCTACAGTTAGGTCTCCTCCTGGCGGCTAGTAATGATCTAAACAACGCGATCTTGGCTTACAAATCAGCCTTAACTCTTGACCCTAATTACGCCAATGCTCGTTACTATCTAGCTCTAGCTTATAACGCAAGTGGTAAACGAGATGAGGCGATCGCGGAATTAAAAATCGTACAAAACACCAATCAAGATAATGAATTAGTAAAACGTGTAATTGAGAGACTCGAGTCAGGTCTACCGACTGAAGTTGAAGCAGGAAAAGCGGCTGAAGCAGTGGTTGAGGGGGAGGTAAAGAAGGATGGAGAGGTGATTACGACCGACAATCCACCAAAGAGCGATTTGATTACGCCAGTTAATGCCGTACCAGAAAGTAATCCTTCTACACCGGCTGATAATCAGACGGCGGTAGAGGCGAGTGCTACTAGTACTCAATAAAACCGATGGTGAAGCGGGTAATACAGTTGATGTATAGTGAAATCAAGGGCTTACATCAAGCCGCCTACATTCTTGCTCTTTTTGCCTTTGGCTCTCAGCTCTTAGCTTTGATTCGAGATCGATTACTGACCCATACCTTTGGAGCGGGATTAGAGCTTGATCTTTATTACACCGCTTTTAAGATCCCGGATTTACTTTTTGTTTTGTTCGCATCGGTGCTGTCGGTCTATGTTTTGTTACCTTTTGTTACTAAAGCGAAGTTAGAAAGTAATGAGGCGGCACAAAAAGTTCTCAGCCAAACTTTTACGATCTTTATTGCTATTTACCTGGCTTTGGCGGCCATTATATTTATAGCGACACCAACTCTCATCACCTACCTCTTTCCAGGATTTCAGGGGGAGGTCGAAACCCTTACTTGGTTAATTCGCATCCTCCTTATACAACCCTTCCTCTTAGGAATTTCCAGTCTCTTCGGGGTAGTAACACAGTTGTCTAAACGTTTTGTGATTTATGCAATAAGTCCTCTTATTTATAATCTCGGAATTATCGGGGGGATCTTATTCTTGTTTCCCAGCTATGGATTGTCAGGGTTGGTAGCCGGAGTGGTCCTGGGAGCCCTTGGTCATGTTTTGGTGCAGTGGCCACTTCTGCGTGGTAGTGAGTTGTCTTTTGGTTTGGTACGGAATTTTGATAAGGCACTACTTAAGTCAATTTGTCTTGTGGCGATTCCGCGTGCCTTCACTCTTTCTGTACATCAAGTGACTCTGCTGGCACTTGTTGGTATGGCTACGCTTATGACGCCAGGTTCAGTTGCCGTTTTTCAACTCGCTCATAATCTGCAGTCGGTACCACTATCGATCATTGGGGTGAGTTATTCGGTTGCTGCCTTCCCGGTGTTAGCTGACTTGTTCTCACAGAAAAAACTTTCCGAGTTCACCAATCACCTTCTGACTGCTTTCCGTCATATTATATTTTGGTCTTTGCCGATCATTGCCTTAGTGATTGTTCTTCGGGCGCAAATTGTCCGTGTAGTTTTTGGTAGCGGTGAGTTTAATTGGCACGACACGAAGTTGACCGCAGCCGCTTTGGCCCTCTTCATCGTGTCACTTTTAGGACAAGCTATCTTACTTCTCCTTACTCGGTCCTTTTATGCTGCTGGTAACACTAAGACACCATTTTTTGTGGCGTTGTTTGGCTCAGCACTAACCATTAGTACTGCCTTAGTATTAACTGATCTATACAGTCAAAGTTCTTATCTACAAAACGGAATTACAAACCTACTCCGCTTGGAGTTGGTACCAGGTACGGAGGTGTTAGCGTTGGCTATGGCTTTTGTTTTTGGTGTTATGGTAGAAACGGTTATACTTTTGATCCTCTCTGGCTCGAAGTTCCTGGTACCTTTTGTGACTTTAGGTCGACAGTTATTGGAGGCGTGCATTGCCGGGCTTGCGGCCGGAATCACATCTTACGCCACCCTAAATTTTGTAGTTTATGGCATCAATCAAGAGACTTTTATGGGTATTTTGATTCAGGGAGGAATAGCCGGTATTCTCGGTCTTTTGGCGGCGATATTGTCTTATCACTTGCTTGGCTCAAAGGAACTTAAAGAGATTTATCGTTCTTACCACTCAAAAATCTTTAAAACTGACATTATTGCTCCGCAACAAGAAACCCTCTAGCATTTTCTCTAAAGTAGGGTAGAGTACAGGGAACTATGGAAAATCGAATTAGAAACTTTAGTATTATTGCTCACATTGATCATGGTAAGTCGACTTTGGCTGACCGTATGCTCGAGATCACCAAAACAGTCGAAGAACGGAAAATGAAAGAACAAGTCCTCGACTCAATGGAGCTCGAACGGGAACGGGGAATCACGATTAAAATGCAGCCGGTGCGAATGGGATTTACATATGAAGGGGAAGAATATCAGTTAAATCTTATTGACACTCCTGGTCACATCGATTTTTCTTACGAAGTTTCTCGGGCGCTAAAGGCGGTGGAAGGAGTACTACTCCTCATCGATAGCACCCAAGGCATCCAGGCTCAAACCCTAACAACTCTCTCCATGGCCAAGGAACAAGGTCTGACTATCATCCCTGTTCTCACGAAGACCGACATGAATCATTCACGCCCCGAAGAAATTGGTCAGTCAGTTGCTACCTTATTATCTTGTGATGTTAAAGACATTCTTCTGGTTTCGGGCAAGACAGGTGCCGGGGTAAAAGAGTTGCTGGAAGAAATCTGTCGTCGCATTCCACCGCCTCGACCATCGGAACTGCCAGCGTATCGTGGTCTCATCTTTGATTTTCAGTATTCTAATCACCGGGGAATAATTGTCTTTATGCGTGTTTTTGATGGGGAAGTGAAAAAGGGCGATGAGTTACGCTTTGTGGCGAGTGGAAATACCTTTACCGCGCTTGAGGTCGGTAAGGTAACTCCGCAAGAGGTGCCAGTGTCTAGTCTTAAGGCCGGAGAAATCGGTTATATTGTGACGGGGATCAAAGAACCAGGCGTGGCTTCTGTCGGTGACACCTTAGTCTTTACCAAAAAACCAGTCGAGGCTTTGCCTGGTTATCAGGAGGCAAAACCAGTAGTCTGGGCTTCAATCTTTCCTGATAGTCAGGATGATTTTACAATTTTGCGACAAGCCTTGGATCGCCTTAAGCTCTCCGATTCATCTCTCTCCTACGAAGAAGAATCTTCTGGCGTGTTAGGTAGAGGCTTTCGTTGTGGTTTTTTGGGTATGTTACACCTGGAAATTGTGACCGAAAGGTTGCGACGAGAGTTTAATATCGAAATTATTATTACCTCACCGTCGATTGCCTACGAGGTTACTTTTGCTGATGGACAAGTCGAATCAATCTATGCGGCCAACCGTTTCCCGGAATATGGTGTCCAGGCCAAGATAAGGGAACCTTGGCTTTTAGGACAAATTATTACTCCGACTGATTATGTAGGAAACATAATGACTCTTTTGTTTGAGCACGAAGGAGGTATTATTGAAACCGAAGTGCTTGATGATGGTCGAAATCTTTTGGCGATTGAGATGCCACTGCGCGAACTGATGCGTAACTTTTTCGATAAACTAAAGAATGCTTCTAGTGGGTATGCGTCTCTGTCGTACGAAATCGCGGAGCTTAGACCAGCTAGCGTCGTGCGTCTTGATGTGTTAGTAGCGGAAGAACTCATCACTGCCTTTTCTCGGGTGGTTGGGGAAAGACGAGCGGAGTTTGATGCTCGGGCGGTAGTCGAAAAACTCTATGACATTCTTCCGCGTCAGCAATTTGTAACTAAGATCCAGGCTAAGGTGCGAGGAAAGATTATTGCCTCTAAGTCACTTTCTGCGGTCCGTAAAGACGTAACTGGTTATTTGTATGGTGGTGATATTACGCGAAAGATGAAACTTCTAGAAAAGCAGAAAAAGGGTAAAAAGAAGGCTCTTGAACTAGGTAAGTCACGAGTTAATATACCCCAAGAGGTATTTATGAAGATGATTAAGAGCGACTAGGTGCTCATTAATTCCACTCCGCCAGAGTAGGTAAAGATCATGCTTAAGATAATCAAAACTGCAATTACCCCCCAAACCCACTTAATAATTCCCTTGGTTCGTTTCGAAAAAAGTATACTCATAGTGCTAGAATAGTATCATATGTTCGATTTCCAGCAAAAGCGAAAGTGGCGGACAGTCATTTCTTCCCGGATTACCCAGGGTGTTTTGGTGATTATGACAATAATGGTTAGCTTTAGTGCCTATGACCGCTATTTAATTGCTCGTGACATGTCTGAACGTCGGACTGATATTGAAACCGAAATTAAAAATTTAAACGAAAGACGGTCTGATCTTGAGAAGGAGGTGAATTATTTGGAGAGTGAGAGAGGAATGGAAGCGGAAATGAGGCGACAGTTTGATATGGCACGAGAGGGAGAGAAGGTGATCTTGATTGTTGACGATCAAAATTCCGTTGTCGAAGAAATATCTACCACTACAAACGATATCGAAGAAGAAGTCCGTGCGTGGTACCAGTTTTGGTGATATAATCTGCTAATTAATAATTTAAGTTATTTCGTATGGGAAAAAACGTTACTATTTACAGTACTCCGGTCTGTCATTTCTGTCATGCTGCCAAGGATTTTTTTGCCGCTAACAATGTAAGTTATACCGAACATGATGTGGCAAGTGATGCCGCTAAGCGTCAAGAAATGATCGAGCTCACTAGTCAGATGGGGGTGCCAGTAATTCGGATTGATGATGATATTATTATTGGCTTTGATGAACCAAAACTAAAGGAACTTCTTGGTCTCTAAGAATAAAGCAAAACGCACCACGCAAGTGGTGCGTTTTGCTT
>JACCDW010330358.1_pt1 | contig 10292 bp, 10 predicted proteins | sample 7449781 | NCBI WGS metagenome assembly JACCDW01 (sample SAMN15323449, study PRJNA562643) | freshwater metagenome | isolation source: river surface water | place: USA:Blue River Watershed | collected 2017-08-18 | reverse complement strand
CTGCCAGGCGTCCACGGAGGTTGTCAGGAATAGTCTGATTCCAAATCACACTTCGGAAGAGGGCGCTGACTTGATCGGATGCCCCAGCTACTGCCAGGCAGAGAAGGACGAAGAAGAGAGAGTGCGTCAGGCCAGAGAGTGCAATAGCGCCTCCCCAGCCGATTGCTGCCCAGATAATTGCTCGACCGTGGAACCGATAATTTTTTGTCCACCCACTTGTCAGGGTCACCACGATTGAACCTGTTATCCCCGCCGCATAGAAAAGTCCCAAGGCCCACGGAGCTCCTAGAAGATCTGCCCAGAATGGAAAGAGTGCATTAGGCATTGCAAAGAACATTGCAGCAAGATCGACAACATAGGTGGCAAGGAGATCTTGGCGACTACATGCATATCTCACACCCTCCCATAACGCAGCCAGAGATGGCTTTTCGGCCTCATTGGAAGGTGGGATATTTCTTACCCGCGCAAGGAAAACAAGTGAGATTAAGTAGGTGACGATATCGAATATGTATCCAGCGCTAATGGAGAATGTAGAAAAAATAATTCCACCCAGAGTTGGTCCGATAATAAAACCGAATTGCCATCTCAAAGTAAGCAGGTTGCTAGCACTGGGAAGATCTTCATGGCTGACGAGTCTGGGCAAGATGGCACCCATCGAAGGTCGCTGCAATCCATCGACTACTGCAAAGAGGGCTGCCGCCACATAGATGGCGATGACAGATGGGTTGGCTAGCAAAGAGTTGCCCAATAGGGCGAAGACGATCAGCAAGGCTCCAGCCTCTGTCGCCCAGATCATCTTCTTGCGATCGACGGTATCTGCCAAAACTCCGCCATAGAGGCCGAAGATGATGAGGGGAGTAATCTCAATAACGCCCAGCAAGCCGACAGCAAGGTAGGAGTCGGTGATTTCTTTGAGCTGGAATGGCAGAGCCACATAGGTGATCATCGAACCCAGGTAGGAGACAAGCCCTGCAGCCCAGAGGTTTCTAAAGTCTGGATACTTCTTGAGCGGGGTGAGGTCGATTGTGAAGTTCGAGAGCTTGCGAGCCATATGGGGATACTAGTTACTCAAGAAGAGATAGCAAGCCTTTAGTGAAATGTCTGCGCTTCTGTCGGAAATTGGCCAGTGCGAACCTCATCTGCAAACTCTTTCGTTGCATCAAGAAGTTCTTGGCGAAGATTGCGATATGCCTTGGCAAGCTTGGGCGGCTTTGCCGTCAGTCCTGCCATATCTGTCCAGACAAGGACTTGGGCATCAGTTCCACTGCCTGCACCAATACCAATCGTGGGAATAGAAAGAGCTGCGGTGATAGTACGAGCGAGTTCATCTGGCACAAGCTCTAAAACAATTGCAAAGGCGCCAGCTGCTTCAAGGGCGAGAGCTGCAGCAACCATCACATCTCCATCGCTTCTGCCCTGCACTCGATATCCACCTAATTGGTGAAGTGATTGAGGAGTCAGGCCTAAGTGGCCCATGACTGGAATCCCAGATGTGGTGAGCTTTTTAATCGTTTCGATGTGGGCACCTTCAAGTTTGACTGCCATCGCTCCAGCTTCTTTAAAGAAGCGAGTAGATGTTGCAAGGGCTTGTTCAGGAGAGCTTTCATAGGATCCAAAGGGAAGGTCTGCAACCACCATGGCACGATGTGATGATCGCACCACCGCACGAGTCAGAGGGATTAACTCATCTACTGTGACAGGGATGGTGTTCTCTTCACCTAAGAAGTTATTGCCTGCACTATCGCCCACAAGCAGAACTGGGATGCCAGCCTCATCGAAGATGGATGCAGTCATCTGCTCATAGCTGGTGAGCATCGCCCACTTCTCACCGCGTTCTTTGGCAGCTTTAAGGTCCATGATGGTGACGCGACGGTGCGAGGCCCCGCCATAAAGGGTCGTTGATGACATATTTCTTCTCCAGACTCGAAGCCGCAAAGGGTCCCCGGTGCAAGAAGAAACGATACTCCCGTACTCTTGAACTATGAAGTTGAGAGTGGCGATGGCTCAGGTCAATCCGAGCGTCGGAGACCTTTCAGGCAATGCCGCCCTCATACTCGCTCATGCTGAGATGGCCGCCAAAGGTGGAGCACAGATAGCTCTCTTTCCTGAGATGGTGCTGACTGGCTATCCAGTTGAAGATCTCGCTCTTCGCACCTCTTTTCAAGAGGCAAGTCGCAAGGCTATAGAGGTCTTGGCACAAGCGATGCCAGTGGAACTGACCAGCATTGTCGGATACCTGGACTGCGTAGATGGATCTCCAGCCAATCGAGTAGCTGTGATTTCAGGCGGAAAGATTCAAGCTCGATATACCAAGTGCCACCTACCTAACTACGGTGTCTTTGATGAGTATCGCAATTTTGTTCCAGGAGATCAGAGCCTTGTAGTTCGTATCCATGGGGTCGATGTGGGAGTTCTTATCTGTGAAGATCTCTGGATAGATGGCGGAGCAACAGCAACTCTTGCTGCTCGTACACCAGGTCTAGTTCTTGTGCCCAATGGATCTCCATATGAGCGCAATAAAGATGATGTGCGTTTAGCTCTCGTGCAGAAGCGTTCACAAGAACTTGCTTCCCCACTTGTGTATGTGAATATGACAGGTGGGCAAGATGATCTCGTCTTTGACGGAGACAGTATCGCAGTTGATAAGAATGGCTCGGTCATTGCGCGAGCTCCTCAATTTGAAGACGGCATGCTCCTGGTCGATGTTGAATGTGCTGAGAGAACGAGCACTCCAGATGTGGTGATTTCAGAGGACGACACAGAAATGACTGGAGTAATGGCACCAGGAATTGCTCCTCGACTATCTGATGAAGAAGAGATGTGGAGCGCAATAGTTGTGGGCATCCGTGACTATGTCGGAAAGAATGGTTTTGAAAAGGTTTTGATTGGCCTATCAGGTGGCATTGATTCAGCTCTCGTTGCTGCGCTCGCAGTTGATGCTCTAGGTCCAGATCGAGTCCACGGTGTTGCCATGCCTAGCAAGTACTCATCCCTTCACTCCATTGAAGATGCAGAAGCACTCGCGGCTAACACAGGTTTAGGACTTCGTACAGTTCGAATTGAAACAATGGTCGATGCCTATATGAATGAGATGGCGTTGACAGGGCTTGCTGAAGAGAATCTACAAGCTCGCGTGCGAGGAACAACCTTGATGGCAATTTCCAACCAAGAGAATATGTTGGTTCTTGCCACAGGAAATAAGTCAGAGCTTGCCTGTGGCTACTCCACACTCTACGGAGATGCTGTCGGCGGATATGCCCCTATTAAAGATATTTATAAGGTCGATGTGTGGGCACTGTCGCGCTGGCGCAATGCGGCAGCGATTGCTGCAGGGGAAGTTCCACCTATCCCACAGCGCTCTATCGATAAGGAGCCAAGTGCTGAACTTCGACCTGACCAGAAGGATTCTGACTCCCTCCCTGAGTATGAAGTGCTCGATGAAGTACTCAGAAATTATGTAGATGAAGATCGCGGCCACGATGCTCTAGTTGCCATGGGTTTTGACCCTGCACTTGTGAAGCAAGTCATCGCCATGGTTGATAAGGCTGAATATAAGAGGCGCCAATATCCACCTGGAACAAAGGTCTCCAAGCGTGCCTTTGGTAAGGATCGCCGCTTGCCTATGACCTCGCTCTGGCGTGAACTCTAGAAATTTGTAACACAGGCGAAACATCGCCTTGGCAAGATATTGCCATGTCCTCAGAGAATATGAGCAAGCAGCAAGAGTTCGTTCTTCGCACAATTGAAGAGCGTGATATTCGATTTATCCGCCTTTGGTTTACCGATGTGCTTGGCACATTGAAATCAGTTGCGATTGCACCAGCAGAACTTGAAGGTGCATTTGAAGAAGGCATCGGCTTTGACGGATCTGCGATTGAAGGATTTGCACGCCAATTTGAATCAGATATGTTGGCAAAGCCAGATCCTGCAACCTTCTCAATACTTCCTTGGCGAACAGAAGCACCTGGTGCTGCTCGCATGTTCTGTGACATCACACTTCCTAATGGTGAGCCTTCACCTGCTGACCCTCGCAATGTTCTTCGTCGAACACTCGCAAAAGCAGCTGAAATGGGTTACACCTGTTACACCCACCCAGAGATCGAGTTCTTCCTCTTTAAGTCACAACCAGAGAAGGGAACTCCTCCTGTTCCTGTTGATCAAGGTGGCTACTTTGATCACACACCAGCTGTTGTGGGTCATGACTTCCGCCGTCAGGCAATTACTCTCCTTGAGGCAATGGGAGTCTCTGTTGAATTTAGCCACCATGAAGGTGCACCAGGCCAGCAGGAGATTGATCTTCGTTATGCAGATGCGCTCAGCACTGCAGATAACATCATGACATTTCGCCATGTGATTAAAGAGGTTGCACTAGAACAAGGCTTCTACGCATCCTTTATGCCAAAGCCCTTCACAGATCATCCAGGATCTGGAATGCACACCCATGTCTCTCTATTTGAAGGGGAGAAGAATGCATTTTTTGATCCAAACGCAGAACTCAACCTCTCAGAGGTGGGACGCCAATTCGTCGCAGGAATTTTGAAACATGCTTCAGAGATCACCGCTGTCACCAATCAGTGGGTCAACTCCTATAAGCGACTTCAGGGTGGAGGAGAGGCGCCAGCGCTGATTAACTGGGGCCATAATGATCGCGGAGCACTCGTGCGTATTCCTATGTATAAACCAAATAAAGAGAACTCCACACGCATTGAGTTCCGCTCTCCAGATTCTGCCTGCAACCCATATCTTGCATTTGCAGTCATGATTGCAGCAGGTTTGAAGGGAATTGAAGGCAAGTATCTTCTTGAACCATCCTCTGATTCAGCGCAGCTTCCTGCAAATCTTGAAGAGGCGATTGCAATTATGGAAACAAGTGATCTCGTGAGAGAAACTCTCGGTGAGCATGTCTTTGAATATGTCCTGCGAAATAAACGAGCTGAATGGCTTGATTATCGCCGCCAAGTGAGCCAATTTGAATTGGATAGATATTTACCCGTCCTCTAATCAATAGCTTCAGATATTCTCATTCCATGGCACACCTTCGAATCATTGATGATCGGGTAAAACTCGAACTTTCCTTCCGGGAATCTCTAGGAGCGTTTCATTCATCTCCTGAGGTGGGTATTAAGGATGTCAGCTCTATTGAGGTTGTAGAAAATCCTTGGACAAACCAATTGCTCAAAGGCGTGAGAGCCCCTGGTACTGGCTTTCCATATCTCGTACTTCTAGGAACGATGAGATATGTGAAGGGCAAAGATTTTTGCGCCTTTTATAAACGGCGTCCATGTGCTGTGCTCTCGCTCTCTCAAGGACCTTTCAAGCGTTGGATTGTAGAAATTAAGGATATGAATGAGATTGATGCACTGAAGAAAGTCATCAATCCATGAGTTTAAAAATTGAGATGCGTGAGCTCATCTTTGAGGATGAGAAAGATGCTGCTCGAATTCATCAGGTGATGATGGAGAAAGATGGATTCACTTTTCTCTTAAGCGACTATATTCAAGGTGAAGATTTCGCTGGATACCTTCCACGAGTAGCCGCCTACAAAGATCCAAATACAGTCCCTGAAGGCAAAGTGGTTTCCACTTTTCTTGTCGCAGTCATTGAAGGCAAGATTGCTGGGCGCCTTTCCATCCGTCACACCCTCAATGAATTCCTTGCAACAACAGGTGGCCATATTGGCTATGGAGTTGCCCCTGAATTTCGCGGACAAGGTGTTGCCACATATATGTTGCGATATGGCATTGAGTTCTTGAAAGACCTTGGTAACGAACGGGTATTCATCTCCTGCCTTACAGACAATGACCACTCTCGGCGCACCATCGAAAAGTGCGGGGGAGAGTTTGCGGCTATTGTGACCGATCCCGTCAATGGCAAGGATTACCGCACATATTGGATTCCGACTGGCCTGTAGTTGGGAGTGAAAAGTACTCAATCCTCTTGTAGCGTGTGGGTATGAGTAAAGAAGTCACCACCCAGAAGTTGCGTCGTTCCAATCTCATCGCAGGTGTACTCCACCTGGCTCAGATGGCTCTTGTCTTAGCTCTTGCCAATGACTTCACCCTTCCGATTGTTGCTCGCTATATGGCAGGACCTCCAGGATCTACCTTCACAGATCCCATCGTTCTCCTGAATGCCCCAATAGGAATCACTGTCGCAATCTTTTTAGGGCTCTCTGCCTTCTTCCATTTTCTCGTTGCATCACCGCAATTCTTCCCACGCTATGCAGCGGGAATTCAATCTCAACGCAACTTCTTCCGCTGGGTTGAGTACTCCATTAGCTCTTCCGTAATGATCGTCCTTATCGCCCTCATCACAGGCGTTTCCGATGTGACGGCAATCGTTGCTCTCTTTGGCGTTAACGCTTCTATGATCTTATTTGGATGGCTCCAGGAGAAGTATGAAAACCCTGGAACAGGTGGATGGCTTCCATTTATCTTTGGGTGTATTGCTGGAATTGTTCCTTGGCTTGGAATTCTCTTCTATGTCTTGAGTATCGGTGGTCCATCAGATACAGCAGCGCCTGCATTTGTCTATGGAATTGTGATCTCACTCTTTGCCCTCTTCAACTCATTTGCACTCGTGCAGTGGCTTCAATACAAGAAGGTGGGAAAGTGGAGCGATTACATCAGAGGAGAGAAGACCTACATCACTCTCTCATTGGTGGCTAAATCAGCTCTTGCCTGGCAGATTTTTGCATCGACCCTTGTTCCCTAATGGTTGATCGCCGTCGAGGTTAACTCTGCCACCGCTCGAATAGAGCGTGCCATCTGCTCGAGAGCTTTGATTGCGCACCTTCCATCCTGCAACTCTGTACTCTTCAGGAAGAGACGGGTCTACTTTATTGACTCGGAGATAAATCCTTCCACTTCTCTTTAAGTAGTCGGCAACTAGCGTTCCTACGAAGGGCAAGCGATCAGATTTCAGAACTAAAGCACTTATTCCGTGGAGAGTAGTTTCTACCCTGTATTCGCCGGGAATATCGCGAACGAAGCCGTAAGGGATAGAAGCTAAAGCCTCAGCACTTGAGTGGCGCAAATTGTGTAGTTTCACCGCTTCTCCCATTTGTGAGTTGATGCTTAGACCTAATAGTGTATTTTGCAAGCGGTGTACCTTTCTTCCAAATACATTTCATGGAGATACTGATTGTAACCAGACCCACGGCCTTTCTAGATACAGTCTTTTCTTCAATGATTCCTCCGTACTCGCGAACCAGGGTTGATGAGACAAGGACTCCTTGTCCTGGGCAAACTGTCCGAGCTACGACATTAACTCTCCCTGGAGCATGGCCCGAAAGGTGAGGTTTATCTGATCGCCCATAGCACTCGTTAGGAAATGTGATGCGATCCTTAATATCTGTGTAAACAGGCGGTTCGCCATATGCGGGAATCTGGCTTGCAAGCAATCCTAAAGTGAGAGTAATTGTGAAAATCTTCTTCATTCGAAATCCTTCTCTGTGAGATTCGGAGAAAGATTTCACTGAGAAATGAACAATAGAATCAGGTATCCCCTGAGAAATAGAAGGGATTGGCATCTTCCCCCCTTCAGGCTAGGATTGCACCACTATGAAGCTCCGCGGACTCCTCCTTATCCGCCGTAGCGAGGCCTAAGAGTCGGTCTCCTCGCTGCGGAGTTTGGTGTTGCCGACACAAACCAGCAGCCAAACTACCTAGGAGCAGAAGAATGAATTTCCCCCAGCAAACACCATCGAAGATGCCTGTGCATCGCTACTCATCATTTATTCCTGTTGAGCTTTCAGATCGCACATGGCCAGATAAGAAGATAACTCGTGCGCCTCAGTGGTCTTCGGTTGATCTTCGTGATGGCAATCAGGCACTTATTGACCCCATGGATACTCCTCGCAAGCTAGCGATGTTTAAGCTCCTTGTTGCGATGGGCTATAAAGAGATTGAGGTGGGTTTTCCATCTGCTTCCCAGACAGATTTTGATTTTGTCCGCAAGATTATCGATGAAGGTTTGATTCCAGATGATGTCATCATCCAGGTTCTCACCCAAGCACGCGAACCGCTTATTCGCCGCACCTATGAGGCGATTGCAGGCTCTAAGCAGGCAATCATCCACCTCTATAACTCCACTTCAACACTTCAGCGCCGCGTTGTCTTTGGGCTTGATAAAGAGGGCATTAAGAAGATTGCAACAGATGGCGCTCAACTCTGCCTTGAATTAATGGCAACAGTTCCTGAGACAAAGATTTCATTTGAGTACTCACCAGAGTCCTACACAGGAACTGAACTTGAATTCGCTGTTGAGGTCTGTAATGCAGTCAACGATATTTGGAAGCCAACACCACAGTGGAAGACCATTATGAATCTTCCTGCGACAGTGGAAATGGCAACTCCTAATGTCTATGCAGATTCCATTGAGTGGATGTGTCGCAACCTCAACAATCGCGACTCAGTAATCGTCTCACTCCATCCTCATAACGATCGTGGTACTGGAGTTGCAGCTGCAGAACTTGGTTATCTTGCAGGTGCAGATCGCATTGAAGGCACTCTCTTTGGTAATGGTGAGCGCACAGGAAATGTCTGCCTTGTCACTCTCGGTATGAACCTTGTGGCTCACGGCGTTGATCCGCACATTGACTTCAGCGATATCGATGAAATTCGCAGAACTGTGGAATATGCCAATCAATTGAAGGTGCCTGAGCGCCATCCTTATGGAGGAGATCTCGTCTTCACAGCATTTTCAGGTTCACACCAAGATGCTATTAAGAAGGGCTTTGAGCACTTAGAGCGAGATGCTAAAGCTGCAGGCGTGGAGGTCGATCAACACACATGGGCAGTCCCATATCTTCCAATTGATCCCAAAGATATTGGTCGCTCATATGAGGCAGTAATTCGCGTGAACTCACAATCTGGAAAGGGTGGCGTTGCATACCTTCTCAAGACCGAGCATCACTTAGATCTTCCTCGTCGCCAGCAAATTGAGTTCTCCAAGATTGTTCAGCAGAAGACAGATCATGAAGGTGGCGAAGTCACTGCAGATCAGCTCTGGGAAATCTTTGAAGATGAATACCTTCCAACGGATTCTGCTCCTTGGGGCCGATTCCGTTTAAAGGGACTTTCTCAAAAATCTGAGATGAATCAGGATGTGCAATTGACCGTTCAGATCACAGATCGCGGTGAACCAGTTGAGCTTGCAGGTGTTGGAAATGGACCAATCGCAGCTTTCTGCAACATTCTCACCAACTATGGCGTTGATGTTCGAGTTCTGGATTTCCATGAGCACGCGCTCTCAGCGGGTGGTGATGCTTCTGCTGCCGCATATCTAGAGTGTGCGATTGGGGGAGAAGTCTTCTGGGGCGTTGGAATTGACCCAAATACGACTACTGCTTCACTCAAGGCGGTCGTGTCTGCAATCAATCGAGCTATTCGCTAACTACCCTTAGCGCCGTGAGCGCCTTATATCGAGATGAAGCAATCATCTTGCGTACCCAGAAACTGGGAGAGGCAGATCGTATCATCACCATGCTCACCAAAGAGCATGGTCGAGTCAGAGGCGTTGCTAAAGGTGTTCGCCGAACTATGTCTAAGTTCGGTGCCCGATTAGAACCTGGAAGCCATGTAGATATTCAGCTTCACACGGGTCGCACCTTCGACACCATCACTCAGGTGGAAGCAATTATGAATTATGGCGAGGCTATCTCTGATGATTATCAGCGATGGACAATCGCACACGCAATTCTTGAAACAGCAGAGCGCTTCTCACCTCACGAGCAAGAGCCTGCCCCGCAAGAGTTTGCTCTTGTTGTGGGTGGAATGAGAGCTCTTGCTGAGAATCGATATGACTCATCCTTAATTCTTGATGCATTCCTTTTGAGATCGCTCTCCATAGGCGGATATGCACCATCACTATCTACATGTTCTCGATGTGAAAAAGCTGGGCCACATCGTTACTTCTCACTCGTTGGTGGTGGCTCAGTCTGCGCTGATTGCCGCCCTTCAGCTTCTGCGACTCCTGCACCTGAAACTCTTTCTCTCATGGAAGCGCTCCTGACATCAGATTGGGAGAGTGCAACGGCAAGTGAACTTCGCCATCGCAGAGAGGCTAGCGGTCTGATTGCTGCCTATCTACAATGGCACCTTGAGCGCGGGCTACGCAGTTTGCCGATGGTGGAGAGAGCATGAGTAAGAAGATCGAAATCCCACACCACATCGCTGTGGTCATGGACGGCAATGGTCGCTGGGCTAAACAGCGTGGACTTCCACGAACTGCAGGTCATGAAGCAGGCGAGCGAGTTCTCTTTGAGTTAGTTGAAGCTGCAATGGAATTTG
>JACCDW010231015.1_pt1 | contig 10292 bp, 9 predicted proteins | sample 7449781 | NCBI WGS metagenome assembly JACCDW01 (sample SAMN15323449, study PRJNA562643) | freshwater metagenome | isolation source: river surface water | place: USA:Blue River Watershed | collected 2017-08-18 | reverse complement strand
TCACATTTGTGATTGGCAGAATTCCAGCAAGAACTGGCAGTTTGGAACCGGTAGCCGCCAATTTATCAACGATCGCCTGCCACTTATCTACCTCAAAGAAAAATTGAGTTGTTGCAAAGCTAGCGCCTGATTTTTCCTTTGCCAATAAAACTTCAATGTCTTTAGCTAAATCATGATTTGATGCAGGATGTCCATCTGGATAAGCGCCAACTCCAACTTTAAATCCCATGCCAACTGCAAGTTCAACTAACTCTTGCGCGTAATTCAAACCACCCGCAACGCTCTCCCACGTTGCTGTTGGACCACCTGCCGGATCACCACGCAATGCCAAAATGCTTTCAATGCCAGATCTTTTAAATTGATTTAATATTTCAATTAACTCATTTTTACTTGCACCAACACAAGTCAAATGAGCGACGGTCGCAATAGATGTTCGCTTGGTGATCTCTGATGTAACTCGAATGGTGCGATCTCTTGTTGAGCCACCAGCGCCGTAAGTCACAGAGACAAAATCAGGGGCTAGTGGTTGTAGCTGTGACAAAGCAGACCAAAGCCGAGTTTCCCCCGCCTCATCCTTGGGCGGAAAGAACTCTAAGGAGAAGGTGCTTTGCCTAAGTTTTGAGTCCACAGCAGGCAGGGTACCGTTGCGCCGTGAGTTTTTCTCCTTCTTCAGATGCTGTCAAAGATATCAATTTGATTCGTGATGAAATCAATCAAGCATTAGGCCAATTTATTAAGGATGAAAATAGAGATTTAGCAAGAATCGGTTCTGACTTAGATCCAGTATCTGAGCATTTAGAGAAGTTTTTATTAGATAGCGGAAAACGATTGCGGCCAATCTTTGCCTACATTGGTTACTTGGGTGCTGCTAAAAATCCCACACCGGAGATGGTTACCGCATTTGCCTCACTTGAATTAGTGCATGTATGCGCGTTGATTCATGATGATGTGATGGATGGTTCAGATACCAGACGTGGTGCCCCAGCAATTCATAAATCCTTTGAAAAATTACATCGTGATAAAAAGTTAACTGGTTCAGCAGAACAATTTGGTTTATCAGCAGCGATCTTGCTGGGAGATTTAGCATTAATTTGGTCAGATCAGATGCTGCACAAGGCTGGCTTATCAGATCAGCAGTTGATTAATGGTTTGAAAATTTATGATGAGATGCGTGTTGAGTTAATGGCTGGGCAATATTTAGATGTTTACGAACAAGCACTTGCTTCGCAAAGCGTTGAGCGTGCATTAAAGGTTGCTCGGTTCAAATCAGGAAAGTACACAATTGAGCGCCCACTTCACTTTGGTGCAGCCATTGCCGGAAGTCATCCCTCACTTGAAAAACTTTACTCAGATTATGGAATTCCACTTGGTGAAGCATTCCAATTAAGAGATGATCTACTTGGCGTCTTTGGTGATTCAGCTGAGACAGGCAAACCATCTGGTGATGATCTGCGCGAAGGAAAGCGCACAGTGTTAATGGCAATTGCAACGGAAAATGCTGAAAAATCAGAGCGTGATCTCTTTGATAAATATATTGGCGATCCAAATCTAACGGCAGATCAGATTTCAGAGTTACAGGACGCGATTACAAAAACTGGAGCGGTAAACCAGGTTGAAAGGATGATCACTGAATTTACAAATCAAGCACTTACTGCACTAACCCACAGCGGACTCTCCCCTGTTGGTAAAAACTTACTAACTGCAATGGCAAGCATTGCTACCAAAAGGAATACATGACAAAAAGGGTTAAGGGTCCAACAGATCACGTTGTTGTAGTTGGCGCTGGTCTTGCTGGCTTAAGTGCGGCGCTTCGATTAGCAGGTGCTGGTCGCAAAGTAACTGTTGTTGAACGCGAATCTGTCCCTGGTGGCAGAAATGGTTTGTTAAATAAAAGTGGCTACGCATTTGATACCGGACCATCTGTTTTAACCATGCCTGATTTAATTGCCGATGCACTTGCTTGTGTTGGCGAAGATATAAAGGATTGGTTAGATCTAGTTCCGCTTTCACCTTTGTATCGTGCCTTCTACGCTGATGGATCCCAATTAGATGTTCATGCCGATACAAATCGGATGCAAGAGGAGATTGCTAAGAGTATTAGTCAAGAGGAAGCGATTGGCTATGGCAAGTATGTGGATTTTGTAACTAAGTTATACAAGTATGAGATGAATGATTTTATTGATCGCAATATTGATTCACCACTTAATTTATTAACACCTAATTTGGCAAGATTAATTGCACTCGGTGGATTTAGACGTTTGGCACCAAAGGTAAATCAATACCTGAAGGATCCACGCACTCAAAAAGTTTACTCATTTCAAGCAATGTATGCTGGCGTAAGTCCACAACAAGCACTAGCAATATATGCAGTTATTGCATATATGGACTCAGTAAATGGTGTCTTCTTTCCAAAGGGTGGCATGCATGCAGTTCCACGTGCATTGGCATCCGCTGCTGAAAAACATGGTGTTACCTTTAAATACAACACAACAGTTACTGGAATTGAAAAAAGTAATGGCCGCGCAACTGCAGTTTTAACTGAGGGCGGCGAGCGAATCCCTTGTGATGTTGTTGTACTAAATCCAGATCTACCAGTGGCTTGGCGCGATTTGTTGGGTAAGGAGCCGCTATCAATCAAGCGATTGAATTACTCACCTTCTTGCGTGACATTATTGATCGGATCAAATAAGAGCTATGACCGCTTAGCACACCACAATATTCACTTTGGTGAATCATGGAATGGTGTATTTGATGAGTTAATTAAAAAGAAAACCTTAATGACCGATCCAAGTATTTTGGTAACAGTACCCAGCAAGGATGATCCAGCACTAGCTCCTGCCGGAAAATCCTCATATTACGTGCTCTTTCCTACCCCAAACCTTTCTGCAGATATTGATTGGAAAAAGATCGGTCCAAAGTATCGCGATGAGATGATTAAGGCTTTAGAGGCTCGTGGTTACGATGGCTTTGGCGATTCAATCGAGGTTGAACAAATGACGACACCTCTTGATTGGAAAGAACAAGGCATGGAGATGGGCGCACCATTTGCAAGTGCTCATACATTTTTCCAAACCGGTCCATTTAGGCCAAGAAATATGGCGGCGGGATTTGAGAATGTTGTCTTCGCAGGTTCCGGTACTCAACCAGGCGTAGGTGTGCCAATGGTTTTAATTTCTGGGCGTTTAGCAGCAGAAAGAATTGTTGGACCAGTTAAGTAAAGATGGATGAGTTAACAGCTGCTGGAATTACCGATCCAGCGCTAAGAAAATCCTATGTTGAGTGCAAAAGATTAAATGCTCAGCATGGAAAGACTTACTACTTAGCAACATTGCTTCTGCCGCCTGCTAAGCGACCATTTGTTCACGCCTTATATGGCTTTGCTCGTTATGCCGATGAAATCGTTGATGATTTAAGTTCAACTTTAAGTGATGAGGAAAAAGCTAGCGCATTAAAGAGTTGGGGCGATCAAGTGCTTACCGATATCAAAATCGGAAAAAGCCATGATCACATTGGTGCAGCGCTAGTTGATACCGTAAACAGGTTTGAGATTCCACTCTCCTACTTTGAAGCCTTTTTAAAATCTATGACAATGGATTTAACAATCACCGAGTATCACACCTATGAGGATCTACTTGAGTATGTCTATGGTTCAGCAGCAGTTATTGGTTTACAGATGGTGCCGATTCTTGGAGTGTTAAATCCAGATGCATACGCGGCAGCGGAAAAATTAGGAATAGCTTTCCAATTAGCTAATTTCATCAGAGATATTGGTGAGGATTTAGAACGCGGCCGGGTATATCTGCCAATTACTGAGTTACAGGCAAGTGGTGTAACCAGACAGATGCTGGAAGATCGTGTTTTAACACCGCAGATCAAAGCAGCGCTGAAATTTCAAATTGCGCGGGTGCGCCAATTACAAAAGGAGGCGACTCCTGGAATTGCGATGCTCTCTCCAGAAAGTAGGGCATGTATCGAGGCGGCGAGTGAGCTCTACTGTGGAATTGTTGATGAGGTTGAGAAAATTAATTATGAAATTTTTACCAAACGAGCCAAAACATCAACTTGGCGCAGAATCAAAGTTGCCCTACCGGCATTTATCAGGGCACGCAAAGCAAGAGCCCTGATTTAACCTTTACTTGCTATAGTTAGAAACACGGGAGCTAAGAAATTTGGCTGAGAGGATCTGAAATTCAGATCGACCGGGTGACCAGTTCGGTAATGCGAATTGGAAAGGAATGTACCTATGTCTATATTGGAAATCGCAGCATTTATTACATCATTGATCGCTGTCACTTTCGGAGTATTAGGAAAGCGCAATACCTGGATCTGGTGGAATTTAGGAAGCATTCTTTATGCGGTACTTTTTTTCCAATCACAATATTACGCAAGTGCGGCGCTGCAATTTATCTTCATTGCCGCCGCATTCTGGGGCTGGTTTGGTTGGAGTAAGACAGGAGCAGTCCCACGTAAATCCACCTCTAAAGAGCGAATTGTATTTTTATCAGCACTAGCAATCTCATCAGTTGCGCTTTATCCACTTCTTACTTCGATAGGTGCAACCTCATCCGCCATTGAATCATTTGGATTTGTCGGTAGCGTAATCGCTCAACTTTTAATGGTTTTGCAGAGATTTGAAGCTTGGCCACTTTGGTTGATCGTAGATGCTGCCTATACCTATCAATACTTTAACGGTGAGCTGTATTTAACAGCTTTCTTGTATTTGATTTTCACTGCACTCGCCGCATGGGGTTGGATCCGTTGGCAACGTGAGGCGAAGGCTAATGAATTACCAAAATTTATTAAGTAATTTATCCGCCATCTCACCTGGTGAGGTGATTGCCATTGATGGTCCAGCAGGTTCGGGAAAAACAACCTTATCTAATCAATTAGCTGCCGATATAAATAATGTAGAAATAATTCATGTCGATGATCTCTATCAAGGTTGGAGTGATGCATTTTCAGCCAGGTTAATAGCATCCGTCATCTCTCAAATCTTGTTGCCAATATCAGAAAAGAAAGATTTCACATATGAGATTTACGATTGGCGTAGCAATAAATTTTATAAATCCAAGGTGATTGCTAAAAATAAAATTTACATACTGGATGGCGTTGGTGCTGGCCAATCTCAATTCCGCCCCTACTTATCAAAGATTATCTGGCTAAATATTTCAGATGAACTTGGATTATCTAGGGTTTTGCAAAGAGATGGTGCAGAAATTCTCTCGCCAATGCAGGAATTTCAAAAGGCACAAAAACTCCACTTTGCAAGTGATTTAACTGAGAATGCAGCGGATTTTCACTATGAAGGCGTGCCTAAAAGTACCAATTAGTACTTCTCTACTTAATATTTGCCCGTGGCTGATTTAACTGGTGAATTAATTGATAACCGTTATTTGCTGCAACGAATTTTAGCCTCCGGCGGTATGGCAACAATCTACGCTGCACTAGATACCAGACTGGATCGACCGGTTGCGGTAAAAATTATGCATCCGCACCTTGCCAATGATGAGGCATTTGTTAGTCGATTTATTAAAGAGGCCAAAGCCACCGCCGCTCTTTCTCATCCAAATATTGTTTCAATCCAAGATCAAGGCTGGAATGAGGGTGGTGCACCAGCTGTCTTTATAGTTATGGAGTTAGTTGAAGGCAGTACCTTGCGAGATTTCTTAAATGAACAAGGTGCATTAAATTTTGAGCAATTTTTTCAATTTATAAATCCAGTAGTTTCTGCCCTATCGGCAGCACATCGCATGGGCATAATTCACCGTGACATAAAACCGGAAAATATTTTAATTTCCAAAGATGGTCGGGTGAAGGTTGCAGATTTTGGTTTAGCTGCTGGATCAATTATTGGACAAACCATGACTGCAGAATCAAGTGTGGTACTTGGAAGTGTTTCCTACTTATCTCCTGAGCAGGTCCAACGTGGAATTGCAGATGCCCGCAGCGATATTTACGCACTCGGCATTGTTATGTTTGAAATGCTGACCGGAAAGAAACCTTATGATGGTGAAACTCCAATCCAAATTGCTTATAAACATGTTAATGAACGTATTCCAAATTTGAAAAACATTAACGAGAGCATCCCTGAACAAATAACGGAGTTGGTCTTTGCCGCTACCTCCCCTAATCCAGATCAGCGACCTAAAGATGCTGAAGCCTTACTAAATCAATTAAGAAGTATTCAGGGGCAGATCGATCCAAAACGTAGACAACTTAGTTTGGAGTTAGATCTACCACCCGCACCAATTAGTGTTGCTAAGCCAAAAAACATTAGGAGCAAGGTTAAGGTTGCATCAGCATTTGAAGGGTTGAAGGAAAAAACCGCTCAAATAATTATGCCCAAACAAAGTGTTACCAAAGATTTGAAGGAGGATTCGGTGGCAACTAAACGCCGTAAAACCTCTAAGCGAGTAAAACGAAACAGAGCAATTGCATTATTAATTCTTGCAGCACTAATTTACGGAGTTTATTCATTACTTGGAGCAGGTCGCATAACTGTTCCATCACTTGCTGGCATGACACAAAAAGAGGCCACCGCAGTATTGGCTGAGTTAGCATTGAAATCTGAGATAGGCGAAGAGGTTTTTAGTGAGGATATTCCAGTTGGCAAAGTGATCTCTTCAACTCCAGGCGGTGGCGGAAAGGTCAGCAAGGATGGAGTTGTTAAGTTAAATATCTCAAAAGGCAAAGAGCGGATCATCATTCCCTCACTTGTAGGAATTACTCCCGATGTGGCAATTCAAAAACTGGCTGAAATTGGTTTAAAGATCGGTGAAACAAATGAGATCTTTAGTGACGCCGCTGAAAAAGGATTTGTAGTAGCAACAGAACCGAAAATATCATCTGAAGTAAAACGTAACTCAATAGTTAATATCTTTGTTAGCAAAGGTATCGAGCAGGTATCGCTAATTTCCTACGCAGGTAAAGGTGGCGAGGAGGCATTGAGTGAGTTAACTAATGCTGGATTTGATGTTGTACCAGCATACAAATTTAGTGACTCGGTATTGCCTGGTTTAGTTATTTCCCAGCAGCCAGATAGCGCTGCACAAATTAATAAAGGCGCAAAGATCACTTTAAATATTTCTAAGGGGCCAGAGTTTGTATTTATTCCAAATGTAATTTCAAAGAGTGCAAATCAAGCTACCTTAGATCTTGAAAATAAGGGCTTGAAGGTAGTTGTCAAAGGTAAAGGTTCAAAGGTAGTCAGCATCTCACCTAAGCAAGGAAGCAAAGTTAAAGCCGGATCAACGGTTACCATCTCATTAGGCTAGGCTTTCGCAAATGAGTACTCCGCGAATTGGTGCGCACGTTCCAACATCTGGTGGAATGGCAACTCGCTCAATTGAGTATGCATTAACAATCAAAGCTGAAGCAATTCAGGTATTTGCATCCAGCCCCAGAACTTGGGCAACATCAGCACCTAACCCTGCAATGGATGAGGCATTTAAATCTAAGAGTGCTGAACATGACATTGAGGCTTATGTACACGCCTCCTTCCTAATAAATTTAGGCTCTCCCACTACATCTACTTATGAAAATTCACTAGCTGCAACCGCTTACTCGTTAAAGCGTGGCAGAGAGATTGGTGCGCACGGAGTTGTTGTTCATACTGGATCTGCAGTTGATGAATCTCATGTTGATCAGGCATGGAAACAGATTCATGAAGGTATGATGCCAATTCTTAATAACTTAAAGGATGATGATCCTTGGTTGCTCCTTGAACCAACCGCTGGACAAGGTCAATCTCTAGTTAAAAAATTAGATGATTTAACAAAGTATTTTGAGGCGCTTGAGTGGCACCCTAAAGTTGGAGTTTGTTTAGATACCTGCCATGTTTTTGCCGCCGGCCACGATATTAAAAAGCCAGGTGGCATGACAGAAACCTTAGATCTATTGGTAAAGATCGCAGGAATTGAGCGAATTCAATTAATTCACGCTAATGATTCAATGGATATTTGTGGCAATCTAAAGGACCGCCATCAAAATTTAGGCAAAGGGGAGATTGGAACAAAACCATTTGCTGAGTTACTTGCACATCCAGCAGTAAAAAATGCACCGCTGATTTTGGAAACACCAGGTGCTGAGCCAGAACATGGCAGCGAAGTTGCTTTATTGAAAAAATTCCGTGCCAAGAAATGAGTAAGCGAAACCTTCTGTACTTAGCAATGCTGGCAACAGCGGCGGTTTGGGGCGGCTCCTTTGTTGTTATGAAGGATTCACTTGAGCAACAAGATGTTTACTCCTTCTTATCCCATCGTTTTCTACTTGCCTCTTTACTGATGTTTTTATACCGACCAAAAGTTTTTAAAGGTTTAAATAAAAAATTTGTTCGTCAATCTGTTTTTGCTGGAGTGCTTCTAGGTGGTGGCTACATCTTTCAAACTCTTGGATTATCAAAAACCACAGTCTCAAACACCGGCTTCGTAACTGGGCTATATTTAGTATTTACACCTCTAATTTCACTTGCAATTCTTAAGCGACATGTATTGCGTATTCAATGGATCGCGGTAATAACAGCTTTTGCGGGATTGCTTCTGATCTCCTACAACGGTATCTCCATAGGTATTGGTGAAACCTTGGTTTTAATCTCCGCATTTTTGTATGGTGCCCACTTTGTAGCACTGGGTGAATGGAGCGATGGTGGAAATACCTACGCACTCACCTTAATTCAAATCATGACTGTAAGCGCCTTAGCAACTATTTGCGCGTTAATTAATGGCTATCAATTTGCACCAAATGGTGGCGTTTGGCTTTCAATTTTATTCACCGCACTCTTTGCTACCTTCTTGGCATTTTTAGTTCAAACAAAAGCCCAATCGGTAATGAGTGCAACCGCTGCCAGTGTTTTGTTAGCGATGGAAACTCCATTTGCATTAATTTTCGGCCTAACCTTTAACAATGATCCTTTAACAATTCGCATAATTACCGGCGGAAGTATGGTCATGGTGGCCATGGGGCTAGTTATCTGGAGCGATAGTAAAAAAACATCACAGGTGTGAGAGCATTAAGCCGTGATTGATCTTCGAAGCGACACAGTAACAAAACCATCAGATCAAATGCGAGCTGTTATGGCTGCAGCTCCGGTTGGTGATGATGTTTACGGTGAAGATCCAACTATTAATTCATTAGAAGAACGTGTCAGTGCAATCTTTGGCAAAGAGGCAGGTCTGTTTTCACCTTCTGGCTCACTTGCAAATCAATTAGCAATTCGCATGTTGGTAAATCCTGGTGAAGAGTTAATTACTGAAACTAATTCACACATTGTTAGAGCAGAGTTAGGTGCCGGTGCGGTATTTAGTGGAATTACAACTAGAACTTGGTTATCCCCTCGTGGTGCACTCAAAGCGGAGGATCCATTAGCAATTGCTAAGCCAGATTCTGGGCCATACCTAGTTTCAACAACTGCAATTGCAGTTGAAAATACGCATAACTTTGGCGGTGGCACAGTGCAATCAATTGATGAAATAGCCAAGCTATATGCAGGTGCTAGTAAATTAGGAATTGCATTGCATTTAGATGGTGCTCGAATTTGGAATGCCCATATTGCGTCAGGGGTTGATTTCAAGGAGTATGGAAAGTATTTTGAAACAATAAGTGTTTGTTTATCAAAGGGTTTGGGTGCACCTGTTGGATCTTTGATGCTCTCCTCTAAAGAAAATGTTGCAAAGGCTCGTCCTTGGCGTAAACGTTATGGGGCAGGTATGAGACAAGCAGGTATTTTGGCGGCAGCTGGTCACTTTGCTTTAGATAATAATCTGAAGCGTTTATCTGATGATCATAAGCTAGCAAAATCAATTGCAAAGGCCATTTATGAGGTTGCACCAAAGGTAATTAATCCCGCTGAGGTTGATACCAATATTGTCGGATTAGATCTAACTGGTTTAACAATTACTGCCGCTGAGTTATCAGCCCAATTAAAAGAGAATGGCATTTTAGGATCAGCACTTGGCCCAACCTATTTAAGATTGGTAACTCATATGGATGTTACAGAGCAGGATATTTCAAAGGTTAATCAGATTCTCCCTGAATTACTACAGCGCGCCTTCGTGGCGTAACAACCACTCTTTAATCTTTACACCATAACCATAATTACCAAGTGCGCCGCCACTTTTGACAACTCTATGACATGGAATGATAGGTGCAATTAAATTATTTCCGCAGGCAGTTCCGGCAGCTCGCACTGCATCTGGTGAGCCAGATTTTTTAGCTAACTCTGCATAAGACCAGGTTTTACCAACAGGGATTTTGCGAAGAGATTTCCAAACATTTTGTGAGAATTTAGCACCAGG
>JACCDW012074471.1_pt1 | contig 10295 bp, 5 predicted proteins | sample 7449781 | NCBI WGS metagenome assembly JACCDW01 (sample SAMN15323449, study PRJNA562643) | freshwater metagenome | isolation source: river surface water | place: USA:Blue River Watershed | collected 2017-08-18 | reverse complement strand
GTCGGGCGTAGTCGCGGGTAGTCTGGTGGGACAAACCCCCACTCCCCATGAATGTCTTCGAACATGCCGACCTGTGGTCGGACTATGAGGAAGATGCCCCTCCACGCACCCGTGTTCCGCTGCCCGTAGCGAGCACCGCGAGCCTTCCCCACGCCTGGCGCTACCGCATTCCCGGTGGCCGTCGCACCGGTCGCCTGCTGGCGGCGCTCCTCATTGCGGGGTCGCTGCACGCCCTCGCGCTCCTCGGCTTCAACCGAAAGGCTCCGCCCGCCGTCGCGGTACCGCCCGACCAACCGCTGATCGAGCTCTCGCTGGTCGCCGAGGTCGCGAAGATCGAGGAGCCGGAGCCTGCGGAAGCATCGGAACCCGGCGAAGCGGCGCCGGCGGACGCGGGCTACGTCCCGATGCTTGCCGATGTGCCGATGGCCGTCGATGTCAGCACGGCCTTCGTGCAGCAGATGGATTTCAGCAGCTTGCAGCCGAAGACGGATCTCAGTTCGGCGCGGGTCATCGCGATCCCGACCTCGATCCGACGCGGTGGCGGCACCGGTGGACAAGGCCTGAGGGAAGTCTTCAGCCTCGCCCAGCTTGACCGCATCCCGGAGGCGATTTTCCAGCCGCCCCCGATGTTCCCAGCCGCCCTCCGCAAGGAAGTCGAAACGGCGCGCGTCGACGTGGAGTTCATCGTCACCGCCGCGGGCGAGGTCACCGATGTCCATGTGGTGAGCGCCACGTTCCCGGGCTTCGAGAGCGCTTCGGTCGCCGGCGTGTCGCGCTGGCAGTTCCGTCCGGGAATGAAGGCCGGCAAGAAGGTGAACACCCGCATGCGCGTGCCGCTGATCTTCCGCGTGATCGACGACGAATGATCGGCCAGTGCGGCCTGGTGGCCGCGCGGCGGCGAGTGGGTACGTTGGCTCGTCGGCCGGACTTCTCCGGTCAGCGAGGCTTCTAGCCCGCGCACCGCAGCGGATAGGCCGGAAGACCGGTTCGCGCGCGTGGTGCGCGCCCCGCCCCCGCTTGTCAAGGAAGCCGTTCAGCGGCGATCCCGCGGGCCGCATCAGGTTCGCCGTGGTCCGTCAGTCGCGCGAGCCTTCTTTTTTTCTCCATGTATCTGTGGCTGAGATACGAACGGAGAGCCGGGAGCGCGTGCCCTCGGCGGCCTCGAGCGCGGCCGTGGTGGGCCGGACTTGATTGCGCAGGAATTCCTCGATCGCGGGGCGCGCCGGCCCCCAGAGTGGGGCGAGTCGCGCGGGCAGCACGCCCTCGGTCTCGATTGGTTCGGGGAGTCCTGCCTGGGTTGCGAGGGCTGCGCTCAACGCCGCGACCGCGGCGCGCAGCGCCCCGGCGGCCTCGGCGGAAAAGTCGCCCGCGTCGGCGCTGAGCAGGCGTGCCAGACGCAGCTGCCGGGCGGCGGTCTCGAGGTGCGCCGCCAGCCGCGCCTGCGCGGCGGCCGAAAGGCTCGGCACCTCGCCGGGTACCGGGAAAAGGGTGCGGCTCACCCGGGCGGTGCGTTGCACGAGCCCCTGTTCCTCCAGCCGTGTCAACAGTGCGGCGGCGTCCCGGTCGATCACCTCCAGCCGGAGCGCGCGCTCCGCCGGATGGCTGGCGGCTTCGCGCAGCTGCTCCAGCCGTTCCCGCGCCGCCGCAGCCTGGTCCGCGACGACCATCCACAGCGTGGGGGCGCCCGCCGAGACCAGACGCTCCTCGCAGGAGACGAGCTCGACCTCGCGCAGCTGCCGGGCCCGCTCGACGAAGGCCGCCGCCGGGTCGGAGGGTGCCGCCGCGGACGGGCGGGCTGGGCCGGTGGCGAGCACGGCGCGCACGCGTTCGAGCAGCGCCGCACCGCCGCGGCGCAGCGGGATGCGCTCGAGGTCGCCCCGACCGTCGAGCACCCCGTCGGCCAGTCCCTGCTTCACCGCCATGGTCCCGAGCATCCGGTGTTCAAGGGTGTTTTCAGCGATCAGGTTCACCACGGTGACCGGGCGGTGCTGGTGCTTGCGCCAGACGCGGGCGACGCGCTGCTCGTAGCGGGCGGGACTCCATGGCAGGTCGCAGTTGATCACCACGCTGGCCATCTGGAGATTCAGCCCCACGCCGCCGCTTTCCGAGGAGACGAGGACGCGGCAGTCGGGGTCGTCGCGGAAGCGCAGCAACTCCGCGCGCCGGGCCGCCGGCCGCAGCGCTCCGGTGTGCAGCGCGAATCCGGTGCGCCGACGCTCCAGCAGCTCGCGGACGAGTTCGAGCATGCGCAGCCATTCCGAGAAGATCACCACCTTCACGCCCTCCTCGCCGAGCGCCGCGGTCAGCACGGCATCGAGCTCGACCAGCTTCGGGCAGTCGCCCCGGTCCTCGGCATCGCCGGTGAGCAGGTAGGACGAGTCGCACGCCATGCGCATCATCGCGAGCTCGCGCATCAGGCGCTCCTGCTCGCGCGGGAGCAGGGCGCGGCGTTGGGATAGCGCGAGCAGTGCGGCGGCCTCGCGCTCGTGGTGGCTGTAGTGGCGGCGCTGCGACTCGGAGAGTGCCACCATGCGCTGGCGGTCATGGCGGCTGGGCAGCTCGTTCTCGACGTCGGCCTTGCGGCGGCGCAGCAGCACTGGCCGCAGCGTCTCGCGCAGCTTCTCGAGATTCTGGTACGCGATCGGCCGCCCCCGCTCGTCGAAGCGGTAGTACTCGCGGTTGAAGCGGAAGAGCGGACCGAGCAGCGAAGGATCGAGGAACTCGACGATCGAGTAGAGCTCGTCGATGCGGTTTTCGAGCGGCGTACCGGTGAGCACGAAGGCGTAGCGGCTGCGCAGCCGCTTGATCGCCTGCGCGGTGGCGGAGCGCCACGTCTTGATGCGCTGGGCCTCGTCGAGGATGACGACGTCGGGGCGCAGGCGGGCGTTCAGCTCGGCGAGGTCGCTGCGGACCTGCTCGTAGGTCACGAGGCTGAAGAACGGCGCGCGATCGTAGGCGGTGAGGCGCTGCGCGCGCGGGCCGTTGACGGCCTGGCATGGCAGCGGGGTGAAACGCTGGATCTGCTCCTCCCACTCGGCCTTGAGGGAGGCCGGGGTGACGACGAGCACCCGGCGGGCCTGGCCGAGGCGGTGGAGCAGGGCGGACGCGGCGATGGCTTGGATCGTCTTGCCGAGGCCCATCTCGTCGGCGAGCAGCGCGCGCTCCGTGAACGCGAGGTGCAGCATGCCCTCGCGTTGGTAGGGAAAGAGGGGAACGGTGGTTTCGCTGAGCGGGTGCAGACCGGCTTGGACCTTCTGCTCGTACTCGCGGCGCAGGCGCAGGCGCTCGGCGACGCGGCGGCGGCGGTCCAGCCATGGGGCCACCTCTTGGGAGAGGCGCACCCCGGCCAGGGGATGCTGGGCGAGCTCGGCCACGAACCGCGCGGCGGCGGACGCATCGCGCAGGCGGCCCTCGGCGTCGAAGGCCGCGCGGAGCCGTGCGGGCAGACGATCGAGACCGGATTCGACCCGCAGCGTCTGTCCATCGCCGTCGGGCACGACCTCCGTGCGTTCGGAGTGCGTGTCGGCCCGCTGGGCGGCGGTGAACGCGGCGGGCTCCTTGGCCTGCAGGTGGAGCAGCGTGGCCTCGACGTGCTTGCACGTGCCGAGCCCGCTGGTGCGGAAGTCGACGCAGGTGCAGGCGAAGCGCCGCTCCGCGAGATCGCGGATTTCGACGTCGTAGGAGAAGCCGCTCGCGGACAGGACGCGGAAGTTGCTGAAGATCGGGTGCTCCGGCGTGCGATTTTCGACCTGCGGCTTTTCCTCGCGCGCGCGCTGGCGCCGCCGGGCGATTTCGTCGTGGTCGGTGGTGCGCCAGTCGTGCAGCGGCGGCGTGCGGGGATCGGGGCGCATGAGCAAGTTCTCCGTCGGAGGCGAGCGATGGGTCAAGCATCGCACGGGTTGCGGACAGACCGCGAAATCTGTTGCTTTCGCGTTGCGTTAGCAAGCGACGTTGCGTGGCTCCGGTGGCCGCGCGGTGTGCCTCGGCTTGCTAACCGGGGGGCCGCGCTGCGAGTCTGGGAGCGCGATGGCGAAGTCCAAGTCTTCCTCCTCTCCTTCCATTTCCTCCGCTGCGGCATCGGCGGTGATCCCGAACGTCCTGGCGGAGCGCTATGCTTCCGCGGCGTTGCGGGCGATCTGGTCCCCGGCTGGCCGGGTGCGGGTGGAGCGTGACATCTGGATCGCGGTGATGAAGGCGCAGCGGGACCTTGGGCTGGCGATCCCGGCGCGGACGATTGCGGATTACGAGCGGGTGCGCGATCAGGTGGACCTGGCTTCGATCGATGCGCGCGAGCGGGCTTCGCTCCATGACGTCAAGGCGCGCATCGAGGAGTTCAACGCGCTCGCGGGCCACGAGTCCATTCACCTTGGGCTGACCAGCCGGGACCTCACCGAGAACGTGGAGCAGCTGCAGCTCGCGCGTTCGTTGGCGCTGTTCCGGGTGAAAACCGCGGCCGGCCTTCTAGCGCTGGCGGGGCGGGCGAAGGAATTTCGGACGCTGCTGCTGACCGGCCGCACCCACAACGTCCCCGCGCAGCCGACGACCCTTGGGAAGCGCTTTGCGATGGCGGGCGAGGAACTGCTGCAGGCGTTCATCCGGCTCGATGAGCTGACCGCCCGCTATCCGGCACGCGGGCTGAAGGGGGCGGTTGGCACCCAGCTGGACCAACTCACGCTCTTCGGTGGGAGCGCGGCGAAGGTGCAGCGCCTTGAGCAGCGCATCCTCGCGCACCTGGGCTTCCGCAAGGCGCTCGGTGCGGTGGGGCAGGTCTATCCGCGCAGCCTCGATTTCGACGTGGTCTCGGCCTTCCACCAAGTCGGCGCGGCGGGCGCGAGCTTCGCCACCACCCTGCGCCTCATGGCCGGGCAGGGCCTGCTCACAGAGGGATTCCAGAAGGGACAGGTCGGGTCTTCGGCGATGCCGCACAAGATGAACGCCCGCAACTGTGAGCGCCTCTGCGGCTTTTCGACCCTGCTGGCGGGACACGTCACCATGACCGGTGCGCTGGCCGGACACCAGTGGAACGAAGGTGACGTCTCGTGTTCGGTGGTGCGGCGCGTGGTTCTGCCGGATGCCTGTTTCGCGTTGGATGGCTTGCTGGAGACGTTGCTCACCATCCTGCGCCAGCTGGAAGTCTTCCCGGCCGCGATCGCCGCGGAGAATGCGCGGCAGCTTCCCTTCCTGTCCACGACGACGATCCTGATGGAGGCGGTGAAGGCGGGGTCTGGGCGGGAGACGGCACACCAGGCGATCAAGGAGCACGCCTTGGCGACGGCCCGCGACCTTCGGGACGGCGGCCGGGGGCCGGGGTTGCTGGAGCGGTTGGCGGGCGATGCCCGGGTGGGCCTGGACCAGCCCCGCTTGGAGCGTTTGCTGGCGCAGTCGGAGCGCTTCGTCGGCGCCGCGCCGCAGCAGGTGGATGCCTTTGTGCGCACGGTCCAACCCCTATCCCGCCGCTTTCCCGAGGCCGTTTCCTACCGTCCAGCGCCCCTTCTCTGACCGGATTCCGGGAAATTTGGGTTTGCCACCCCGGGGACCCCGGCGTTTTGCTTATCCCTCGCGTTGTTTCCACCCCTTTTCAAAAACCACACTCCCATGGCTGAAGAACTCGTAGGAAATGTCCTGGTTGGCCAGTCCGGCGGCCCGACTGCTGTCATCAACGCCAGTGTCGCGGGCGTCGTCTCGGAGGCCCTCAATCATGAGTGCATCGAGGAAATCTACGGGACGCTGAACGGCGTGCTGGGCATTCTTCAGGAAGACCTGATCGACCTCGCGGCGGAGTCGCAGCAGGCGATCCGCGGTCTGCGCACGACGCCGGGTGCGGCGCTGGGCACGGTGCGGTACAAGCTCAAGAAGCAGCAGGACTTCGAGCGCATCCTCGAGGTGTTCAAGGCGCACAACATCCGCTACTTCTTCTACGCGGGCGGCAATGACTCGCAGGACACCGCGGACAAGATTTCCAAGCTGGCGCAGGAGCAGGGCTACGCGCTCCGCGTCATCGGCGTGCCGAAGACGATCGACAACGATCTCGTCGTCACCGACCACTGCCCGGGCTACGGCTCGGTCATCAAGTACATCTCCACCACCGTGCGTGAGATCGCCTGCGACAACGCGGCGATGGGCCAGCATGATCTCGTGCAGATCGTCGAGGTGATGGGTCGCAACGCCGGCTGGATCGCCGCCGGCGCCGCGCTCGCGAAGCGCCGGGATCACCCGCACGATCCGCCCCACATCATCCTCCTCCCCGAGGTCGCGTTCTCGCCCGAGAAGTTCGTCGAGGACGTCAAGCGCGTCCTGAAGCGCGAGAAGTACTGCCTCATCGTCGTGGGCGAAGGCCTGGTCGACGCCGACGGCAACTACGTCGCGGCGGCGGACAAGACCGACGCCTTTGGCCATGCGCAGCTCGGTGGCGCCGCCGATTACATTCAGGGCTTGGTCGAGGAAAACCTCCCCGGCATCAAGGCCCGCTCGGTCCGGCTCGGCAACGCCCAGCGCGCCGCCGCTCACCTGGCTTCGAAGACGGACAGCGACGAGGCTTTCCTCGCCGGCCAGCGGGCCGTGCAGGCCGCCGTCGAGGGCGAGACCGACAAGATGGTCACGCTCATCCGCGGCGATGGCGACCACTACACGGTCGAGACCGGTCTGGCGCCGTTGAGCGACATTTCGAATGGAGTGAAGAAGCTGCCGCGCGAGTGGATCAACGAGGACGGGGTCTCGATGAACTTCCAGTTCGTCCGTTACGCCCAGCCGCTGATTCAGGGCGAGGTGGCGCTGCCGTTCGACAACGGACTCCCGGCGTTCGCGCACCTCGAGAAGCGCCGCGTCGAGAAGATCCTCCCGGCTTACGAGCTGTAATCGGTCCGCCCGCCACGGGCGGCCCGGTTGCGGGTTTCGTCAGGATCCCGCGCGAGATCGAAGTCCAGCCACACGCGCCCATCCGGGCCGTGGATGAGCTTGCGCGCGGGGCTGCGCCAGCCGCTCCATGCGCGGTCGCATTGCAGCGGAAGTTCGACGACGGACGGCATGGAAATCGCCGCCGCGTCGCGCGCGCAATGCCACGCCCGGCCCTCGGTCCAAGCGAGCGTCATCGCGGAGAGATCGATCAGCGAGACCGGCTCCGCCGAGACCGCGCCGGCCGACGCGCCGGGCGCGCCACGGACGAGGAGCGGTACGCGGACGCTTTCCTCGTAGGGCCAGCCCTTCCGGAAACGCCCGTGCGCGCCGTGGAGGTCGCCGTGCACCGACGTGAACACGATGATGGTATCGCGCGGCAACGCTGCGATCAGACGACCGATCGCGCGGTCGGTGGCTTCGAGGTGAGCGTGGTAGCCCGCGAGTTCGTGGCGGGCGCGTGCCTCGACCGCGCCGCCGCGCGGCACGTTGGGCCGCAGGTGAAGCGACTGCGGATCGCGCGCGGGGATGCCGGCGGCTGGTGCGTGATAGGGCGGATGCGGCGGCTCGAGGCTCACGACGGCGAACCACGGTGAAGCGGCGTCGCGTGAGCGGAGCCACGTCGCCGCGCGCGCCGTGACGACGTCGCTCTGGTATCCCGGGAAGACCGTGGGCTCCGGCAGGCGGGTCCCGTGCAACCACGGGTCGTTGAGCAGGAAGCCGCCTTCGAAGCCCTCCCAGAATCCGAAGCCGCCGCGGGCGTCGGCCGGAACGAGGGTGCGCGCGTGATCGGGGCCGACCAGCGCAGCGTGCGGGTCGCGCGGCGCGAGGTGCCACTTGCCGAAGTAGGCGGTGCGGTAGCCGCGCTCGCTCAGTTCATCCGCGATGGTCCGGGTGCCGGGTGGCAGCGGGTCGTGGTAGTGCCGCACGCCGTTGGCCGGTGATGGCACGCCAGTGAGCAGCGCCGCGCGCGCGAACGGCCCGAACGGATGCGGCGTCACCGCCTCCGCGTACCGCAACCCCGCGCGGGCCACTTGGTCGAGGTGCGGCGTGCGCGCATCGACGTCTCCGGCATGCCCGAGCGACTGGGCGCGCCATTGGGTCGTGACGATCCACAGGAGATTCGGCGAGGGCACGGCGGTAGCCTCACACACCCCGCCGCCCCGGCCAATCCGTTTCCGCCGGGTACCGGACTCGCCCTTCTATCGGGGGTTCAAAGCTTCCCGCGTGAATCTGCCCCCTACCTAAGATTGCTCAGCTGCGCGTACAGATTACTCCACCCGGACGGCGTCTTCGGCGAAGGTGATGCGGTCGGTGCGGCCGTCGGGGCGTTGCACGACGAGGGTGGCGCCTTCGAGTCGGGCTTGGGCGAGGGAGGGGGTGCCGCCGCGCTCCGGCCAGAGGACGGTGTAGAGGCGATGGTGCCGCGCGGCGGTGGTGGGCGATGCCTGCAGGTGGCCTTGGTTGCCCCAGGAGCGGACGACGCCAGCCACGGACTGGCCGATGTACTTCGGATCGACCGGCTCGGTAAAGCGGTCCGAGAGCTGGGCCTCCCAGGTGCCTCCATCCTCCGGAATCAGGCGCGCCGAGAGAGTCGCGCCGTCCGCACGGATCAACGCCGTGCGCTCCGCCCCGTCCCACGTCAGCGGACGCTCCGCGTGCAGCAGGAACGAAATCCGGCCGGGCTGCGCGAGGTCCACGGTGTCGCAAAGGACGACGTAGCGGCGGTCGATGAAGACGAGGTCGCGGCGCACGCGTTCGACGTAGCGGAGTTTTGGGTTCGCGCGGTAGGCCGCCGTCGCATCACCCGCCGCCCAGGTCGCGCGCGGCATGACCGCGAAGTGGATGATTTCGCCGGTGGCCTCGCGGGACTGCGGCTTCTGGCCCTCGCCGTCGATCAGCAACGCGTTCTTCGACCGCGTCTGCCGCGTCCACGCGTTGTGGTGGGGCGAGTTGTGGAATTCACGGTAGCCCGACGCGATCGCGAGGTTCTGGCCATAGGCATTCAGGATGAAGGCATTCTGCTGGGCGTGGCTGTGGCTGAAGCTGCCGTAAGGGGAGGAAACGAACGTGACGTGGATGTCGTCGGCCGGCTGGCCGAGGGCGCTGTGCAGCGACACCCAACCGATGTCGCGGAAGAAGCGGTCCGGTGGCAGCTCACCGAGGGACCGCGGCGCCGGCAGGGGGCGATCGGCCGCGATGAAGTTGCGCACGAGAAACTCCGTGGCGGTGGGGTAGATGCGGTCCAGCCCGCGCAGGCCGCGTTCGGCCGGCGATGGGCGCGAATCGTCGCAGAGTTGGGCGTACGTGAGCAGCGCGCCGTCGTTCGTGACGCGGGCCACGTGGGTGAGGTACTCAGCGACGACCGGATCGAGGTTGAACTTGCCGGCGTTGGAGAAGTCGCCGAATCCGGTCGCTGGATACGGTTGGACATTGTAAACTGGGAAGTACCCGTGCTGCCGCCAGAACGGCGTGGCGTAGGCCGAGGCATCGCCGATGGCCAGCAAGGCATCCTGGAAGGCGGCGTGCTCGATGGTGCCGCGCCAGTAGGCCGCCCCTTCGGACCACCCGCCGTCGTCGCCGCCCCAGGTGGGGAACTGGTCGCGGTAGAAGCGGTAAGTCGTCTCCCACCACGCGCGGGCGTCCTCGGGCAGGTCGTCCCAGAGCGCGAGCGCCGCAAGGCCGGTCATGGGCATGAAGCGGATGGGGTGGCTGGAGGGTTCGACGCGCAGGGAATTGCGGAGCACGTGCGAGATGCGACCCTCCTCCTCGATCCACGCGAACGAGGCGCGGCCGCGGGCACGGAAGTGCGCGAGCACACGGGCCTTCTCCTCGGCGGAGAGCTGGTCGCGGATCTGATCGTAGGCGAGCGGCAGCTTCCGCCAGAGACGGAAGTGCGCCTCGTCGTTATAGGTGATCGCCGTCGCGCCACGCACCGCTCCGCCCGGCCAGCCGGACGGATCGAGGCTCCACTCGCAGGCCCGGAGCAGGAAGTCGCGGGCCTTTTCGAGGTAGCGCGGTTCGCCCGTCGCCACCCAAAGGAGCGCGGCGGCTTCGGTGACGCCGCCGACGTAGCCGCACACGTCCTGCGCCGCGCGCCACCGGTCGACGCGTTCGCTGGTGCGGCGGCGGGGGCTGGGGTCGCCGTAGGTGCGCGGCTCCTCAGGAAACGGGGCGGACAGGAGGTCGCGGTCAAAGTCCTCGCGAATCCGCTGGAACGCTTTGGCCCCCGGGCCCGAGGTCACGTAGGCGCGGAAGGCCTCGCGTCGGCCCGCCGCGACGAGGGTGCGCGGCGCCTGGGCCGGCACGACGGCCGTCGTGGTCGCGCTGACGGCGGCGAGTGGCGGCGGGGCCGGGAAGTCGCGCAAAGCCAAAGCGACCTCGCGGCGAACCGCGGGCGAAGC
>JACCDW010993470.1_pt1 | contig 10296 bp, 7 predicted proteins | sample 7449781 | NCBI WGS metagenome assembly JACCDW01 (sample SAMN15323449, study PRJNA562643) | freshwater metagenome | isolation source: river surface water | place: USA:Blue River Watershed | collected 2017-08-18 | reverse complement strand
TCTCAGTTTGAGAAAATCAAACAAGAGATTGAACTGTTTCAACAAAGGCTGTTAGAACTTGAACGGGATCGTGCCCAAGGGAAGCCCGATCGCGTTGTACGCCTTAACATGCAGCTCTTTCCCTCCTGTTTGATGTGAAAGGATAAACGCCATGCAATTCCCTCGATTTACGGCCCCCATAGCAGTCCTGCTCGGTAGCCTCGCCATCGGCTGCGGAACGCAAATCGGCAATCCCACTGGATCGGGGATTGTGCGTGTCACCGATAATCCCAACTCGCTTGGAACTCTTGTCAACGCCGCCTTCCTGCAAACGGTCGACGGTATCAATATGGGCGATTACGCTTATTCCCGACTTGAAAGTCGGGTTTCAACCGATCGTCGTTGCCAGACCGAAGTCGGTAGCGGCATCAGCCTTCTCGATAAAGCGGAAACCAAACATTCCGTGATCGAAGAGTCCGCGACCTGGTACGCGAAGTCCGATCTGACTATCAAGCGCAGCTATGAAGATGCCTGGACTCAGAACGGTGCTCTCATCGCCTGTGATCCCGGAGCGCGCGCGGTTCGCTTCAACTACGAACGTCTCCAGTTCGGAACAGTTCGCCTTGAAAGTCGGGTCAACGAAGACCTGGCGCGCAGTCTTTATCTGACCGAGAAAAAAGAAAAACAGGAAATGCGTCACAACCTGAGCTTCAAGAAAAGTGGCAAGCGCGTCCTGGATTTTGTGAATTATTCTGAGAACGGTCGCGAGGTGGTCCTCAAAGCGCAGCTCAGCAACAAGGTGGAAAGCGAGATTGCGCTTCCCACTCAGGACGGTGGTGCAATCAATGCCACACTTCAATTGCAGGAGCGCTTCCCACTCGACTTTTCCATCAACCTGGATCAGACCCAACAGTGGACCAGCTATGTCATCCCCAGTGGTCGTCAGGAATTTGTCATTCAGGCAACAGGTGAAGTCTTGCGCCTGGAATTCCGCAACGTCACCTTCACACGCAAGGATGGTTGTATGCCGGCCGCGGGTCAGCTAACAGCGACCGTCATTCGTCCCAACGAGGACGAGGTTCGCTATAGCATCAGCTTCCAGCCGAACGCATCCGCACTCCTCATGAAGTCGGACAGCGGTCTGGATTCTCTGGTACTGGCTCCCTTTGCTTGCGTTCTGCGGGAACGTTAAGCCTTCATTTGACTTGTATTCCGGCCCCTTCGATCAGGAGGTCGGAATACACGAAGTCATTCAAGGCTCCGTTACGCGATGCGGGGGTGATGATAAGACTGTAGACCCCCGCAGGAATTTTTGCCGAGACATACGTAAGCTTGGCCTGATTGGCCAGGTTGAATTGAAAAACGGCTGTACCGCTGGCATTTCTCAGCGCCGCTGTTGTGAACGAGCCTGCGGTATTGGTCTGCCCCGTTCCTACCCCACAAAGATTGCTAAACGAGAGATTAAGTGTCGTTTCCGTGCTGAGCGTGACGCTGTAGGTCCGCGACCTCGCCATGGCGATGGTAGTTTTGTCTGTTGCGGCACAAGCGGCTTCGACGCCGACTCCGGCACCGTCGTCCCCTAGTTTTTGCGGCCCGCTATTGAAACGCAAAAGCGACGGAAGACCTTCGGGTGCTGGTGTAGCCGACGGGGCCGCAAGCGCAGGAATTGCGACATCGGATTTGATGATGGGATCGGATTTACGCGCTTTATCCTGAATATCAACGTAAATCCAGCCTTCCCGAATATCAGGACGTTTGAAATAAAAGTTCCAGCTCCAAACCTGGCGGGCGATGTCGTGGGTGAATTCCTCACGATCTGGCGGCAGAGCCGTGGCCTGAGCGCGACTCGCTCCTGTCGTGAATCCATAGAGCAGGTCCTGAGCCCTGACACTTTCCAAAGTCTGACTTGAAAACTCACACTGAACGCTGACGATGTCGCTGGACGATTGAGTCGTCGCGAATAAACAATTCAGGAAGGCTCCACCAACGGCCACGGGTTCCGAGGCTACTGTGGCTTCCGCATCATCCGCTTCGTTGGCTTCGACGTCCCGGTCATTACTGGTGCTTGTGGTTTGGACCACAGCAGCCGAGCCCGATGTCACGGCGCCCTTATCGAAGCTATTTTTCCCGCATTGAACCGAGGCCAGGGTCAGGGACCCCAGGATAAGGAAATGAATAATACCTTGTTGCAAATGACTCACGAAGCTCTCCGCTAAGGGCTTATTTTTCGTATCGACTGGACTTGGAGGAGGCTTAAATCCTGGGTATTCCTGTAATGATCCCATGGATTTGGAGTCTTTCCTTAAGGTGCCCCCGGCTGCACACAGTCAAGTACCCCGATGGACCACCGAAGCGGAACCAGTATCCATCGACCTGGGACAGATGCGCTTGAGTGTTTTCCTCAGCATATTTTTACTAGTGTTCACCGCGGCCTTTAAGGTCCAGGCCGCGGAACGACTCACGGCGCCCCAGCTCATCGAAGGCGTATATTGGGAGGATCAGGAAGGCCGGTTCACTATCGACCAGGTTCTGACTTTGGATCCTTCCAAGGCCCTTAAGGCCATCAACGGACTCAACCTGGGATTTCGAAATGAAGTCTTCTGGTTTCGTGTACCACTACCGGCCTGCGAGGCCCTTGCTCCAAAAGATCAAGTTTTTGAAATCGCCTATCCACTCCTGGATCAAATCGACCTTTGGTTCATCAGCCCGCGAGGCCGCAGTCCCGTTTACAGCACAGGTGACAATCGGCCTTTTTCCGAACGCCCTATTGATCATCTCTCCTTTGGATTTCCCTACACCTGTGGGCTTTACGATGCGGTCATATTTCGTGTGGCATCGACCAGCTCCTTACAAATCCCCCTTCAGGTTTGGGAGCGTCGCGCCTTTGAACGAAATCTGCTCGATATGGAGCGTCCTCAACTGCTTTACTTCGGGGCTATCCTGGTCATGGCGCTCTACAATCTTTTTGTTTATGTGATTGTGCGCAAGCCCCCATATCTTTACTACGTGCTCTTTGCGCTTTCGTTTTGCACCTTTCAGGCTGGCTTCAGCGGGGTGGGATTTCGTTACCTGTGGCCGAATTTGCCAGGCTTCAATGCCTATATCATCGATAAATCGATCAATAGTATAGTCTTCTTTGCCTTTGCTTTCACCATGTCCTTCATGAATGCCAAGACTGTGGCACCCAAGGCCTATCGCATTGGGATTTTTATCCTTGGAAGTTTATTCGTCTACAACTGGATATCCTTTGCTTTGCCTTATCGGGTGGCCATAAAAATCAGTATGGTCTATATCATCACAGCCATCTCCATGGGCTTTGTTATCACCGGTTTTAGCATCGCGAAAAGGCAGCGTGAAGGTTATTTCTATGGCATAGCCTGGAACACGTTCCTCCTGGGTACGATTGCGCTCGCATTTAACAAGCTCGGCTTTTTGCCTCGTAATGCTTTGACGGAACATTCCCAGCAGCTGGCTTCCGTGCTGGAAATGCTGCTCCTCTCGTTTGCGCTGGCCGATCAAATGAACGTCCTGCGTTTCAATCTCGCGAAGTCCAACCAGAAGCTGGAAAAGACTCTGGCTTCCATCGAACAGATCGTCGATGAAAAAACTCGAAGCATACGCTCCATCATGGATACCTTGAAAGAAGGCGTGATGACGATCACCGGTAAAAACTTTTTGATCGAGGCGGAATACTCCAAACACGCCGAGGTCCTTTTCGGTGAAGAGCAATTGGGCGGACGCCGTTTTCAGGAGGTTTTCCTGGATCGCCTCCTTATGGGTGAGGATGCGCGAGCGTTGATCCTATCCGCCTTGCACGCCGTCATGGATGAACCGTACGTGAACTTTGACTTCAACAGCTTTCATCTGCTCCAGGAAGCACGACTGCAAACCAAATCCGGGCTTAAAGACATCGTGATCGATTGGACTCCGATCCTAAGCGCGGACGAGCGTGTGGTGCGCATCCTCATCGCCATTCATGATGTCACCGAGTTGCGTAGTCTGAGGCATGAGCAGGCGACGCAGTCCCGCATGCTGATCCGTCTCAGTCAATTGCTGAGCGTCGATGATATGGCCCTGCGGGTGTTTCTGCTGCACGCGCGGCGAACCATGGATTTGGTCCATGGGCAACTTGCACAGGCTGGGGACCTTGCCAGTTTCGTCCAGGATCTCTTTATTGATTTTCATACCTTGAAAGGTGAATCCCGTTCCCTCGGGCTGACGGAGCTTTCCGATCAATTCCATCTCATGGAGGATCGGCTGGATAAGATTCGCAAGCAAAAAGTGGCCTGGGATGCCAAGCCCATTCTGCAGGATCTCGTGGCGATGGAAAGCGTTATTGCTGAATATGCCGCGCTTTATGAAAGCCATATCGGCTCTTTGAGCGAGGAAAGAGCGGTAACTATCAAGCAAGGAAAACTGGAGCGTTGGGAAGCTGCCCTGCAGCGAATCGCTCCCCATAATCCTGAGGAGGAACAGGCGCATCGCCTTCTTCTGGCCGACATCTTTCAGTTCCTCCATGTGGACCTGAAGACCTATGAGGAGAAACTTCAGAATTGGGCAAGGCGTATGGCGCGGGAAATGGGGAAAGCCGATCCCAACCTGCTGCTGGCTGGTCCTGGATTTTTTCTGAGTCAAAAACTTGTGGAACATCTGGATCATGTTTTTATTCATGTCCTCCAGAATTCCCTCGTGCACGGAATCGAGTCCCCCGAGGAACGTCGGGCGGCAGCCAAGAATGAGGCCGGTTTGATTTACATCAAGCTCACCCGGGTGAGGGATGAAGTGGTCATCACTGCGCGGGATGATGGTCGCGGGGTCAATCTGCGATCCATTCGAGACAAGGCTATCGCCATCGGCCTGCTCGCTCCCCAGGAACCTCTGACCGATGATAAGCTTGAGGCCTGTCTTCTGCAGTCCGGTTTTAGCAGCCGGGATAAGGTGACCAATCACGCGGGCCGTGGCGTCGGCATGGGCGCGGTGCGGCAGTATGTTGAAAGCCTGTCCGGGCACATGCATATCGAGTTTGCACCGGAGCGGGATGGTCATCGGACCTTTGCCCTTATTCTGACCTTTCCCGCTCAGCTCTTCCCGACTCTCCGTCATGAACTCCCGGGCGCTGCCTAGATCTTATTCCGCTTCGGGATCGGGCACGATGATGGTCGCGACGTGAGGTTCCACCATCGCTTCATAAGGAACTTTGCCAAGACTCAAACGACCGCGATGCAACATGTGATGTTTGCCAAAGATCAGGACGCTGCTCTTTGTTTCCACAGTCAAGCGATGGATTTCCTCAATCGGTGTTCCAAAGCGAACTGAGGGTTTATACTTATATTCATGCGTGAAGGCAGCATCGAGATTTTCGATGCGCTGCTTGAGCTGTTTTTTCAGATCACTTTTCGTTTCCTCGATATAGACCTGACTGTTGAAGTCCGCATTCATGGGAATCCGGCCTTCCAGCATGCCGATGCGAACTTTCTCGACCATTTGATTGATTTCTCGATAGCTCATCGGATTGACGTGGGCATGCACCAGATGATCGACATCGATGGAACGACAAAAGCCCATGGCACCTTTCAAAGCCTGTGCCCCGTCATGTCCCAGATCATCGGCCACCAGAACGGTCAACGGATGCTGTTGAAAATCCATGGGCCTGTCACCGGGAACAACCATGACCGGGAGTCGTGAATGAGCCATCAGGGAAAGCGCTGTGGACATGCCCCCCAAAAAGCGTGGGTGGCGTTCGCGATGGAAACCGCACATGATGAGCGTGGCCTTGCTGCTTCTGGCCACATCCTCGATGGCGTCTTCGGGATAATCGCGGAAAACCCGAGATTCACAGACTAGGCTGCTCGGCAAACTCTCCCGCAGCGTTTCCATTTTATTTTGAGCCATCACCAATTCAGCGTCGCTGGCTTCCTGCTCCAGTTCCTCGTAGGGCAGGGCGAAGCCTTCGCGGGCCATGGTGTAACTGCGATAAGGTTCTGTAGCGTGCACGAGGACCAACTGGGAGCCGGTTCTTTGCGCGAGCGAAACGGCTGACTGAATGATGTGGTCCTCGCGGTCATTCAGGGAAAGACCGACCACTATCGTGGTGTAGGAGCTGAATAGTTCAAGCATGGCTGGCTCTCCTCGTTTTTGTGTGGGCGACATCGCGTTTGTGCCCTCAGTCTAACCGCTTCCTGCTTGAAGGCCAAGGCATGAGCAATTGAGGGAAAGTGCGCAGAAAGCGGAGGAAAGCTCACAGCATGTTGGAAGATGCACTAGCTAAGGTATTGAAATAACAGGAAAGGGCGACGGCATGATAGTTGCTGATCTATCTTTCGGAACACTCAAATGTTCTGCTGTTCGGCCCCGCTCCTTACTGATCGAGGACATGGTCGAGGGAAAGGCCGCACAGCATGTAGCGTATATCCGTCCCAACAGGTTGAACCGGGAGCTTCAAGCTTCCGGTTCTTTTTTTTATTGGAAAGAAACAGAAGACAGTTGGATGGATTCGGAAGTGCCGGAGTAATCGGTGAGGATGATGACACTGACGGGTGTCGGCAGTTTGTTGAACTGCAGGTCTTTGGTGCCAGTGTGTTCCTGGGTGCGTCCCTGGCCATCGATGATGACGACTTTGTCATAACCATCTTCCACGGAAGCGTTCATATGGAAGCTGACGGACCGGCCCTGTTCACGGGTGAAATGCACCAGATCCTTTTTCAAAAGATCAGCAAAGGGTCCGAAGCTCAGGGGCTGGGGTTGAGCCGAGCCGGCTTTCAAATTTGCGGCGATCGTGCTCACGACCTCGGGTGTGGGCAGGTAGCTGCCGTAATTTTCACTGTGATCAGCATCGCCATTGTGCACGCCGATGACTTCCAGCGTCTGAGCATCCAGAACCGGGCTGCCGCTGTTGCCAGGCAAAGTATCGCAGTGATGGCGGAAGATTTGTGACTCGGGGTCGCTGCCCATGATTGCATCACAATTTCCACTGAGACTCAGGGCGCGGCCCTTGGGATAGCCCAAAACCAAGGCTTCAGCCGTTAATTTCATAGCTCGTGGTTCACGCTCCAGAACCATGGCTGTAGCCGGAATGGGATCCACCTGTATGAGGGCGTAGTCGGCCTCCTGGTCGTATTTATATTCCACGACTTTCAAACAACGCGAACGTTCCTGATTGGATTCACCAGCCAAAACTCCCCAGGTGATATCCATGGAATGGCAGGAAACCTCCAGCGGATTCGCAGCCAAATCCGCGAGGCAATGTCCCGCCGTCGCCACAAGGCCATCACCCAGATGAAAGGCAGTACAGCCGCCGGTCATGCGACCGATTGCAGGAAATTCCTTCTTCAGATCGCGGTGAGGCAGTGGGGTGTTGGCGTTAATTTCAATGAGTGAATCCTGATCGATAATGGACTGCAGAGTCGACTCCTGGGAATCAGTCTCGGGTTGGCAGGCGGTGATCAGGACGAGAGCGCTCAAAGAAACAACATGACGGATCATCGCATTCCCTCAAATGGCTGACGGGGCCGTAAATACACTTGTTAACTAGGGGTATGTGTTGGTGAATCTTAGTGGTCAACTCAAGCTAACACTAAATTAGCCAGCCAGTCAACTCACGGAAATGGAGGGAGGCCGCCGTAGCGGCATGCAAGAACGATGAGTCAAGGAATATTGAGGAAGCGATTCAGGGGGCTGCCATGAACCGTGCCGAAAGGGTTTTACATTAGCCATGAGTCGATTTCATGCATATAAAGGCGGTATTTTGTTAAAGTGCCAAACCGAGCTTTCTTTTCCTGCATCGTGGTCCTTAAATCTTTTAAAACAGATTCCGAAAAACGAGGGGAGGAATAGGAGTCTCTGGCCCCATGAAGCTCGCGGATACCAGCATTAAGATCGTAACGGTCCACCCGAGTGGAACGGTGCGAAATCTTATCAACACTGAACTCCGAAACCGCGGTTATACCGATGTCGTGGGCGCTCCCGACCTGCAAACCGTGGTGGGCATTTTGGAGACCGGTCTGATCCACTGGCTTTTGACTCCTGTCGTGATGGAAGACAAGATCAACATCTTTCAAATCCTGAAGCTAATCACAGAAGATCCCACCATGATGGATATGCGCATCTCGTTCATGGTTGACGAAAACAGTGATCCTTCTCACATCAGCAAGGCCTTCGACCTCGGGCTTTTGTCCATCCACCGCAAGATGTCGACCAAAGCTGACATTGAAGAGGAATTCAAAACTCTCTTCGGCCGCGATGTTGCCTGCGGTGGCGAGCTGAGCCTCGTGGCTGCGGAGTATGTGCGGCAGTTCCTGAAAGACGAAAAACGCTACAGCGAGCTTTTGCGCTTCGAGAAATCCCTCTTCGCAGTTTACGTCGGCAACCTGAAGCTTCTTCTGCACCTCGCGGAAGCTCATTTGCACCTGAAGCAAATGGAACAGGCGCAGAATCTTTTTGCCCAGGCCCTGCTGGTGGATACTTCGCTGAAGTCCGAAATCGATACACTCGTGCAAAAGTTCCCCGAGGTGCCTTCGACGGCTCTGGCCGAGGCTGCGGCCAAGGCACCTGAGGTTCTTGGCATCAAGAGTTGTCTGGTGGTGGAGCCCGAAGCGGAAACCTTGAACCTCATCGTCGGACTTTTGAAGCAGTTGGGTGTTCAGAACATTCACAGCTTTCAGGATCCTACTCAGGCTGTTCAGCTGCTTGAGAAAAAAATCGTGCCCGAGCTGGTCATCTTTGAGTGGCGTCTGCCCCAGATGCCCGGACCGATTCTCGTCCAAAAAATACGATCGACTCTGGGCTTTGGCGTTCCTCTGACGGTCATGAACAAGGACCTCACGGACCGCGACATGCCCATCCTTCATGAGATGGGGGTCACCGATCGCATCCGTAAACCTATCGAGGCCCAGGCTTTCTTTCAGGATGTGATCTGGGTCATCAATCAGGATCGGTCACCGAGTGAGCCGGTCATCCTCCTGCAAAAGATACGGCAGGCCATGCAGGATCAGAATTTTGAAAAGCTGGCTGCCTTCACAAAACGCTATATGGACAGCGACAAGCCGAGCGAGGCCGAGAAAAATCTACTGCAAGCCGAGCTGGCCTTTTACCGCGGGCATTATCCTGCTGCACGCAATATGGCTCTGAGTGTGCTGAAGAGTGGGCTTGCCAGTGTGGAGGTTTTGAACCTGCTTGGCAAAACCATGATGAAAATGCGTGATTTTGAAAGTGCGCTCTGCTGTCTGGAAAACGCCGAAGTGATTTCGCCATCCAATGTGAAACGCATCTGTAATATCGCCGAAGCTCATCTGGAAATGGGACAGATGGAAGGCTTCGAGGAGAGTCTGGACGAGGCCAAGGACATCGCGCCCGGCAGCAAGGAAGTCGTTGAGGTTGAAGTCAAAGGCGCACTGGTGAGCGGGGACGGGGAAAAGGCTCATGATTTGATGAAGTCGCTGCAATCGCTGCTCAGCATCGTTTCTTTTACCAATAACCGGGCCATTTCACTGATTCGAACCGATCGTTTCGATGAAGGCTTGAAGCTCTATACCGAAGCCGTGCAGGCCGTTCCCGCCAATCGCGGTGAAGTCCTCGCCATCCTGCATTATAATCAGGGTCTGGCCCTGGCTCGGGCCAACCGTTTGGAAGAAGCGCGGGCGCAAATGGAAGCAGCGGCGGCACTGAAAAGCGACAAGATCAGAAGCAAGGTTTCCAGTCTGAAAAGTCGGATTCAGAAAGCCATTGAATCCAATCAGAAGCTTGAGCTGACAGTCAGCAAGGAAAATAATCCTGAAGCTGTCAGCACCGATCCGCAGAAGGATTACGAAGAACTTATGATGGCTCTCAAGATCAATGCGGGCGACCTCTGCTGTCATAAGATTTATTTTGAGTATTCCGTATCTCCCGAATTGAAGCAAAGGCTGGAGCAGCCTCTCCGCTTCAAGAAACGTTCCTCGATTCAGCGCGAGACTCCTGGTAAAGCGTCCTGAATGCGCAAAAAAGCCCCAACTCTGGCGAGCTGAGGCTTCTTTCTGCTGTTTTCAGGAAAAGCGCTTATTTCTTCACATATTTGGTTACGAAGGATTTCACGTAAACGCTGTTGAGGTCCACGTATTTTGAAACGGCTTCGTATCCGCCTTTACCGTCGCTGACCAGTCCACCGCCTGACGTAACACCAGCCAACTGGCCTTTGACAAAGAGGGGGCCGCCCGAGTCGCCAGAACCGCTCGAAACTTTCGTTCCCAGTGTGGATTTTCCGTCAGCTTCAGGAAGTCCGTAGAAATTGATGAAGCCGCCGCTGACCGAACTCACAGCGTTGGTACCTCCGCGCTTGACGCC
>JACCDW010107055.1_pt1 | contig 10296 bp, 5 predicted proteins | sample 7449781 | NCBI WGS metagenome assembly JACCDW01 (sample SAMN15323449, study PRJNA562643) | freshwater metagenome | isolation source: river surface water | place: USA:Blue River Watershed | collected 2017-08-18 | reverse complement strand
TCGATGTTGACCCACAGTACTTTGGCCTTGTAGTTTTCTGCTAAATCGCGCAGAAAAAATTCACCAATTTCTGGCCATTCAACGAGGTGTTTGCTGGGGTATTCGTGCAGTAGCTCTTCGATACCGGCATCGAACAGTTCACCGGCATCTTTTACGCGGTACCAATCGTGGTGATACAGTTTGCCATTGAAATCGGGTAGGGTGTGTTCGTTGACCAAAGAAAAGGTAGGGGAACTTACGGCTTGCTCACAGCCCCAGGCCGCACACAGGGCTTTGGTGAGGGTGGTTTTACCGGCGCCAAGGTTGCCTTCCAAGGCGATGATTTCAGGTCCGCCAGTCCCAAACGGATAATCGCAAACCCAAGCGCTGAGGTCTTTGCCCATGATGGCGTCTACCACACTTTGCAGTTGATTTTCAGTGGTTTCTAGGTAGGCGGTTGTTTTGAACAGCGACATGATTGCTAGTGGGGATCCTTATGCCTTTGGCGATAATACGGCGATCGGACAGCACATTTCTTCCAAGCTAATACCGCCGTGTTGGAAGGTGTTTTTATAGTAGTTGACGTAGTAGTTGTAGTTGTTGGGGTAAGCGAAGAAATCGTTTTCCGCAGCAAATACAAAGCTAGAAGTCAGGTGTTGCAGGGGCAAGAATACATCATGGGGTTTCTTCACCTCAAACACTTCTTTGGGATTGTAGGTTATGTTTTTGCCTTGCTTGTAGCGAAGGTTGGTGTTCACGTTTTTATCGCCCACAATCTTGATGGGGTCTTTTACTCGAATACTGCCGTGGTCGGTGGTTACGATCACTTTGCAGGGTTTGTCGGCAAGCCATTGCAGTGCTTCCCACAGCGGCGAGTGTTTGAACCAGGTGGCCATGACGTTGCGGTAAGCGGCTTCATCTTCGGCCAGTTCCCTAACAATATGAATATCGGTTCGGGCATGGGAGAAGGAATCCACGAAGTTGTATACCACCACATTGAGTTTGTTTTTCATCATGTTGGGTACTTGGTCTACCAAGTTTTTTCCGCCTTCGAGGTTGGTGATTTTGGTATAGGAGAATTTGATATCTCTGCGCAATCGCTGCAGCAGGTCTTCCAGGAAGTCTTTTTCATAGAGATTTTTCCCACCTTCATCTTCGTCGTTGCTCCATTTGTTGGGGAAGCGTTTTTCGATGTCTAGGGGCAACAATCCACTGAAAATACTGTTACGACAATATTGGGTTGTGGTGGGCAGTATGCTCATGTAAAGGTCGTCGTTTTCTACGCGATAGCGCTCTTGCATCACTTCCGAAATCGCACGCCATTGGTCGAACCGAAGATTGTCCATCAGAATCATAAACACTGGCAAATCGCCATCCAAATGGGGGTTAACGGCTCTGCGGAACAGGTTGTGGCTCATGATTGGTCCCTCATCGCCTGTTTGTTTGAGCATTCCGGCGTAGTTGTCTTTCACGAATTTGGAGAAGTTGCGGTTGGCATCTGATTTTTGGGTTTCCAAAATCTCCTTCATGCTGTCTTCACCGGCGCTATCGAGTTCGATTTCCCAATAGACCAATTTGCGGTATACGTCTTTCCACTCTGAAAAGTTGAGTTTATCGCTCACAGTCATGCCAATTTGCATGAATTCTTTGCGGTATCCGAGCGATGTTTTTTCGCTCACCAATCTGCGCTCGTCGAGATTTTTCTTTAGGGCGAGCAGGATTTGGTTGGGGTGAACGGGTTTGATGAGGTAGTCGGCGATTTTTGCACCGATTGCCTCTTCCATGATGTGCTCCTCCTCGTTTTTGGTGATCATGATGATGGGGAGGTTGGGTTTTAGCTGCTTGATTTGTGCCAACGCTTCAAGTCCATTGATTCCTGGCATGTTTTCATCCAAAAATACCAAGTCGAACTCTTGGGATTTCACCGATTCGATGGCATCTCTGCCGCTGCTCACGGTATGCATGTCATAGCCCTTGCCCTCCAAGAAAAGGATGTGTGGTTTGAGCAAGTCAATTTCATCGTCGGCCCAGAGAATTTTCGGTTTGTTCATGATCTTGGTAATACAACGCTTACTTGCCAAAATTCGTGCCACAACGCTGGTTTTTTTGAACGAACTTTGGGGAGATTTCATCGGATGAGTTCGCATCACATCGTAAAGGACAACCAAGAGCCAGCGCTCATCATTGCCAATGGGGCTGATTGCAGCGATGCCTTGTTACAGCAGTTGATGGAGTGGTCGCCCTACGTGCTTGCTTTGGATGGGGCGGCACATCGTTTGTTGGAGCGAAAAGTGCGGTTTGATGCTTGGTTGGGAGATTTTGATTCTGGTGTTGGGATTGACGAAGAGCAGATGGCGGCGATGGGTCCAATAGAGCGGGTTTACGCGGAGGATCAGGACAAGACCGATTTGCATAAGGGGATTGAGTTTTTGATTTCGAAAGGACATTCGGCGGCCAATATTTTGTGGGCTACGGGGCGAAGGGCGGATCATACGTTCAACAATTTGGCGACCCTGTGGCGATACCATGAGCAGATTACGTTGTGTATTTTGGATGACCATTCTCGGGTGTATCCGATGGGCAAACAGTTTAAAAAGTGGTATCCGGGTGGCACGCAGTTGAGTTTGATACCGGTTGGATTTGCTGATGGTATTTGTTCTAGCAATTTGCAGTACCCTTTGCAGGGACATCGCTTAGAATTGCCGTACAGCACGGGAAGTTCGAATCAGGTATTGGTGGATGGGTTTGTGGAAATTACGTATTCGGAAGGACATCTTCTGATGATGGAGTGTTTTGATTGACGCTGTATCTTTGTTTTCTATGAAAGTGATTTCCTATAACGTGAATGGCATTCGCAGTGCGATGAGCAAGGGGCTGGTTGATTATTTGGCTGAGCAAAATGCCGATGTGGTTTGTTTTCAGGAGCTGAAGGCATTGCCAGAGCAGATTGATGAGGAGCCGTTCAAGGCGATGGGGTATCACTGTTATTGGTTTTCTGCGGAGAAGAAGGGATACAGTGGCGTGGGCATTTTAACAAAAGTTAAACCTACACATGTGGAGTATGGCTGCGGTCATGCGATGTATGATTTTGAGGGTAGGGTGATTCGTTGCGATTTTCCCTGGGGATCGGTGATCAGCGCTTATTTTCCCAGTGGCACTTCGGGCGATGCGCGACAAGATGTGAAAATGGATTTCTTGTCGTATTTTTTCGATTACGCTCAAAAAATTCGGGGTATAGTGGGTGAGTTAGTGGTATGCGGGGATTACAATATTTGTCACAGGGCGATTGATATTCACGACCCAGTGAGCAACAAGAACAGCACAGGTTTTTTACCTGAGGAGCGGGCATGGATGGATCAGTGGTTTGAATCAGGGTTTACAGACACGTTGCGTACGTTGCGACCTGAACCGCATCAATATACTTGGTGGAGTTTTAGGGCCAACGCAAGGGCCAACAACAAAGGCTGGCGCATTGATTATGTTAGCGCAACGCCCAAGTTGGCAGAACAACTATCGCAGGCTGGCATCGATGACTTTGCCAAACACTCCGATCATTGTCCTACCTGGGCTGAGTTTACAGTCTAATTATTTGGGATCGAGGTAGTTGGGAATACCATCACCATCGCGGTCAAAGAATCCCTCATTTACATCCAAAATACCATCGCGGTCGGTATCTACACCGGGTTTAAGGGTGGGTTTGTTGATGACAACGCAAGGGTTCAATTTGGTGATCACGTATTCGGTTCTGCGGTTGATTACATGTTCTTCGTCGCTACATATCACGTCGTTCGCACATCGATTCAGCAGTTGGGTTTCGCCCATTCCAATACTCATTACGCGTTTTGGGTCGATACCTTGGGCTACGATATAATCCTTGGCGGCTTTGGCCCTGTTTTGCGATAGTTTGAGGTTGTAGGCGTCTGATCCACGGGCATCGGTGTGACTGGTGATTTCGATGATGATGTTGGGATGTGCCTTGAGAAAAACCACCAAATTATTGAGTTCGCGCTTGCTCTCATCGGTGATGATGTATTTATCGAGTTCGTAATAAATATTTCTGATTTGTGGTTCTTCGGAGGCCAAGGAATTACCCACTTTTCTTTGTCGGGGCGATAAGAACATGAACGCCGTATCGCCTACCATTTTGTATTGGTGTGAGGTGATGAATTCGTAGTTACAGGGTTCAGCGGAAATGGCATAATTCCCGATGTTTTCTATGGTGGTGAAATTGTCTAAGTTGATTTGGCCATTGGCATCGGTTTGGTAGTAACGTCGGGTTTTTTCTCCGGGCGCTTGGGTATTTTCGATGATGATCCATTGGTTGGCTAGGGGGCTGCCATTGTCGGCATCGCCAACAACAATTTTTACAGTTACGAATTTGCTTGTAGGGGTTTCAGCGATGATAGGTTTTGTTGGTGTTGCGGGAGTTTCAGTGGCGGCAGTGTTCTTCACTGGAGCGGTGGTTGCGGGAGCGGGCGTTATTGGTGCTTTAGCCGGAGCTGGCGCTACTGGCGAAGTAACCGCAGGTTTAGATTCAGCGATGACAGGTTTTGTTGTAGCTGCGGGAGCCGGCGTTACTGGTGCTTTAGCCGGAGCCGGCGTTACTGGCGAAGTAACCGCAGGTTTAGATTCAGCGATGACAGGTTTTGTTGTAGCTGCGGGTGTTTCAACAACTGCCACGGGTGTTTGGGGAGTTGTGATTTTTGCAACACTTTTTTTCGTAGCGCAATACAAATCGTCGTTGTAATTGCTATTGCCTCTGTTTGAGGTAAAGTAGAGCTGGTTATTTGTAATAATCAGATGCAAATCATCGCCGGTTGCGTTAATGGGTGCAGGAAAAAGCATGATGCTTTTGGTCTTGAGGTTGTACAAAAAGATATCCAATCCTCCGAATCCTGCGTAGCCATCAGAACTGAATGTTAAAATACTATCCGATTGAAAAACCGGGTGGGTTTCGCGGTAGGGGGTATTAATCTCCGTGCCCAGGTGTTGAATTTGTCCAAAAATGATGGTGTCTTTGGTATGACTTAAAATGCTAACTAGGTAAATATCTGTTTTACCAAAGCTGCCTTTTCTGTCAGATGCAAAGGCGGCCAATTGACCATTTGGAGAGATGGTGAAATGGGCTGTATTCGCATATTTTTCATTGATCGGCAGCGACTGCAGTATCCATTTATCATTGATTTTCTTGGCTATTTGGACCGACAGTGGATTAAAGTCGCGCTTGATTTTCTTATTAACATCGTTGGTTGTGACAATCAGATTACCATGGTGATCCACGTGATTGATTTCAAAATGTACATCCGATGCACTGAGGATGGTTTGCTTGGTTTGGAATTGGGTGGCGTTGTAAGTGACCTCATCAATTTGAAAATGGGGCTTGCCCAACCAGGCCGATTTGTTTGTTGCCGTATTGGAAATTCGGGTAAGATATCCAGTTCCTGTAGCGTCATTTTTGGATACCAATCCATATTCTCCTTCCGAAGTATTACCTTGTAATTGGTAAACAGTGAAGATCGAATCGTTCACTATGGGGAATTTTCGTTTGAATTGTTGGTTGTTGAATTGTGATTGCAGCACTGAATTGATTGAATCAGCCACCGTATATAATCCATTGATGCGCAATTCTTTGTATAATTCCAGAAAATCCTCCTCAGTTGCTTTGGTGGCATACGTCTTATGCAAATATTTCCATGCTTGAAGGCTGGCTTGATGATTCTCTTGTTGTGAGTACGCAATCGCCAACATGCGCTGATTCCTGTAATTTGGGTTCAGGGCGATGGTTTGATTGTTGTTATTTTGAATAACATTTTGATAATTGTATTGCTGAAAATCGGTGTTTTCCTTGGCCTTTTGGGCATAGAGATTTACACCCAATAGGGTAAATAACAGGATAAGTAATTTATGCATTGTCTTTAGAAAAAGCGGGGAACGATTTGACGGCTGGGTAATTTTTCGTAGGGTATTGTGTACTGCAAACCAAATTCATGAGAGTACCTCACGTATTCGTTGAGTGGTTGAATCTTGCTATCCCATGAATAGAACAACTGGACAGATTTTTTAATTTTTGCCATGAACATCAATCCCAAATCACCTTCCGTTCTGTAAAAGGCGCCGATTGAACCCAAATCATTCAGCATATAATGCGCGTTGAAATCCATTTGAACTGGACTGCCTTTGGCTGCTCTTACTTGAGATGTGATTTTGATGTTGGCTTTATCGCCATAAGGAATTACATATCCGCCAGATAGTTGATAGTGATTCAAGTTTTGATAATTGATTTCATCGGGTTGCAAAAACAACATTTGCGGACAAGAGAATCCCAAAAAGAATCGATCCGAATACAAGTATGTGCCAAACCCAGTGGTTGGTGCATGAATGTTCATGGAAGTCTTGCCAAAAGTTGGGTCGTTTTGTTGGTTGATGTCCAACTTCGAAATATCGAATACGTAATTGAAATACCCGAGTTTTAGTCCAACCGCTAACCGCAATTTTGATGTAATGGTTTTGTGGTAGGCCAAGTTCGCTGAAATTCCAAGTTCCTTGAGGGGGGAGGCATTTTTGAACGATCCGATGGTACCTTGCTTCACATTTACACCCATGGCAAAATCGTTGTTCAACGCATTGAATAGGGTAAAGGTGTTATAGTTCGGTGCACCGGGCAAGCTGGTCCATTGTCTCCGCGATAGGAGTCCAACATTCATTTTGGCATTAGACCCCGCGTAAGCGGGGTTTATGCTCAAAGTGTTAAAATCGTAATGGGTATAAATTTGATCTTGTTGGGCCATCGCACTGATAGAAATGGAGGCCAACAGGCATAATAAATGGATTTTTTTCATCTTAGTTCGCTTTGATGTAAAGGTTTTGTTTTATGGTTAAGCCTTTCTCATCATTTGATTTGAATACCAAGAAATATACATTCTCGGGCAAGGGTTGGTCGGTGCTAATCGACAAACCTTTTCCGTGGTAGTAGCCGTCGAATCCGTTGAGGTTGGTATAGCCCGGACCTGACTCGTAAACGATTTGTCCCCAGCGGTTGAAGATCAAAACAGAGGCATTTTTGAAGTTGGCCAAACCTTTGATGTACAACAGGTCGTTGATGCCGTCGCCGTTCGGACTGATACCTTCTGGAATCCAGATGTTCGGAGTTTTTGAATCTTGTAGACCTTCGAGTTCATCAGGCAATTCATCATTGTCGGAATCCAATTCTCTGAAGTCGGCATTTCCATCACCATCGGTATCCGTCGGATTGTTTGGATCATCACCCGCTTCTTTCGTATCCGGAATGGTATCGTTGTCAGAGTCGAGGTCTCTCCAATCGCCTTTGCCATCACCGTCGGTGTCAATATCAGTTTCGATTTTGTCTGGTATTTGGTCATTATCGGAGTCAAGATCCCTCCAATCGCCTTTGCCATCACCGTCGGTGTCAACATCGGTTTCGATTTTGTCAGAGATGCCATCGTTATCGGTATCGAGGTCTCTCCAGTCGCCGGTACCATCACCATCGGTGTCGATATCGGTTTCGATTTTGTCAGAGATGCCATCGTTGTCAGAATCCAGGTCTCTCCAATCGCCTTTGCCATCACCGTCGGTGTCAACATCGGTTTCGATTTTGTCAGAGATGCCATCGTTGTCTGTATCGAGGTCTCTCCAATCGCCGGTACCATCGCCATCGGTGTCGATATCGGTTTCGGTTTTATCAGAGATGCCATCGTTGTCGGTATCAAGGTCTCTCCAATCGCCGGTTCCGTCGCCATCGGTATCGATGTCGGTTTCGATTTTGTCAGAGATACCATCGTTGTCAGAATCCAGGTCTCTCCAATCGCCTTTGCCATCACCGTCGGTGTCAACATCGGTTTCGATTTTGTCAGAGATACCATCGTTGTCTGTATCGAGGTCTCTCCAATCGCCGGTACCATCACCATCGGTGTCGATATCGGTTTCGGTTTTGTCAGAGATGCCATCGTTGTCGGTATCAAGGTCTCTCCAATCGCCTTTGCCATCACCATCGGTGTCGACAGGGTTTTTACCCGGACCTTTTTCAGTGTTGTCGATGATTCCATCATCATCGGTATCCAAATCCTTGTAGTCGGGGAGGAGGTCAGCATCGGTGAATACTTCTTTGTATCCGCCATTTGCGATGGTTGGAACGCCATTGGCATCAACAGTGGGCTTACCATTGCCTGCTACACCGTCGAAATCTGAATCGGATCCATCGACTTCGATAATGTCATCGATGCCATCGTTATCGGTATCCAAATCTCTAAAGTTCGGCTGACCATCTGAATCCAAGTCAAGGAGGGAATCTTTGGCCTCATTCTCAATTACATCCAGAATACCATCGTTGTCAGAATCGAGGTCGGCATAGTCAAATACCCCATCGCCATCAAAGTCTTTGGAACCTTCGATATAATCGGGGATAGAGTCATTGTCGCTGTCAGCAATCAAAACCAAAACTTTGGTTTTAACCGGTCCTGTAACGTTGTTGTTTTTGTCTTTCACCCAAACATCGATGTCCAACCAACCCGTATCGGCCAAGGTAACGAAGTAGCGACTGATGGTTGTATCGATAACGCCACAATTGTCGTTGGTGGAAACGGTAAACATTGCTTTGGTCAGATTGGCCTTGGCTGCAGTATCCAGATAAACAACGGCCGTTTTCACGGTAATCGTAGGCTTGATGGTGTCTAACACAGTAACATCGAATGTGGTGTAAGCTGTATTATTTGAATAATCCACGGCTGTGAATACAATTCCTTTATGGGTTCCCGTATCAGTGCAAGTAAAGTTTGATCTTGATATGCTCAAGCTTTTGATTGAACAGTTGTCCGTAGAACCATTGTCTGCCTGAGCAGCGGTGATGCTCACGTTGCCCGTTGCATCCAAGTACACTACCAAGTTCTTGGCCTTAGGCGTAGGACTGATGGTATCGTACACACGCACGTTGAAGAAAGTGTAAGCGGTATTGTCGGAGCGATCTTTGATTGTAAGTTTTACGGCATTATCGATACCTGTATCAGCGCAGGTTAACGTTTTTCTGGAAATCGTCCAGGATTTGGTCGCACAGTTGTCTGTAGACCTATCGTAGCTAAGGGCGGGATTTACAATATCCGCAGTCCCCATTGCATTTAAGTAAACAACAAAGTCAGGCATCCTTGGAATTGGAGAAATCGTATCGTAGATCCTCACATTAAAGTAGGTGTAAGCAGTATTGTTACTGTAGTCAGTTGCGGTGAACTTGATGCTGTTGTTCACCCCGGTATCAGCGCAAGAGAAGTTCGACTTCGACAAGCTCAAAGTCTTGATGGAGCAGTTGTCGGTAGAGCCGTTGTTTGCTTGAGCAGCAGAGATGCTTACGTTACCAGTTGCATCGAGGTACACCACCAAGTTTTTGGCCTTAGGTGTAGGACTGATGGTATCGTAAACACGCACGTTGAAGAAAGTGTAAGCGGTGCGGTTTGAGTAATCGGTTGCAGTGAATTTGATGCTGTTGTTCACACCGGTATCAGCGCAAGAGAAGTTCGACTTGCTCAACGACAGCGTCTTGATTGAGCAGTTGTCGGTAGAGCCGTTGTTTGCTTGAGCGGCAGTGATTGAAGCGTTACCAGTTGCATCAAGGTACACCACCAAGTTCTTGGCCTTAGGCGTAGGACTGATGGTATCGTAAACGCGCACGTTGAAGAAAGTGTACGCGGTGCGGTTCGAGTAATCGGTTGCAGTGAACTTGATGCTGTTGTTTACACCCGTATCGGCACAAGAGAAGTTCGACTTCGACAAGCTTAAAGTCTTGATTGAGCAGTTGTCGGTAGAACCGTTGTTTGCTTGAGCTGCTGTAATTGAAGCGTTACCAGTTGCATCAAGGTACACCACCAAGTTCTTGGCCTTAGGTGTAGGACTGATGGTATCGTACACACGCACGTTGAAGTAGGTGTATGCGGTTCGGTTTGAGTAATCGGTTGCAGTGAACTTGATGCTGTTGTTCACCCCGGTATCAGCGCAAGAGAAGTTCGACTTGCTCAACGACAGCGTCTTGATCGAGCAGTTGTCGGTAGAGCCGTTGTTTGCTTGAGCGGCAGTGATTGAAGCGTTACCAGTTGCATCGAGGTACACCACCAAGTTCTTGGCTTTAGGTGTAGGACTGATGGTATCGTACACACGCACGTTGAAGTAGGTGTATGCGGTTCGGTTCGAGTAATCGGTTGCAGTGAACTTGATGCTGTTGTTCACCCCGGTATCAGCGCAAGAGAAGTTCGACTTGCTCAACGACAAAGTCTTGATGGAGCAGTTGTCGGTAGAGCCGTTGTTTGCTTGAGCAGC
>JACCDW010114109.1_pt1 | contig 10299 bp, 9 predicted proteins | sample 7449781 | NCBI WGS metagenome assembly JACCDW01 (sample SAMN15323449, study PRJNA562643) | freshwater metagenome | isolation source: river surface water | place: USA:Blue River Watershed | collected 2017-08-18 | reverse complement strand
GAGTGAACGAGCCATATCACGGCCGGCTTCTCCTCGGAGTATGTTCTCAGCTATCGATGCGGCCTTGCTCATTTGAGAAACCTATTAGCAAAACAGGTTTCTTAAGTGACAAAATAGGCACACTTGGTATCTTAAAAGAGCGGATTTCTCAACTGGTTTGAAAGATTCGCATTAATGAGTGTGGGAGAGTTCTTATAACCAGCCGGGTCATAGGGTTGAGGTGTAAATGTCTGCATCGACGGGTGAGCAGGGCCGACGTTCACACCCTTTAGACCCATTTCATAAATAGACGCACTCGAGGGAGGAACGGTGTTGGGGATGGGACGTGTTCCAATCACATCAAGAGTTGCTCGCACGGCCGCAAGGTCATTTTGCATCTGAGACGCACCTCCGCGTTGCTTGCGTGTTTTACGGCCCTTTTTGAGCGATTTCCGCGACTTCTTTCCACCGCGTTTACCACCTTTCTGAACTTCGTTGGAACCCATATCTGCCGGAAGTTTAGGAGTTATATTTTCAGTCCCACAAGCGGCTGTCAAGGAATCTTGATTGATTTGATTGTAGAAACTGAGGCCGGATGAAACATATTGCGGGAAGTTCCCATACACACCATAGACGCCTTGACGCGTCATATAATCGAGTGGTGCACCCGCAAGTGCAGCAGCACCACCACGCTGCTTCTTTGTTTTCTTAGAACCTGAACGATGTTTGATAGCTAAATAAGCCTCGGCCGCCTTCGCATTCACATCATGGTGAAATGTCTTTTTCCACTCTGCCTGGAATGCCGGGACCAGGTCCTTTAGGGCTTTCTTGCTCAAGTGAGATTCAACCCAACTATCAATGTGATCAAAGGACTTACGAAGCTGCGGGATCGTTAAGGCCTTTGAGCTGTGTTTTCTTGTCTTACGTGCCATCGTGCCTTCCTATTTAGATTTGGGAAAAGCGGACGTTATTGGCAGGGCGGTTGCCTGCAGGTCTGTTATTTGCCGGTCGATTCGGTGCAACGGCCGCCGTCAGATTCTTCATTGCATTTCCAACATTTGTCGCAGCAGTCGTAGCAGCAGCAGCGGCATTATTCGCAACTTTGTTCACAGATTCATTCATAGCTGCAACAGGAGCTGCCGCCTGGGAAGAGCCTGTACCGATGAAGTTGATTATAAAGAACAGCATGAAGATGACCAGGCCTCCAATGAGCAAATAAGGTGCATACTGGACAAGCGGAAGTTGCCAAGTGCTAATCTGGTACTCTGGACCAAAAAAGGTATAATGGTGATATGCCGCAAGAACAAGCAGTACAATCGCTACAACACCCAAGACTACTGGAGAAAGTCTGGGAAGAGCATACATAACTATAACAGCTGCCAAGACGATTGCGAGAAGGGAAGGGATGAATAGTTCCATGGCTAAACTCTTCTTCCTGTTCAGATTTTGTCCATAAGATCGCGGTGCGTTAGAAAGCGTGTACGACAACAAATACGGGTGAGACCCAACTCCGTCAGAACTTGACCTTCCGGAGTTGTGATTGCGACCGTTCCATCCATAGAAATGGGTTGTTCCGCATTCTCGGCCTTCAGTTGAAGAAGCCGGCGTTTGTAGGCACGCCACTTATCTGCAATGAGCTTTCCACAGCCAGTACAACGGATTGGGATAATCATTCTGCTACAGGATGAGCAAAGGGTTTCCTTAGATTCAATTTTTGGAACCCTGCGGCAAAAACCCCTCCGAATCATTCAATACTGACTTCAGAAACCATGGGCTCTGTCGTCAATGCAAGTGGCTTGAACTATTTTGGAAGTAATCCTCTCGGAAATAAGGTCCGTGCACTCGAAACCGAAGTTGCTCGCCTTCGCACATTGATTAATGAACTCGGACAGCGAACTGTGAATGCTGCTTCTGGACCTCCGGGTCCCGCAGGACCTGTGGGCCCCCGTGGTGAGAAGGGCGAGAAGGGAGATCCTGGCGCCCGTGGCGAGAAGGGAGATAAGGGTGATCGTGGTGAGCCGGGACCTATGACTTACATCGCTATGCCTCAGGGAGTTGTTCCTCAGGTTTCTGCTGCTCCCGCCGCCTCAGCAGTGAGTGGTGGCCAGTAAATGATAGGTGAAGGAGAAAACGCTTACGAGAAATTCTCAAAAAAATATAACTTTACAGTTTCCCGTTGAATAGTGAGCTTCTTCTTACACAATAAATTCATTGCATCAATACGCCTCAAAAGTATATTTGCTTATTTTTGAAGAGTATTCGTAAAGAGAAATGATATATTATGTGCATTTCATGCAACAATGTCCGAGGGATATTTATTTTGCGTTGGAGGGGATGAAAAATATTTTAAACTTCTTACACGAGCTGTCATAACTTTAAGACAGTTTGATCCCCTTCGTCCGATTTGTGTATTGTCTGAAACTATAGAAATCGCAAAGCTCTTTTGTCCCTTTCCAAATGTAATCTTTATTCCATTTCGTATTCAAAATCACATTGTTCCCACAGTAAACCCAAATATACCTTGGCACAGATACGGATTCTACCCAAAAGTGTTTCAAATGCTTTACAGCCCATTCAAGAAAACAATGTTTTTTGATGTTGATTACGTGTTTAAAACAGATATACGAAAATGGTGGGACCACTTTGACAAGTCGGGCAGTCGCATTTTAGTTTGTGGTATTTCAGATGAAAGCAACTGCTCTCCTCCTGATTGGCAATGGGGGTGGATTTATTCCATGATTCAGAAATCTGGTATATGCATCCCACAAGTGTGCAGCTCCTTTATGATTTATGAAAAAACAATCGTAAAAGATTTGATAAAACATATTAATCATATTTTAATGAAATTACCAGAATGGAATTGCCGTGCACAGTTTTGTAACGGGTTTCCAGATGAAATCGTCTATGGAATATTTCTTGGACTGCTTGAAATAAGGCCTGATAAAGAAATGTTTGAATGGATATTAAATCCTGAACTGGTTGACTCTTGTGACAAAAACATTTAGAAGCTTTATTTCTTCCTGTATTTCCTCAACGTAGCTTCTGATACAACAATCCCATGGTTGGTTTCCAACTCGTATTTAATACGCCTCAAAGGTACATTTGGCTGCTTTTGAAGAGTATTCAAGATTGTCGCTTTTCGCTCATCTTTTTCTTCTGATTCTGAGCCTGAAGAGACCTCAGGAACTTCCTCCTTGGGTTTCGACGGAATCCGCATTTCACCTGCAGAGGTTTGTACCATGTGCACAATCTCGAGTTTACCCGCATGATGCTTATCATGGCAGGTTTCACACAAGACTGCCAGATTCGATACAGCATCACGTGCAGAACCATCAGCAAAATGCTTGGCACCCTTAGCCTCCTTCCGTTCTCGGATATGATGCACCTCCAGATTTCTCACAACCTTCTCACCACAGATTTCACAGGCCTTTCGGATAATGTTCGTGTTCCAAGAGGATCCAACAGATTCTTCCTCCGTTTTTTCACCCAGAATCGCCCTCCGCGTTTTCATTGCCGTTTCTAAGAAATCAGGCGGCAAATGCAAAGCCCTCGCAACTTCAATACCATAAATACTCATTCCTGGCCCTTTGTGAAGGGTTCTGTCATAAACTAAAATATCCCTCGCCGCATCGTAGTTTACCTTCAAATGCCAGATTCCTAGCTTGTTATTTTCAGCGATTTGCGGCAAATCCATCAATCCATGCAAATGGGTTGCAAAAATAAACCTTGATTGTCTTTTCAAGAGATGTTGAATCCCCGAGGCAACGAGTGCAGTTGCACTCACAGATTCTGTTCCACTACACAACTCATCACCTAGGACAAGACTATACGAGTCTGCCCTCCACAGAATATCACGAAGTTCCGACATTTCCACTGCAAAACTTGAGAGGCCTGCCCAGAGATTGTCCTGATTCAAGATTCTTGTGAGAACTGCTCGGAATGGGCTGAGCTTGAGTGAAGTTGCAGGTACATAGGAACCTGCCTGAGCCAGTAAAACAGAAATGCCCACCGCTTTCATAAGCGAAGATTTGCCCGAAGCATTCATTCCATAGACAAGCCAACCCTGAGAAGAATCTGTTTGACCAAGTGAAACCTTGTGTTGAACATATTGTACGCGAGATGCTGTCGATTCAATCAACGGGTGGCGAAGACCCTCCACATCTACCGAGGCACATGCTGCATTTTCAACCAGAACTGGCCTGCAAAATCCACGAGCCTCCGCGACCTTTGCCAAACAAAGCCCCACATCGATCTCAGCCACCCACGTCTCTAGAAGTCCCCAGAGTCCATTTTCAGCTTTTTCTGCAAGGGCAAGACATACGGCCGCCAGCTCCTTTTCACCCTCCTGGTGCAACTTTTTCCTGAGGGCCAGCACCTTCCAATGAATGGCCTCTAGATAGGGAGACTCTACAGACCCTCCACTCGTCTTTTTGATCACTACTGTTGGTTCTGGGAGAGGACAGCCATCTAAGCGAGCTACATTTTCTTGCCGTGCACGGACCGTTACAGAAATCACCTTATCGTCTGTTTTTGTATCTGTCACACGGCGACTCAGAATCGTCTTAAGCTTATTCAGTTCTTTTTGCTTTCCTGCAATACTATACGCCTGCGTTTCACGGCCCGATTCAATCCAGAGATCTGCAGGATTCAAGGTTGCCCATTCCGCGAGCTTATGAATATGTTCTTGAATATCTGTGCGAATCCCAGTCAAATCTTTTTCTACAAGTGCAGTATTTGGTGCTACTGCATCTTTCAAGAAATACATGTCTTCATATCCGAGGCTCATTGCACTGATGATTTTTGCTTTCTCTAAATCAAACAGTTCCTGGAACGTTTTACGAAGAATCAAAAACTGTTCGAGAGAAGCTGTTGGCATCTCAAAGACTGTGCCATGAAACATAACCGCTAAATCTTTGATGCGGCCATAGGATTGATCAAGCTGCAAAATATCCGCTGCTGTCACTGTATACGTCAATATCTTGCGGTGAATCCGAGGAAAATCATAGAGGTCTTGTAAGAATCGGTCGAGCTGTTGACGCTGTGGCTTCTGAATGGCCTGTAAATGTGCTATTTTCGAATAACGATCTTCTAGAACTTCGATTTCAGAGATTGGGGTGAGAATCCGATTGCGGACTGCACGTTTTCCAAGTGGCGTAATGGCCTTTGAAAAGAGACCCAGTACAGAATCTTCAACGCGCTGTGACGTCATATTCAGCTGTGTAAGTGCGTTGTTTCCTAGATGTACTCGGCCCTTCGGTGTCCATGGGACGAAACTCTGCAGATGTTCTAAACACGATGGAATGTGGTCTTCAATAAACCTCAACAGACAAATGAGGGCTCTTTCGGTGAGGGGCGAGTCCTGCAGGTGTAGATAGTTCAAAATGGGGAGCATTGTTTTGGGTGCATAGTGTCGCTTCAAGAAATCATGCCGCACGAGATCTTTCTCAAAAGCACCTTGTTCCTGGGGACTTGCATTTCGGATATGCAGAAGTGCTTGTGTACCACCAATCCGACTCCGCAGAAGTGTTTCATTTGGACGACTCATTGTATCTCCTCGCCAGAAAACAATGATTTCTCTCGGATTATGAATCTGAACTGCTTGCACAAGTGTATCCGCCGACCAAACATCTGCCGTTCCAGTTGTCTGTCCCTGAAAACCAGTCGTGATGCCAGTGGTCAAATCAAAGAAGACAATGGCATAGGCCGGCGATTCTCCAGACTGCCAGTTGCGTTCTTCGAGCCAAATCGCGGCAACAAAGGGTGCATCTGCTGTCGCTGTCTCGTAGTGGGTTCCAGGAGAAAGAATACGGGCTGTTGGGCGATCCACGACTTTACCTGTATCATTTTTCACTTGGTCGCAAACAACAACCGTCCAGTTCTGTTTTGTGAGGACTGCAGAATACTTATGGAGACTCTCCACGGGAACACCCGCAAAATAGTAATCCTTTCCTTTGTCTGGATTTGGCGGGGTCAACTGAATATTCAGAAGTTCTACTGCACGCAACATAGATGTATTCGGCTCGCCTGTATCTTTGTTGATTCGATCATACATTTCGTAGAACTTTCCCACCATCAAAAAAATACAAGTGTTTTGGCCATAGATTTCAGAATAATGCTTGTAGAGTTTGAGATATTCCTTCTCCATACTCCTTATTCTAAGATCTAGGGGTTAAAGTACTTCTGTATTTAAAGAGCCTTGTTCTTCAGAGCCTGGTAATCAGCATAAATCTGACGCAGGATGTTGTCAGGGGCCTTCGTTTCGGCTTTGATGAGTTTTGCTTCCACGAGTGATTTCTTGATTTGGTCAATCGGAACAACCTTGGCCTCCTTCTGGATCTTTTTATGGCGAGTAATACGTTTGTTAAGATTGGAAAGACTCACGCGAATCCTACGGGCTTTTCTCGTGGTCGTGCTAGACTTTTTCTTAGGGGCTTCCAGCTTTAACTTCGGAAGTTGCTTTGTCGGCTCCTTTTTCTTGGGTTCCAGAACCACTTTTGACTTGACGTGTGCTCCACCCACTGGTGCTGGCCCTTCGGGATACACCTTGAGTCCTGTGGTTTCAATGCCCTTTGGCGGAGGAGTGCCTGGAAGTGTGGGTGCACGATCCGCTTCCAGCTGGATTAATGCAGCAGGTGTAGCTCCACCTTGCTTCACCACTCCTGTCGGCATCTGTTCATCCTCCTTGCGGTTCTTGCGGCTAGTACGCTTCCTCTTCCCTGTTTTCATCACACTGTTGTAATCTTCTGCGGCCCCTCCAGTGATTTGAATCTGTTTCAACTCGGCCATCTATCTGATGTGAATAAAATTGAACATCGCCGGTGAACTCAACGTCATGCAACCATGCTAGTAACAAAAAACTATTTAGATTTCCAGATACTGGATCTCGATTCTGTAGTGGCCGAATGGAAAGGAGCAGAAAAGGCAAACCGTGCATTACCGGAAGACAAAGTTCGCTTACGCGAGGACGGTACTGTTGAGATTCTTGAACGAGCCCCTAAGAAACCGCTCGTAGGTGTTCTCCAGCTGACAAGCAAATACATGTATGGGATGACAAGTCATGGAGTTCCCATGTATTGTTGCCAGCCGATGAATAAAGGATACCCGTCCTTTCGGGTAGCGTGTAAAGAACGCAACCGTTCCCAGAATCTCCTCGTAAGCTTCCAGTTTGAGAGTTGGGAGGCCGAATCCGAACTGCCTCGTGGAAGTCTCCTCAAGATTCTGGGAGTTGTAGAAGATCCAGTGGCCGAGGCGGAAGCCCTTGCAATCCTTTCCTGTCCCTGGTCTGCTCCTCGGCCAACTGTTGTTCCTAGAGTGAATCAAGAGGCTGATCGTATTCTTCTTTCTTCAGGCACCTTCAATATTGACCCTGTAGGGTGCCTTGATATTGATGATGTGCTTACAATCGAGACTACAAAAGACCCTGAACAGTTCATTCTTTGGATTACAATCGCAGATGTTGCAGAATCTGTAAAACAGGGTTCGAAGGAATATGAGATTGCTGAGAAAATCGGAGCAACCACGTATCAAAATGGTCGAGCAGTTCGCTCGATGCTTCATCGCGATCTCTCTGAAAAAGCACTTAGTCTCCTTCCAAATGAACTTCGATACGGCCTTTCACTCCGTGTCTCCTTTCATATGCGACATGGAGTTCTCAGCACTTGCTTCCAAAAAGTTCTTGTAAAAAACCAAACATCATATACCTACGAATCTGCTGGAACCATGGAGGAATCCTTCAAGAAAGTCTTGACTGCATTTGCCAGCTCTGAAGATTCACATATTTGGATTCAATCATGTATGCTTCTGTATAACTTGGAGGCTGCCTCGCTTTTAAAAAAAATGAAGGCGGGTCTTCTTCGCAGCCATGAGGCACCCTACAAGAAAAACCTGGAACTCCTTCAAACTCTGGATGTAAATCTGCAGTTCCTTTCCTATCAATCTGCAAAATATGTCTCTGCTGGAAATGGCGTTGATACATATCATTGGGGCCTGAAGGCGTATGAATATTGTCACGCAACCTCTCCTCTTCGACGATTTGCGGATCTTGTAAATCAACAAATCATGAAAGACTCTTTGGATAATATGGACATGAAGCATATTCTAGCAGGGTTTACATTTGCACCTCGGCCCACAGATTTGCTTGCGATTACATTGAACCGCAGACAAAAAGAAATCCAGGAGGCCGAACGAAACTTCCTTATTCTTACAGCAATTCAAACTGCGGAACGTGCCCAGGTTCAAGGTTTATATCTTTGGACGGAAGAAACAAAACAAGTCTTCTATATTCCTTCTTGGAAGTGTACCATTCGGTTTGCAACTGAGGTTGTCCTTAATGCAGGAAGTTCCTATACGATTCAATATTACTGTGATCGGACGAAGGCGAGTTGGAAGGAACGCATGATTTATCGTGTCGTGGCTTGACAGGATTCTACTCGGAAGAAGTTCTCCTCCATACAGATTGTCCATGGACTTTTCTCTTTTGATAGGAATGGCTTGCAAATGTGAGGCTTTTCTCTGTTTTCTTGAATACACTGGATATAACTATCACTTGCATAATAAGGCTTCTCAGGAATAATCGCCGTAGGAGATGGCATCGGTGGTGGCATAGCGGGTGGATTTGTGGGCCCGAAAAGTGAGCCGACGATTCTATGTCCAATCGCAGAGCCTACGCCGAGGCCGACGCCATCCTTTACAGATTGAAAGATGCTGGGGGTTGTCGGGGCGGGAGGTGTTGCATGCCAGATTTTGGGTGGAGGAGCGTAGATTTTGGGTGCTGGAGACGTTTGCTTCTGCGAAGTTTGTTGGCGGGGCATTTTTACTTGCCCAGAAAATGTGCCAGCTGGCGGTTCATTTTTAGGGGAGTTAATGGACTTCAACAGAAAAAATTTACAGGGGCCAAAAGTTGTATATTCTTAGGTTTCAAGATTCTAAGCTTTTAGGATTTTCTTCATGTGGACCCCATATTCATCTCGGTTATAGCTCTGATAGTTGAGTTTTTTGTAGAACTCCTCTGCTTGAAACTGCGATTCAAGACGCATTTCTGGCAATCCATATTCCTTCGCTATGGTCTCTGCAGTTTTCATAAGATTTGTACCGATGCCTTTTATTTCACGACCTTTTATGCTTACACAAATAAGCTCAATTTCAAGATGTGTTTCGTTTTTATCAGCAATCAAAAATCCAAGGATTTCATCTCCATGTTTAGCATACAATATATCAGAGGCATTTTGTATTTTCTCGAGTAACCAATCCTCTAAAGGAGTAAAATATCCACACATTTTTTGCAAGACGGGTATATCTTTTAGAAGTTTTCCACGGTCTTTCACTGAATATCGTATAATCTCCATTTTCTTTTGTTTTGCTAGATTTTTTGAATCTATGCTAGCCTCAGATACAGGCTGTCAGTGTTCGCCAGTCCATGCTTGAGCTTCTCATCAAGGCCCTTGAGCTTCTCAAGCATATCGATATCCTTCATATAGGTGGCAAGTACCGTCCACTCATCCAGAAGATTTGCGACTTTGAGAATGGCTCGTAGGAGATTGCCCTCGAAGATTTCGTAGTCGGCACATAGAACCGATGCGTCTTCGCCATTAAGCCATCTCCAAATCGGCTCAATCCAGAAGGAGTTCATATTCCAGAATCCCTTAGGAGTATTGGTAACACCATGCGTCTCCTCTGATTCTGCAAGATTGCATGCAATATCACTCATGTCATAGAGAGTATCCAATACAGCCTTGGGGATTGCTAGCTTCTCCAGAATTGGCGCCTTATCTGGATCACCGTCCTCTTGTAGGAATCCCGTAAGAACAATCAGGATTTCCTCGGGGCTCAGTTCATGAGCTAGCTTCCTGGTAAAGAGTTCAGTCATGAGGATGGAATGACCTTCGTTGATTTCTGTAGCCAGAATGCCCTTGGTCGTCAGATTCTCCTTTGTCAGGGCAGCCGCTGTACTAGTCCCAGTAAGATATCCTTGAGCCTGGAGGAGATTTACAAGAGGCTGAATGGAGTCAGTGTAGTTTTCCAGCTCAGCAAGCAGCTTCGTTTCATCAGCGATTTGGGTTTCAATACCTTTGTAGGTATTCCAGAGCTTCCAGACAGTCTCCCAACGAGGCCCGTAACATTTGTTCTTGAGAGACTCGAGATTCCGCTGAGCCTCACGTCTCTTTGCATTTTGTGTGGTCTTCACAGCAGCCTCCATAGACTCCTTCTCCTTGGCCGCTGTGATCTCGTAGTCTTTGAGATTCAGGCTGCTCAGTCGGAAGTTGAGCTCATTCAGAGTTCGCTTTGCTGTGGCAATCGCTTCCTTATGATGGAGGAACCAGT
>JACCDW011101268.1_pt1 | contig 10300 bp, 11 predicted proteins | sample 7449781 | NCBI WGS metagenome assembly JACCDW01 (sample SAMN15323449, study PRJNA562643) | freshwater metagenome | isolation source: river surface water | place: USA:Blue River Watershed | collected 2017-08-18 | reverse complement strand
CTCGTGCCGACCTGGTGTTTGGTTCGAACTCTATTCTGCGCGCAATCGTCGAGGTCTATGCCCAAGACGACAACCGTGAAAAGTTTGTGCACGACTTCGTCGCTGCGTGGACCAAGGTTATGAATGCAGACCGTTTCGATCTAGCCGCTAAGTAGCAGGCTGTTTTCGCGAAAGCCCTAGTTGACTTTGTTGTCGGTTAGGGCTTTTGCAATTGCCATCCCGATTGCCGCGCCAAACAGCTGTGCCGCAATAAATGGCAATATTGAGGCCGGTGCGATGCCGGCAAATGTGTCGGTGAATGTGCGACCGATGGTCACTGCTGGGTTGGCAAACGAAGTCGATGCGGTGAAGAAGTAGGCCGAGCCGATCCAGGCTGCCACCGCGATGGCGACATGGTTCGAATTCTGGCGAGACACAAAGACTTGGATGACCACGATCAAGCCAGCGGTAGCAATTGCCTCGGCAACCAACGTTCCCGTCGAAACTCGGGCGTGGTCAGAGATTTGCACGGCAGCCAAGTCGAACATCACGTTCGCCAAGATTGCGCCGCCGATGGCGCCAAGAATCTGCGCCACCACGTAGCCGATTGCCACTTTAAGTTCGATTGCGCGCTGGGCAAACATCACCAGAGTCACGGCAGGGTTGAAGTGGGCTCCGCTGACCGGCCCGAGAATGAGAATCAGCAGAGCCAAACCGAGCACGGTTGAAACGGTGTTGATCAAAAGCGCGATGCCGTCGTCGTTCGACAGGTTCGTTCCCATGATTCCCGAACCAACCACGATGCACACCAGTGCGGCCGTGCCACCGAATTCGGCGAGAAGCTTGCGGGTCAAACTGTTCATTTTCTATCCTTCTAGAGCACGCTACATCTCGTAGTTTAGGGCTGAGCCGCACGTTGCTTGCGCTCAAAACAAGCAAAGAAGCCACGCGTTTAGTCCGAAGCGCGGCGGCGTTCGGTCTGGTTTAGGCTGTGAACAGGAGAGGAGCCACAAATGGAATGGATCAAGAAAGTGCTTTCGAAGCTGCCTCACCCTGTGCGGTGGGTGATCACGATGGTTATCGGCGCTGTTCTGCTTCTGCTCGGTCTCATCATGCTTGTGACTCCTGGCCCCGGACTACTCTTCATCTTTTTCGGTTTGACGATTCTCGCCCTCGAACTCGAATGGGCTCGTGAACTCAACAAGCAGGGTATGCAGGGGCTTGAGCGCATAGTCGCAAATGTGAAGGCATTCTTCAAGCGCAAAAAATAGGTCGCGCTATCGAGCGTGCCACCAGTTCAGCGCTCGCAGAGCATAGAAAGTTAGCCATTTCGACTCTTCGCCGACCGGCGAATCAACATCGAACCAAACCTGACCAGGAATGCGGTCGTTGGTAACCCAGCGGCCGTTTTCGTTGGCCCAAGATGCCAAGAGGTTCATGGCATCGGCCAGGCGTGGGTCAGGTGCATCCCCTGAGAACTTGGATGCGCTCACGAAATAGTTCAACGCGCGAATGATCGAGTAGTTCCAGCGGAACGGGTAGGCGAGGTCGTTCAACCACGGGCCAACCGGTTCGCCGGTTGAGAGCCTGCACATGAGCCGGCGTTCGAGCAGGTATTGCTCGGCTTTGCGGCGAGCATCCGTGATTTCTGGTTTTTGGCCCGTGTAGAGCTCGTAATCGAGCAAGCCGAACAGCGAGTTCAGTGTCGAGTGAAACGACGACCGGGTGTCACCCTCGATCCACTCGCAGTTCCATCCGCCGTCTTCGAGTTGGTGGTCGACAAACCATTTTGCCAGGTGCGACATTTCGCGACCCAGCCAGAGCCCGTTCGAGAGAGTGTAGGCGTTGATGCAGCAGTCCACCTCGCCACCCCAGAACGGCAGGTCATCGTATTCCCAGCGGCAGTTTTTCTCTAAACGCTCGGATGTGTCGCCAAGAGCCCTGGCATCGACGCCCCATTCGCGCAGCGAACTCAGCGACCATCCCGTTGAGATGTACGGCTGACCCTTTTCACCTTCGACGTAGGGCAGGGCTCGCGGATCTTCGCGGGTAGGGAAGTGCGCGCCGCCGGCCCACTGACCGTCTTCGTCTTGAAGGCTGAGCATTCTCGCGCCGATGCCTTTGGTTGTGACCAGGGCTTTGGTTGCCATCCACTGAGTTTCAGGCGCGTTCAACAGTTCGCGCTCAACCTGCCACTTCAGCGCAGGGTCGCTGTCGAGCATCCACTCGATGTTTTCTTGGGCGCTATTCACGGCTAAAGCCTAGTAGCGCTAACCTCGCCTAAAACGCCTTGTTTGCGCGTCTCTCGAGTGTTTTGGGCTGAAAACTGCTCGATGCTTTCGAGAGGAAGATGGCAAACACGAGAGCCACGACGATACCCGAGCTGACGCCAAGCTCGATTACGGCTCGGTCAAATTCATCCTGCGATTTACCCGCAGCGAGAGTCATCGAAGCGCCAACCGTGAGAATGTGTCGCACGGCTGCGATAACGCCGATGATCAAAAAGTTTTGCAGTTGGAAAACGCCATCGGTGTAGCGCGCAACTACCGTTCGCAATATCTCAAGAATGATGATGATGAAGAGGATGTCGTTGATCGCCTGAATCATGCCGGTCGGAAAGAACGGGACGGTTTCGAAGACGCGTACGACTGAGAAGTAAAGGGCTGCTGCGGCGATTGCCAGCAGAAAGACTCCGAGGACTATGTGAAAGACCTCTTCGACTCGCTCAACCCAGTGACCGGGCACGAGTAGCTTGTGGTTATCGTCCGGTTCTTTAGCCATGCCTGAAATGTAACTCAGAGCCGTTTGAATGTATAGAGACGCTCGGCTTTGCTACATCACATTTGTGTTGCGTTCTGGGCCTGGCAACAAGAGCACATTGCGCTCTAGCCGAACTCACAGCCAACACATTTAGATGTGTGAGAGATTTGAGTCAGGCATTCAAATCTTTGCCTAGAAGCTTTAGGAGAACAATCAGATGAAGAAGCGACGTTGGCTTTGGTTGTCAGGCTCGGCAGTGCTCCTGGTTGCAGTGATCGCGGCAGTCGCTGTGCCTGCTCTCACTGCGCAAACTGAGTATGAAACCTATGAGGTCAGTTCAACCGCAGTGGTCAAAACTGTCGCGGCAAACGGCCAGTTGGCCGAGTCGCAGCTGCTGGCCTACGGGCCCAGCGAGCAGGCCATTCTCGCCTCTTCAAACGGTTCAGAAGCGCTACCCGTGCAATTCGGCTTCAGTGCCGAAATCACACAGATCGAAGTGGCTAGGGGTGAGCAGGTTCAAGCGGGAGACCTCTTGTTCAGCTATGTCTCAGCGCTCGGGCAATCGGTTCGAGTTCGCGCAATCGCCGACGGAATCGTGCGCTCTGTCGACACTGCCGAGGGGCTAATCACCGCGGGCCAGGTAGTCAGCGTTGGAAGCGCTCAACCGGTCGTCTCGGTTTTCGCAAGTGAGTACGATGCCGATTTGGTCGATGTAGGTCAGAGTGCCACCATCGAACTCGATGCGATCAATGCCGTTTTTAAAGGTTCTGTTCTCTCGATTGGTCAGGTAGCCAGGTCGCTCAGTGGCATCAAGCAGTACGAAGTCTTGGTTGAAGTGGATGAGATTCCCGAAGGTGCTCGGTTTGGTATGAGCGCTACGGCTGAGATCGAAGTCGAGCGCGCTGATTCGGTGCTGGCTGTTCCTCTGAGTGCACTCATCGGAGAGTTGCCGGAGGTTCAGATTCTGGAAAACAAAGGGACATCTAGCCAGAGCGCCAAAACCGTAAAGGTTACCCTTGGCACTCGAGGCGACAGCCTGGTCGAAATCACCTCGGGTTTGAAAGCCGGAGATTTGGTAATCATTGGCCTAGCTGGCGATGTGCCAGCCCCGGTCGAGTTCGGACCTCCTCGCGGAACCACAAACAATGGTCGATGAAGTTGTTCGGCTAGAAAAAGTTCGCCGCGACTATCTGGTCGGTGATCAAGTCACAACCGCACTCGATGGCGTTGACATGGTTATCAACCGCGGTGAGTTTGTCGCTATCGTCGGACCATCCGGCAGTGGCAAGTCGACCATGATGAATTTAATCGGATGCCTCGACAGACCCAGTGCCGGAACCGTTTTGATTTCGGGTGACGCAACCAACGAGTTGAGCGACAACGAACTCACAGCTCTGCGCTCGAAGGCCATCGGTTTCGTGTTTCAACAATTTCAGTTACTGCCGAATACGACCGCGATCGAAAACGTGATGGCGCCGCTTCTCTACCAAGGAATAAGCCTTAAACAGGCGAAGAAGTCGGCAGCTGAAATGCTTACTCAGCTGGGTCTTGGCGATAGGTTGAATTTTGACCGGAACCGCCTGTCTGGTGGCCAGCAGCAAAGAGTGGCAATCGCAAGGGCCTTGGTCACAAGCCCAGACATCGTCTTGGCTGATGAGCCCACCGGAGCACTCGACTCAAAAACCGGGGCGGCTGTAATCGATATTTTGAAAAATCTAAACAAAGAGGGCAGAACCATCGTTCTGATCACCCACGACTTAGAAATTGCAGCCAGCGCGCCAAGAAGAGTCTTTTTGCGCGATGGGCAGATCGAACGTGACGAGCGAGGTGTGAGTTGAGATTACTTGGCACAGCAACTCTCGCCCTGAACAGAATCTGGGCTACCAAGGTCAGGTCTTTATTGACCATGCTTGGAGTGGTCATCGGAGTTGCGGCCATTGTTGCGCTCACCTCAATCGTTGACGGCGCTTCGCAAGGAATCAACAAGTCACTCGCGACTCTCGGCACCAATCAACTTAACATCACAGCAATGGCTCCCGATGCCTTGAGTGAGCTAGATGCCCGTGCGTTGGCCGAACTCGATGGGGTGTCTGTGATGTTCATGCAGGCGCAAAACGAAGGAACCATCGCCACGGAGGACACGCGGGTCACGGCGCGCTTAGTTGGAGTGTCATCGCAATACTTTGAGGCTGTGAAACCAGAGGTTGCTCTGGGGTCGTATCTATCGAGCAGTTCATTTGCCGCTTCGGCTAAAGATGTCGTATTCGGCGCAGATGCAGCGAACGATGTTGGCCTCACCGCCGACATGCTCGGTAAAACGGTAAAACTCAACGGGCAAGATTTTCGTTTGGTCGGCGTCTTAGACGACCAAGCTGGGTTTGGAACAAGTGGGCGAGTGTATGTGACACTCGACGCTGCTCGAAAACTGTTCAGTCAGTACCCCTACGTTTCAAGCATTGTGGTGCAGGCTAAAACTCCCGAGCAGGTCGATGCACTGCAACTCAATGTAGACTCGCTGCTTCGAGAGCGCTACGGCCTTGCGCAAGATACCGACACCCGTTACACAATCACGAACCAGGCCTCATTGCTTGCAGCGGTTGGTTCTATAACCGACACTCTCGGGCTTTTGCTAACCGGCATCGCCGCCATCAGTCTGATTGTTGGTGGAATCGGAATCATGAACATCATGCTCGTTTCGGTTCGAGAAAGAACCCGTGAAATCGGAGTGCGAAGAGCAATTGGCGCAAAACAGAGCAACATTCTCACGCAGTTTCTAATCGAAGCCATCGTGCTTTCACTGGCGGGCGGCTTGGTTGGGCTCATTCTGGGCGAAATAGCGGCGTTCTTCTTGGCTCTGCTCGGTGACTGGGTCTTTGTGATCAGGCTCGACACAGTAACGATGGCCCTCGGTTTCAGCCTGCTCATTGGTGTTGTCTTTGGCGTTTGGCCTGCGAGAACCGCAGCCAAACTTGAGCCAATCGATGCCCTGAGGTTTGAATAGGGGAATTCCGGTCGAAAGCGATCCTTAAAACCCTTCGCCGTTCAGGATCCCGCGAACGTTCGAATCCAACCCGGCAAAAACCCAGCAAACAAAACCCCCTAACCGGGGTTGATTTGCTACTGCGGAGAATGGACCCCAAAGTCGCCGCTGCGCGACGCCGATGGGGCCCCAGCGAACCTGGTTCGCATGCCCCCAACCCCAGAAATGAAAAACGACCCACGAGGGGTCGTTGTCATTTCTGCGGAGAATGGGGGATTCGAACCCCCGAGAGCTTTCACTCAACGCGCTTTCCAAGCGCGCGCCATAGGCCACTAGGCGAATTCTCCTTGGAGCCCACTAACTGTTTAGTTGGCTGTCTTCTAAGAGTTTAGTTGCTTTGAAAAGGCGTAGACTTACGAATGGACTCCCCGTGCGGCGTCACCTCAGCTAACTCCCCCAGGATCGAAAGATAGCAAGGGTAACTGGGCTCTGGCGGGTGTGCGGGGAGTCTTTTCACAACTGCCTGTTTTGAGGCGGCTCGATGTCGTATGAGGAGGTTAGGCTTTCACCGTGGTCACCGCCCTATACCGTCGCTATCGCCCCGAGACTTTCGCCGAACTCATCGGCCAGTCTCAGGTAACCGCTCCCTTAATGACGGCCCTTCGCGGCGATCGAGTCAACCACGCCTACCTCTTTTCTGGCCCGCGCGGTTGTGGCAAAACCACCTCTGCTCGCATCCTTGCCCGTTGCCTAAACTGTGCCGAAGGCCCAACCGATACACCCTGTGGCAAGTGCCCGAGCTGTGTCGAACTGTCGCGCAACGGTGGCGGCAGCATGGATGTCGTCGAAATCGACGCAGCCAGTCACAACGGTGTTGACGATGCTCGAGACCTTCGCGAACGTGCCGCGTTTGCCCCAGCACGCGACCGCTACAAAATCTTCATTCTCGACGAGGCCCACATGGTCACCGCGGCCGGCTTCAACGCCCTGCTCAAGATCGTCGAAGAGCCACCTGCCCACGTCAAATTCATCTTCGCCACCACCGAGCCAGAGAAGGTCATCTCGACCATCCGCTCGCGCACTCATCACTACCCGTTCCGCCTCGTGCCACCGGCGCAAATGCTCGAATACCTCGAGTCGCTTTGCATCTCAGAAGGCGTCGAAGTTGCGCCAGGCGTTTTGTCGCTCGTGGTGCGCTCGGGTGGCGGCTCGGTTCGTGACTCGCTCTCGCTGCTCGACCAGTTGATTGCCGGGTCTGAGGGTTCGAAAGTTGAATACGAGCGTGCCGTTGCGCTACTCGGATACACTCCCGACACCCTGCTCGACGCCGCCGTTGAGGCACTCTCGCTGCACGACTCATCGGCCGCTTTTGCCGCCGTCGATCGCGTGATTCAAACCGGTCAAGACCCACGACAGTTTGTCGAAGACATTCTCGAGCGCTTGCGCGACCTAATTTTGGTGGCCGCCGCCGGTCACGACGCCAAGGCGGTTTTGCGCGGTGTCAGTGACGACCAGCTCGAGAAAATGCGCATGCAGGCCGAGCAGTTTGGCCCGTCAGAGCTCGCCCACGCCGCCGACATTGTGAACGACTCGCTCACCGCAATGTCTGGTGCCACCAGCCCGAAGCTTCACCTCGAGCTAATGATTGCTCGCTTTTTGGTTCCTGCTGCCGACACCTCTGAGGTTGGTTCCCTGGCGCGCATCGAACGCCTAGAACGCCGCATCGGGTTGCCGAGCGACGGCGCCGCCCCGGCTACACCCGCGACCAAAGCCGCGCCAACGGCAGCGAAATCAGAACCTGCCAGACTGGCAACCGCACCTGAGGCGAAAGCTCCGGCGGCACCATCCGTTTCGGTTGCAGCTCCTGCGGCTGCGGTAAGCATCCCAGAGTTGACCACCGAGGCTTTCAGAGATTCTTGGCAGGCCATTCTGAGTCGTGTCGAAAAGGCATCCAAGAGCGCTTGGATCGTCGCCTACACGCTCAAGGTCGTCGAATTTGGCGAAGGCGTGCTTACCCTGCACTTCATGAGCCAGAGCGATCTCGAAACCTTCAAAACTTCGGGCCAGGCACCAGATGTGCTGCGCAAGGCAATCAACGACGAACTCGGCGTGACCGTGAAGTTCAAGCCGCAGGTTGAAGCACCCGTCGCACCAGGGCCCGCAGCAGAAGCCCCGGCTGCACCGGTAGCGCCTGTAGCTGAAGCGCCGACCAGACCTATTGAGGTTCAAGCAGAGCCAGAAGTAGAAGCGGTCTCCGACACAGTGTCCGACACGATATCCGGCAGCGAGACCCTCGTGACGGATACTGCAACGGATGTAACGGATGCTCCCGCCGTGGCGGGCAAACTCACGGATGCACCTACGGACGTCGCCCCTGCCGAGCCAGCTGCAGAAGCCAAGCCAGCCAAGGCCACCAAGTCGCGCAAGGCAGATGTTCCTGATTCGGAGCGCTACGGCGAATCGATTTTGCGCGAGTTTGGCGCAAAGCCACTCGACGACCCGAGCGGCGGCCGCTGATGTATGAAGGCGTAATTCAAGAACTCATCGACGAGCTGAGCCGCTTGCCGGGTGTTGGGCCAAAGTCTGCCCAGCGAATTGCTTTTCACCTACTGCAAACCGAAGACGACCAGGCCAAACGCCTGGCCCAGGTTTTGCTCGAGGTCAAAGAGCGAGTTCGCTTCTGCGAAATTTGCGGCAACGTAGCCGAAGAAGTGCAGTGCAACATTTGCCGTGACCCGCGTCGCACTAAAACCGCCATTTGCGTGGTTGAAGAAAGCAAAGACGTTCAGGCAATCGAGCGCACCCGCGAATTCAGAGGCACCTACCACGTGCTCGGCGGCGCAATCAGCCCGATTGAGGGCATCGGCCCAGACAACCTGCGCATCAAAGAACTCATGGCGCGTCTCGGCAACCCAGAGATTCAAGAAATCATCATCGCGACCGACCCAAACCTCGAAGGCGAAGCAACGGCAACCTATCTCACCCGCATGTTGAGCCCGCTCGGAATCACAATTTCGCGCCTCGCGTCTGGCCTGCCGGTCGGTGGAGACCTCGAATATGCCGACGAAGTCACACTTGGTCGTGCCTTTGAGGGTCGCCGCCAAGTCAACTAGACTTAGACCAATCTTCGAATCTCGAAAAACACTGATTCACCGTCGAATCCCACCCCCTAAATCTCAAGTAGTTCGACCATTTTCAGGAGCAGAGCTTTGGCCCTAATCGTGCAAAAGTATGGCGGATCGTCTGTAGGCGACGCCAACAAAATCAAGCACGTCGCAAAGCGCGTTATTGCTGCCCAAAATGCCGCAAACCAGGTTGTAGTCGTCGTCTCGGCGATGGGTGACACCACCGACGAACTGCTCGACCTAGCCCAACAGGTAACCGACAGCCCGAGCCCGCGCGAGCTCGACATGCTACTTACTTCAGGTGAGCGTATTTCGATGGCCCTACTTTCGCTCGCCATCAACTCGCTCGGCGCAAAATCTCGCTCATTCACTGGCTCTCAGGCCGGAATCATCACCGACGAAGTGCACGGCAACGCTCGCATCGCCGAGGTGACTCCGGGGCGCATCCGTGAAGCACTCGATGCTGGAGATATTGCCATCGTGGCCGGTTTTCAGGGCTTCAACCGCGAGTCAAAAGACATCACCACACTTGGTCGAGGTGGATCAGACACCACTGCAGTAGCGCTCGCCGCAGCACTCAATGCCGACCTTTGTGAAATTTACTCGGATGTCGACGGCGTTTACACTGCCGACCCTCGAGTAATTCCTACCGCCCGCAAGCTAGATGCCATCGACGTTGAGTCGATGCTCGAACTCGCAGCAGCGGGAGCCAAAATTCTGCACATCCGTGCCGTTGAATTTGCTCGACGTCACAATGTAGACCTTCGCGTGCGCTCGACGTTCAGCGAAGACCCAGGCACCATCGTTTACGCAACGAAAAACGGAGAAAACATGGAAGAGTCAGTCGTTTCAGGTGTAGCCACCGACAAGGGCCAGTCCAAGATTTTGGTCGAGGGAATTCCAGACCAGCCGGGCAAGGCCGCCGAGGTGTTCACCCTGGTAGCCGAAGCCGGTGCGAACATCGACATGATTGTTCAAAACACCGCAACTGGAATCGACGCAGAAGCCAAAATCAGCGACATTTCGTTCACCCTTCCAAAGGCAGACCGGGCCAAGGTTGTTGCCGCACTCGAAGCCGCCCAGGAGTCAATCGGTTTTAAGCGCCTCGAATTCGACGACGAAATCGGCAAACTTTCGGTGGTCGGCGCTGGCATGCGCACTCACTCAGGTGTATCAGCCATTTTGTTCGGTGCACTGGCTAAGGCTGGCATCAACATTGAAATGATTTCGACCTCAGAGATTCGCATCTCGGTGGTCACCGACATCGCTCAGCTCGACGACGCGGCTCGTGCCGTGCACACCGCATTCGAACTAGACACCGACGTCGAAGCCACGGTTTACGCCGGCACCGGCCGATAAGTCCAGCGCGAGCATCCGCGAATTTACACACCAGGCATAGGAGAACCGATGAGCCGCAAACCAAACCTCGCACTAGTGGGCGCAACCGGCGCTGTTG
>JACCDW011447173.1_pt1 | contig 10305 bp, 8 predicted proteins | sample 7449781 | NCBI WGS metagenome assembly JACCDW01 (sample SAMN15323449, study PRJNA562643) | freshwater metagenome | isolation source: river surface water | place: USA:Blue River Watershed | collected 2017-08-18 | reverse complement strand
TATGTGCTGTAGATATAGTCAATCAACTCACTCGTCACATTCGGATGAGAGATGACAGAGCTATATGTGTAAAAAGGGAGCTTAGAGACTGAAGCAATCTTCTTTACGCACTTCTCCAATATCTCCAGATTCGAGTTCTTGTTACTGGCAACTCGCGAGAGAATATCTGGGTCATTGATATCTGCCGCCAGATTCAATTGTTCTGGTGTGACTAGTTTATTAAGGACAGCACCCATGATTTTAGAATTGCTACCACTTGCAAGTGCCTGAGCCAGAATATCTTTGTCAACTATGCGAGCAAGAATATGTCGCTGAAGTTCGTCATCTTGTACGAGATAGAGCTTGCGATGCATCTCTGTGGTGAGAGTGTCATTGAGTGCTAGTTGGCGAAGGAAATATGGTTGAGAATTATTGAGCAGAGCTTGAAAGAGCTCCTCGGTCATTGGTTTAATACTTGATAAGACATAGTGAAAAGTCTGGTCTTTCAAAGCAAGCTCTACGGCCTGCGATGTGGGCATATCCCCTGACTGGATATAACGATCCACAAGAAAATTCTTATGCTCGGCAACGAGTGCCTCAATTTCAGCCATATCCATGTGATGAGAATAATCGCTCTATCCCCTATGGTTACAGCATGAGAGCTATCCAAATTGAGCAATTCGGCGGACCTGAAGTAATGACCATTGTTGACCTTCCAGATCCAACTCCTGGTGAAGGGGAGATCCTCCTCGAAGTCAGCGCCGTGGGCATCAATTACGCCGATACCCATCAAACTGAAAATAGTTATCTCTCCCCTCAGACTCTTCCTCTCGTGCCTGGAATTGAGGTCGTCGGAACTCATGCAGGCAAGAGATATCTCGCCTCAGTTTCTTCTGGTGGTTATGCAGAGAAAGCAATCGCACATAAGGCAGTTGCTTTCCCGATTCCTGATTCTGTTACAGATGAGCAAGCACTTTGTGTTCTAGTTCAAGGAACTACCGCATGGCACCTTCTTAAAACTATGGCACATCTGCTCCCTGGAGAGAGCGTTGTTGTCCATGCAGCAGCTGGTGGCGTCGGAACTATCGCTATTCAACTCGCAAAATTATGGGGCGCAAAAGTGATTGCAGTGACCTCATCAGATGAAAAGTCTGCACTGGCACGATCTCTGGGTGCCGATGAAATCGTAGAGGCTCGAAGTGAATCACTTGGAAAAGATATTAGGAAAGCAAACGGTGGAAAGGGCGTTGATATCGTCCTCGAGATGGTCGGTGGCACAACCTTTGATCAAAGCCTTCTGGCGCTAGGTGATTTTGGTCGCCTCATCACCTATGGCATGGCATCGCGCACAGCGCCAACTCCTATCCATCCTGGTTCTCTCATGCACGGATCAAAGACAGTTGCTGGTTTCTGGCTTGCAAACTGTTTTGCCAAGAAGGAATTGATGGGCGATGTGGTCGACGAACTCTTCTCACTCATTGCAGAAGGAAAAGTGAAGCCAGTTATTGGCGGTATCTATCCTCTATCTGAAGCAACCAAGGCTCATGAGGCGATGCTTGCACGCGCCACCACTGGAAAGATTGTTCTTAAGCCTTAAGAATTAGTTGCACGAATCAGGTAGTCACACACATTCTCGAGAGTGACAAATCCGTTCATCAGTGACCATTTGCCCTTTTCATTTACCCAGAGTTGAACATCGTTTTCCAACCTGAAATTGGAGTACACGACGAGATACTTGCGAGTGCGAATCTCTGCATTGTCTTCGATAAATGCGTTGATTAGTAGATTGCCAATGACACCTTGGAGATAATCCCAATCATCATTTGCGGACTTTTCATCCATATAAACGCCACCCCACCCAGATTGAGCGATGATTGCGAAGTCTCCCCCTACATAACGGAAATTGAGAGAGTAGCTATTAACTCCGTGACCTGCGTGAGAGATTGAGTACTGATCTGGAACAGGGCCTTTGAGATATTCAACGCAGTCGAGCATGTAATCCTGCATAGGTGTAGGGAAAGGTTGAGTAGCCCAATGCCAATCACTGAATTCCGTTATCTCTGTAATCTTCTTTTCATCAAGAGGCGGAATATCCAGGCCCTTGTCATTGAAAAAGTCTTCGCACTCTTCATTGCGCTCTCCGTCGTGGCAGACGCAGGATTCTCCTCCAAATAATCTAATTTCAGGAAAATCGAACTCCTTCTCAGGGTCGATGGAGTCAAAAGCTTTACGGACCAGCTGAAACGGATCTCCCGCCAGTCTCATCAAAGTCAGATCTGAAGTGTCTGGATTTATTGCTACACCTGTTCGCACTAGGGCACATCTGTCATAACTCATTAGATTGAGAAGAGTTTGATACTCGGTGCTGTGGGCAACTAGGCACCTAATTCCTGGGTTTGGATGCTTATAGAGCTCTCGCTCAATGACAGAATCTGCACCGAGTAGGGTAACCAGGGCTGGTCCATAAGGAATTGTCATGTCGTGATGGCCAGATAGTTTCTCATCATCGCTGTTAACTAATTCGCTATACACATCTGCAATCAGAGAAATGAACATAGGAAAACTTCCCGAATCTTTCACAGCTTCGATGAATTCTGAAAAGTGGATTGGCTCATCCAAAGCCATCACAGATTCGAGAGTATGCGGATTATGCAGGGGTTTTAAATCGAGAAAGTCCTGAATAATTGCACAGATTTCTCCGTGGAGATGTTCAGCAGTAGGTGCCATTGCAAAAGGGTAAGGGGTCGCCTTAGCGACGTCCACGCCCACCATTGCCGCCACTGCGATTGCCGCGATAACCACGACCTCCGCCACTACCACCCTTACGAGGAGCACGCTTAGGTGCCTCCACCACTGGTGGAACATATGGAATACCTGAAGGCTGCTGAGCTCCAGTTACACGCATGAGATCTTCACTGCCTGGCTTCACATACACAGTTGAAGGATTGACTCCTGCACGAGTTGTCAGGCTCTTTACCGACTTCTGCTGACGAGTAGTAGCAAGTGAGACAACTGTTCCTGATTCACCTGCACGAGCAGTACGACCTGAACGATGGAGATAATCCTTGTGGTCTTGAGCAGGGTCAACATGCACAACTAGTGAGATTCCATCAACATGGATACCGCGTGCTGCAACATCTGTTGCAACCAGTGCTGCGTTCTCTGATTCTTTGAAGAGAGCGAGTGTGCGAGTACGAACGGCTTGAGACTTTCCACCATGGAGAGCACCGACTGCAACGCCAGCATGAGCAAGCTTGTCTGCCAAACGATCTGCACCGCGCTGGGTCTTCACAAAGAGAATTGTCTTTCCATTACGAGCTGCAATCTCTGCTGTGACCTCATCCTTATCTGATGGATCCATCACGATGAGGTAATGCTCCATCGTTGAAACAGAAGCGCGGTCATTCTGAAGTGAGTGTGTCTTTGGGTTCTTCAAGTAGCGACGAACGAGAGCATCAACACCACGATCAAGTGTTGCTGAGAAGAGAAGACGCTGTCCACCCTGCTTAGCTTGATCCAGGATCTCCTGAACCACTGGAAGAAATCCCATATCTGCCATCTGATCTGCTTCATCAAGAACAGTAATTTGAAGTTGGTCGAGCTGAACTTCACCTTTATTGAGAAGATCAATCAAGCGGCCAGGCGTTGCTACCAAGATAGCCGTTCCCTTACGCATCGCTGTAATCTGCTTGGAATATGACATTCCACCAGCAACTACAACAGATGCGTGGCCCACAGCACGGGCAAGCGGCAGAAGAACTTCGTCGATCTGCTGAGCGAGTTCACGGGTAGGTGTGAGGATGAGAGCTAATGGCTTGTGAGGATTAGCTTGCTTTCCTGCAATATTTGAAAGTAGAGCCAAACTGAAGGCAAGAGTCTTTCCTGAACCTGTTTGCCCGCGACCAAGAATGTCATGACCTGCAATCGCATCAGGAAGCGTTGCCACCTGGATTGGGAAGGGACTCAAAATTCCTTGTGCATTGAGAGCATTATCAAGAGCTGCTGGAACTCCTAGATCACGGAATGATTTCTGAACGCTGTCCCCTGGCGCTGCATCAATGAGATTTGCATCTGCCAAGTTTGGTGAGATGTATGAATCATCTGCACCGAAATCTTCTGCAACATTGCGACCGCGTGCCTTAGAGAAATTATGTGGCTCACTGCGATGTGTTGTTGTACGACGATCACGAGCTGGTCGATCGCTGCGAACTGGCTTATCAAATGAGCGAACAGGCTTGTCGGTACGAGCTGGACGGTCACTGCGAACAGGACGATCTGAACGCTCTGTGCGAACTGGCTTATCAAATGAGCGAGCTGGCTTGTCTGTGCGAGCTGGACGAGCAGGGCGATCTGAAGATTCTGTGCGGCGCGGACGATCTGTGCGCTCCTTGCGGTCGCTGACAAACTTAGCTGCACGAGTCTTTGGCTTACCGCCCTTTTCAAAGTTGCGCTCCTGGGCTGTCTGTCGAGGACTTCCCTTAACAGCGCCTTCAACATCCTTTGATTTTGATGCAGTCTTTTCTTGGAAGCGCTTTGCACGAAGTTTTGAACGATCAGTAAGGCGCTGCTTCTTGCGAGTAGCAGCTACATCATCACGATCTGAGTAGCGCACAGTTGTTGCAGGCTTTGATGAAGTTGTCTTCTTCGCAGCTGAAGATGTGCGAGCTGGGCTCTTTGCAGTTGTGCGAGGAGCTGGTGCTGCTTTCTTTGCTGCCTTTGCAGCTGCTGCGCGACGAGGCTTGCCCTTTGAGGCAGCACGACGAGCTTTTCCAGGCGCGGTTGTACGCTTTTGTAAAGTCATTATTAAGTTTCCTATCGAGAGATCAAGCGCGTCTCGATTAGGAACTGCCTCTATGGGCCAAACCAGGGTGGAGATAAGACTCGCAAGAAGAGCCTGAATTAGGCTCATATTTACTTTTTACGATGCGTTTACATCGTGGGCAAATTCTACCGTGGATGCGCTATTTCACGAAATCAGCGCTGATAAAGGCCGCTATCTAGCTCACTTCACAAATTTAGGGAGGTGAAGATCGTATTGAATTGATATCACTCGAGTCAGGATGACTACAACACCACCTGCAATAACTGAAACCCCTGAGTGAAATTCAAATGCGTGCAAAACCACAAAGGTACTTGCCCCCATCAACGCTGATGTGCCGATTGTTTCTCTGTGAAGCAATACTGGCTCTACCTGGCATAACACATCTCGAAGCAATCCACCAGTGACTGCAGTAATTACTCCAAAGATAATTGATGAATACCAAGGAATATTGATTTCAAAGGCGAGCTGCGTACCTGACATAGTTGCTGTGGCAAGTGCAAAAGTATCCATGACGAGGAGAGTCTTTCCCACATGCGTCACTCTTCTAAATGTCAAAGTCAGAACCACTGCCGCTAAAACAGCGGCAATAATCCAAGGATCGGTAATCCAGACAGGCATAATGCCTAGGAACACATTTCGGAGAGTTCCACCTGATATTGATGCAATGGTGGCGATGAAGGTAATACCACCATAATCCAAACCTCTATCTGCCGCTACGCGAGCTCCCACTAAAGCAAAGACAAATGTGGAGAGAAGATCGAGTGCATGCAGAAGCGTCATAGAGTAAGGATACGGGAGTAAGAGTGATTTCCTCTTAACATTTCCTAGTTCTTCGCAAGAGATGTGAGTGGCTCACCGCTGACGCGATATACGGTCCATTCATCCATCGCTACCGCGCCTAAAGATTTATAGAATTCAATTGCAGGCGTATTCCAATCAAGCACCCACCATTGGAATCGGCCATATCCGCGATCTTCACAAATTCCAGCCAGGTGTTGAAGAAGTGCTTTTCCATATCCACGGCCGCGAAACTCAGGACGAACAAATAGGTCTTCCAAATAAATTCCGTGTTTACCCTGCCAGGTAGAGTAATTGAGAAACCAAATTGCAAAGCCCGCGATCACTCCTTCTACTTCCACTACATCACAGAAGACTTGCGGATTAGGTGAGAAGAAACTTTCAATGATCTGTTCTCTCGTCGCCTTTGCCTCTTCAGGGGCTTTCTCGTAAACGGCCAACTCAAAGATGAGGGCAAGAATTTCGTCTGTATCGCCAATCGTGGCGGGTCTAATCTGCATGGAGTAAGAGTAGTTTGCCGACTGCACAATTCTGAAAATCTATTTCAATTCGGTTACAAAGCCCCTCACAAGCCTTTAACCTCTTCTCATGCCTCTAGCCCTTGGTTAGGCTCGCTTCATTATGACTCGAGCTTCCTCTATCGCATCTGCACGCAAGAAATTGCTCGCACTTACCAAATCTGACCCCCACCATGAAGATCTCTTGGTGCGCTATGACCGTTGGGCAGGCGATCTCTACGACGGACTATCTGCCGTCTATGAGGCCGAACAGGTGATGGAGAAGGTTGTCGAGTCAATCGCTGCAATCTTTCAAGAGCGCTCCCCCGAACTGCGAGCTCGAGATGCATCAAGAATTCTCTCGCCAGATTGGTTTCAGGCACCAGATGCCATTGGCTATGTTGCCTATGCAGATCTCTTTGCGGGAGATTTAAATGGAGTCAGAAAGAAAATTGACTACCTTGAAGAGCTGGGCGCAACATATCTACACCTCATGCCACTGCTGACTCCTCGACCTTCTCCCAATGACGGTGGATATGCAGTGATGGACTATCGAAGCGTGAGAAAAGATCTTGGTTCGATAAAAGATCTTGCAAAGCTTGCTGGTGAACTTCATGAATCTGGCATCTCACTCACTCTTGATTTGGTTCTCAACCATGTCGCCAAAGAGCATGAATGGGCGATGAAAGCGAAAGCAGGCGATAAGAAATATCGCAACTATTTCTATGTGTACGATAATCGTACAGTTCCCGATGAATTCGAAAAGACTCTCCCTGAAATCTTCCCAACCTTTGCTCCAGGCAACTTCACCTACAGCGAAGAGCTCCAAGGCTGGGTGTGGACAACATTTAACGATTATCAATGGGATGTGAACTGGTCTAATCCAGATCTCTTCCTAGAGTATGTGGACATTATTGGATATTTAGCAAACCAAGGCACAGATTGTTTGCGCCTTGATGCAATCGCATTTATATGGAAGAGACTTGGCACAGATAGCCAGAATCAGACGGAAGTTCATTCCATTACACAAGCTCTCCGTGCAGCAGCACATATTTCAACGCCTGCTCTCATCTTTAAAGCCGAAGCTATTGTGGGACCAAAAGATGTTGTTCACTATCTTGGTCAAGGCGAGCATGCAGGCAAGGTTTCAGATATCGCCTATCACAACTCTTTGATGGTGCAGATTTGGTCAGCGCTAGCATCACGCGATGGAAGATTAATGGCGCATGCACTCTCTAAATTCTCTGCAGTTCCAACTACATCTGGTTGGGCAACTTATCTTCGATGCCACGATGATATTGGTTGGGCGATCGATGATGCAGATGCATCCGAGCTAGGAATTAATCCTTATGCTCACAGAGCATTCCTTGCGGAGTTCTATGCAAATGAATTCTCTGGTTCATTCGCTCGCGGCGTGCACTTTCAATCAAATCCTGCAACAGGCGATCGGCGAACATCAGGAAGTGCTGCAAGCTTGATCGGCATTGAGGCAGCGCTTGAAAAGAAGGATGCCCCTTCTCTTTCTAGCGCTATCGATCGATTGAAATGCGCGTATGCAATGGTCTTTGGGTTTGGCGGACTTCCTTTGCTCTATATGGGTGATGAGCTTGGAATGATCAATGATCGCTCATTCCTCAAAGATGACTCAAAGCGAGAAGACAATAGATGGATTCACCGCCCAGAGATGGATTGGTCGTTGGTCAAGAGTGCATCTAAGGGAAAGGGTGTTGAAGGAGCGGTCTTTGCGGCTATCTCTTCACTGATTAAAGCCCGTAAATCTCTCGCCTCACTCCATGCTTCAACCGCTACTGAAGTTTTCACCACTAATAACCCTGCAGTCATTATCTTCCGCCGCAAGCATGCCGCTGGAAATCTCATCCAGCTTTATAACCTTTCTGAGCAGCCACAGAAGGTGATCATGCACGGGATAGCCTCTGGGAAATTGCGTGAGGTGATTTCAGGTGAGTATCTGCATATCTATGAAGAGATGGTCGTGCCTTCCTATGCTGCATGGTGGCTGCAGTACGATTCCCCTCATGTCTCTTAGTAAAGATAAGAATTGGTGGCGCCAGGCCGCTATCTACCAGATCTACCCTCGTAGTTTTGTAGATACAGATGGCAATGGCATAGGTGACCTCAAGGGTGTTACAGCCAAGGTCCCGTATTTAGCATCCCTCAGCATTGATGCAGTCTGGCTAAGCCCTTTCTATCCCTCCGCACTTGCCGATGGTGGATACGATGTTGATGATTACCGCAATGTTGATCCCAAGCTTGGCACTCTCGATGACTTTGATGAGATGCTTGCAGCACTCCATGAGGCTGGGATTCGTGTCTTTGTAGATATCGTTCCCAACCACTCCTCCAATCTTCATCAGTGGTTTAAGGATGCGATTGCTGCAGCACCAGGTTCTCCTGAGCGTGCTCGATATATCTTCCGTGATGGCCGCGGAGAAAATGGTGAACTTCCACCAACAGATTGGCCATCACACTTTGCGCCCTCTGCTTGGACCCATGAGTCAGTCTGGGGCGGAACTAGTAACCAGTGGTACATGCATTGGTTTGCACCAGAACAGCCAGATTGGAACTGGGATAACCCCGAAATCGAAGCTGACTTCCTTCACACTCTCAAATTCTGGGCAGATCGCGGCGTAGATGGGTTCCGAGTCGATGTAGCTCATGCGCTTAAGAAAGATCTCTCTGAGCCACTACGCATGCGTGACACTCTTGAATATGACGAGCCTCGTAACCTTGAGGGCACTGGCATCTTGATGGATCGCAATGAAGTTCTTGAGGTCTATAAGACATGGAGAAAACTCTTCAACTCTTATGACCCACCTCGCGTGGCAGTTGCTGAAGCGAATGTGCAGCCAAGTCGTATGCCTCTCTATGCCAGCGAAGAGACTCTAGGACAGGCATTTGATTTCCGTTTTATTGATGCTCACTTCGACGCAGCAATCTTCAAGCACTGCGTGCAGGACAGCTTGGCTCTTGCTAAGGCAAATAACTCATCTTCTACATGGACTCTCGGAAATCATGACCAGATGAGATATGCAACTAAGCAAGGTCTACATCCAGTCGTGGATCGCACAGAGTGGCTCTTATCAAATGGAACATCTCATCCTGTTGATTTCCAGATAGGTACTCAATGCTCTGTTGCTGCAAATCTCTTTATTCTCGCTCTCCCTGGCTGTACCTATATCTATCAAGGTGATGAGCTAGGACTCCATGAAGTGGCAGATATTCCAGAGGATCAAATTCAAGATCCTGTCTATCTTCGTAACCATAAGAAGGCTAAGGGCCGCGATGGTTGTCGAGTTCCGCTCCCTTGGACTCGCAATGGAAAGAACTTTGGCTTCGGAGATGGTGGAGTTCATCTTCCACAACCAGAATGGTTTGGAAGCTATTCAGTTGAGGCACAGAGTGGAAACGATCAGACACCTCTTGAGATTTTCCGCAAGGCGCTCAAACTTCGCAAGGAGCTACAAGCTGCTGAAGAACTAACTTGGCACCACACCACCAGAGATGATGTGCTCCACTTCTCTCGCCCAAATGGATGGAACTGCATCACCAACTTCAAGGGTGGAAAGTATCCAATGCCAAAGGGTGAAATTCTTGTTGCATCACAACCAGTGGTAAATGGCCAAATCCCTGCAGGAACTACAGTCTGGTTTAAAGCGTAACTTTCTTTAAGCTACACCGATAATGTCAACGACGAAGATGAGAGTCTCGTTTGGACCAATCGGACCAGCACCTGCTGCTCCATAACCCATCTCTGGTGGAAGAATCAGGAGTCTGCGTCCTCCGACCTTTGCTCCTGGAAGTCCCTTCTGCCACCCTTCCACAACTTGAGCCAATGGGAATGTTGCAGGCTGACCACTCCATGATGATTCAATGATCTTTCCTGTTGACCATGCCATGAGTGTGTAATGCACTGTAAGAGTTGATGTGGGGAGAACTTCGGTTCCGCTACCAACAATAATGTCTGATGTTGTTAGCGTGGCAGGAGCTGCGCCACTTGGAGCTGAAATAGTTGGAGCCTGCCCAGCGACGGCACTGACTGTAGGAGGTGCGCCATTTTCAGATGAATTATCAGACATTGTGTTCACTCCTAGAAATACGAGGCCAGACATCGCAAGAACGATGACAATAGCGAGGGCTTTGCTGATGCGGGTCATGGTGGCAGAGCCTACCTTTCACCTTTTGCCCTTG
>JACCDW012024316.1_pt1 | contig 10306 bp, 13 predicted proteins | sample 7449781 | NCBI WGS metagenome assembly JACCDW01 (sample SAMN15323449, study PRJNA562643) | freshwater metagenome | isolation source: river surface water | place: USA:Blue River Watershed | collected 2017-08-18 | reverse complement strand
TTACCAATTAAATTTTTAAAAAAGTTAACTGCTATTGTAAAATTACCGGATGTTAAATTTAATTTTGATAATTCATCATATATATCAATCGCAACCGGCTGAACTGGAAAACTTATAATATTATTTGTTTCCGGATTACGATAAATTGGAATATTATTTTTTATGTTAACTTTATGTGTACCAGTAATCCATGAATCAGTTGAATATACGTGTATCTCAATCCGCGAATCAACGGTTTGTGTAGTAATTTCCGTATTAAAAAATATCGATTCATTAATATTATAACTAGCAAATTGTGTCTTTTTATCAGATAATCGTACACCAGACACTGATGCTGCTGCATTTTGAATTTGATCGATATTTTTATATTGAGTTAACATAAATTAAATCATTTTTTTATATACGTTGACTTGCAACCCCGGTATTTATAGTACCACCGCTAAGTAATGATGTATTGTCTACGGGAACATTCCATAAATCTACATTTTTAGACGCGTCTGTAATTACCCAATATGTTTGTTCAGAATTTATAGAATGACCCGACTGACCGGCTTGTGCGCCGATTTGAAAAGAATCCCCAATTTCAAATGTCGAATTTGGTATAACTACATCTACGTATAAGTTTTGTGTTTCATACAATGAAATAATTCCAAATTCTGGAGAATATTCATCAGCTTCTGCTACCAATTGGCGATATAAAGTTACGCCTTCGTTTACAGAATCATATTCTGATTGTAATCCCGTAAGTTGGGTTTGTGGATTTAACCAGCTATTAATTAATGCATCATTGAATCTAAATCCACTAGTAGTTGGTATATTCAATGGCAAATAATTTCGTAACTGAGTAAACCAGTTTAACCTTGCAGTTTTAAATTCAGATGGTGGGATTAAGTTTAGTCGTTCAATTGCTAAAGCGACATATATTCCTATATTCCTAAGAACTATAGGAGCTACTTCTAATATTCGTGTTTCGCGAGGATTTCCGGTTGCATAGTTTCCATATGGTCCTAAGTATTCACGATTAGTCGGACGATCTGGACCACTAGAAATAAGAGAAAAATATGCAGTTCCTATATCACCTGGTCCTGCAAAGTAATGTTGTAGTTTGATACGGAAACGAAGATCGACTCCGGAATTTTTTATGTCTTTAGTTATAGTATATGTATTTATATTTCGCTGCGATAATCCATCTACAATTTCATCCATTAAAATACCAGAATAAATACCACTTGTAAGTATCGGCTCTATTGTACTAGGTTTATATCTCGCATATATAGGATCTAAATTTAAACCAAATTCTAAATTTATATCAGATGATACCGGAGTAACCGAAACCGGAAATTTAAAGTATTGAAATGTGGTATCTAAAACTTTTAACATTGAATTCATTGAAATTTTAGTTGTAACTGGTTCAATGATTAACAATGGATTTGTTTCAGAATTTTCTTGCAATATAATATTACCAGCTTCATCGCGAGGGTGTATAACTGGATTATTAGATGTAACCGTTAATCCATTTTTTATATAACCAGCATTTCGTCGATATCTAACTGGATCTATTTTTTGTTGTATATCATTTTTTATTGCCATTATCGAATCACTTTAAAGTAAATTTGGTCGGTGATATAATCTTCAACAATTCCATCTTTTATTTTTAATTCTAAACGATAATATCGTTCTGGCATAAAACCATTTAAATCTAAATAAATAAAATTGCTTGTAGAATCACAACTTATTTTACTATAAATATCATCATATGGAATAATAGTCTCTTCTGTTAATGCATCTATAACAGTATAATATGTAGTGCTAGGTAAATATTTTACTGTTTGTATAGGAAATAGATTCGTAGGCGATTTTTGTGGAAATTTATCTCGACCGTAAATTCTAATTTTAGCAACCTCTGAGTCTTTATACGTAGGTTTTACATTGGTATATGTAACATATGACTCTGTATTAACCGGGGTGAGCGATCCTGTTGTAAAAGTGCTATTATCCCAGTACATAGTTAATCTAGGCACATATATGGTATGCGTTTCCCGGCTAAAAAATCTAATATAGCCCGATACTGCATTATTAGCTTCATCGGTATCAGAAAACTGTAATAAGAATCCATAATTAGGTATTGTTGCACCTCCACTACCACTTAACCATATTTTAACAGAATTAGTAACATCGATGTTCAAATCGGTAGTTCTATATGAAAACGATTCTGATGTTATTAATCCGGCAGTGCTTCCCGCTGATGCTGATTGGAACATCCAAGAACCACCAGTACCAGACCCAGATACATACAATGTACTAGTACCAATTTGTATGTCTTGGCTACTAGAATACCATGAACTACCAGATATTGGCGAATTCCATGAAACCCCATCTGTTGTAGCATCCGACTGAAATCCGGTACCGTTTATCCAATTTTGACCAACTAGTTTAGAATAAATTGAATATTCAGCTGGTAAATTTTTTGCATGAGATGTATATAATTGTAAAATGTATTTACAGTCATTTACCGTTTTTCCATATTTAGCTAATGATTGAGAAATTTCGGTCATATCAAATTTTATAACAGACCTAGATTTTAATAGTGTGTCTCCATCAGTTCCTAAACGCTTACCGATTTCTAAAATTTCATCTATTCCAGTATTAACGGTAGGAGCTGATTCATATAAAGTTGCATCTTTTTCTGCATAAAAAATTCTAAACATGTATCACCTTTAATAATTTACTACTCGACCTCGAATATCCTGATCAGGGAATTTAACTTCAAAAATACTAGGATCCAATGACGGATACACAACACCGGTTCTTGTAGCCGAATTTAAATCATATATATTACCAGAATATCCGGTATCTGTATCGTATAAATTTGTAAAACTAACTCCAATAACAGATTGCACTCCTTTTATATTTCCAATTGTATTAGAAACATCCGATTTAATTATTGGTTGATTAATCTGCCAACGATCAATGTTAAACATGGTTTTTAGTGCATTAATACAATTTAATAAAACCTCATTGCTATTATAATTTGGTAATACTGAAATTTCAAAATCTACTCCTATATTAATTATATAAGCATCTTTTATATTAATGGCATCTGTTAATATACGATAATAATCTAAATATGTTTTTAAATTTTCTTTAATAGCATCATTAACCGATACTAGTTGTTTAAATTGATTATAACCTAATATATACATATTCATTGCCATCGGATTAGCAACGCGAGATTCTTGCAAATCTTGTTGTGTTAATTGGTCATCTGGTACAATGTATGCTTTAGCTACACTTCCATATTTTGAAGGCATAGAATATGCACGAATAATATAATCTTCTCGGGTAACCAAACGATTCTGTGTTGCAAAATTAGCTAATGCATTATTTTTAATATCAACTGTAGTGTCAGTAGTTTTAGCGCCGACTGCTGGTACATTATTATTTACAGCTACAGTAGTTTTAACAAAATTAATTAATCCAACATTATTTGTAGAATTAATATTTTCATTGTATTCAATAAAATTAACATTTTTTAAAGTGTTTGCTGGCACGTTATCATCAATACCATTACCAACTGTATATGTAACTGTTAATGTAGTATTAGATGGAGCTTGTCCATATGTTCTTGTATATAAAAAATTCGATGGATCAATATCAACATCTACATTACGTCTAAATCCAGCTAATCCATTTCCAACATTGTCCGGATTCGGTATAATTTCTTCATCATTATTATCAGATATACCTGGTCCGAATTGTATTTCTGTTTTACTATCAGTGCGTAATCTAGTTACAAATCGTTTCGCAGTTTTTCTTAATTTTAATAAACTAGGCGCAGATGATCGATATCCAACAAGATCCGGATCATTCTCTAATAAATTAGGAACATCTTCGAATATTGTATCTTGTGCTAAATATGGTACTTCATACCAATTATCACCATCAGACTCTTTAATTGAAATTATACTAATTACATTGGTTTCTGGTAATACAACTTTATCATATGGAATTGCCGAAGTAAAGGTGAATGTTGCCGTTTTTACCTGGCCAGACACAGATTGCACTGTTTTCTTTAAAAGATAATATGTCGGCTGATTAGTTGTGTCATCTACTTCATAAATTGTAACTTCCGTTGGATTAAATGATGAAGAAAATTTAAAGTCAACAGAATCCAATGTTCTAAAAACAGCAGGACCAGTTTCTTGTTGTATTTGCATTCCTGGTTTAATTGACAATGCATAGTTAAAATCCGGGGCAACATTAGCTCCAGATCCAATTGCCGGAACTAGTTGATATACATCCAAGTTAACATATGCCGGAGCTGTGTTATTAGGTTTATATCCCAATGCTCGAGCTAAATCAAAAATATTACCTCGTTCTTGTGCACGATCTAATAATGATTCTTTTAAATTCGTATCGGCATAATATGATAAAACATCTCCTACATATGATGCTAATTCAATAAACAACATCCCTGGGGATGACTCATTGAAATCAGTATAGGAATTAGGAAAATATTGTTTTGTAAATTCAATTAAATTTTGTCGAATACTTCCAAAATCTTTTCCTAAATATGTTACATCTTTTTTTAATTCCATCTAGCTACTCATACTATCGTTATTGTATTATCATTAGTTACATTAAATGTAATTGAATCAGTACTAAAATTATTTACGGTATATGATATACTAATAGAAACATGATACGGCAATGTAGGATCATCTTCTGCGGTTGTTGTTTCTACCGATTCAATTACAATATAAGGTAACCATGTATTTATAGGATCAATTAATAATTCTGGTATTAATTGTTTTATTTCTATGGTATTTGGTTCAAACACAATATTTAACAAGTTAGTACCAAAATTTGGCTGCATGTATCTTTCGCCAATTCTAGTTAATAAAAGTGTTTTTAAGTTTTCTTTGGCTCGTTTTTGAGTTGTATATATTGTTTCAAATATAGAATCTAGGTTTGTAAACCTGACTCCTATTCCAATCGATTGTTGATCAACCGGTACAACTGGTTCTGTTTCAAAAACATATGCCATCAATTACCTTTCTTCTTGTTAATTGCTTTCATTAAACTGGAATAATCTCTAGTTAATGCTTGTTGAACTTCAGGTGCTACATCATATACTTTACCGGTTTCCGGGTCTTCCATTACTGCTGGAGCAGTTGGAGCCAATCCCATTGACTGTTTCATGTTTTGACGCATATTACCAAATCCTTGTGCATCTTTTGAAGTCATTCGAATTTCATCAAATCCTTCATTCATTAAATCAGAAAAACTATTCATTGCTAATGGCTGTTGTTCTGATAATGCATCTGTTTCATTTAAAATCGATGCCCATTTATTTTCTGTAAACTGCACCGCTGGTTTTCTTTTTGGAGCTGGCGGCGGATTTCTGTGTCCTGGCATATTAGTTGTACGAGCAGGTTGTTTCATTTCCTTGATAGTGGATTGTAACCCTTCGCGAAGAATTTCTGTTAGTTCTTGTTTAATTACCGAACGTACTTCTTCTCGTACTACCTGTTTAAGAGCTTGTATTAACGTTTTACTGTCCATATTACTATTTTATAATAAATATGAACTATTAATATTTTACGCCCGCTCCCCAGTCGATACCGGTTAATTTAGGTCCATATATAACGTTGTTTTCAATATCTAGATAATAATCACCAGATTTACCTAAATCTTTTGATGGTGGACCGGGTTGTTTAAACACTTGGCTCGGTGCTTCTAACAATGATGTTAATAAGTCTCGTTGTTGCTGAACTAAATCATCAATAGTTTGTGCGCGATTATCTAAATCATCATCGGACACGTTGACCGGTTGATAAAACTGTGATTTTAATAAATCATTAACATTGGTATTAGATTGAGGAATAGATAACTCTGGTATCTCAAAACTATCAACTTCTCCATTACATGAATTTGAAACTTTTTGCAAAGCTGCCAATATTGGTGGAACTAAAGGCGTAATTTTTCCAACTAATGTATCTGGAATTTTAACAAATTGGTCTAATGATGCAATTGCATTAACAATCGTTGCATCTTGTATAGCTGTTAACTGCTGAGCGACAAATAATCCCGCAGTGGCTGTATTTGCTAACTGTGCCGCAGCAATTGCAGATTTAATTGCATTAGCAGTTGTTATAACAGTTTTAACCGCATTAATTGTAGTTTGAATTTTTGGTATAGCTTCTTGAATTTTACTAATAACTTCTTGTATTTCTTGCAAACTTTGCTTAATTTTTTCAACTCTAGGATCATTACATTTAGAATTAGATGGCAATTTTATTGCATCTTGTATAGTAATTGAAACTTGATTTAATAAATTATCAGTTTGTGTATTAAGTTCTTCAATAACTTTTGTTACCGCTTTTCCAGGTAAACTAGGTATAAAATCTAATGGTGGAACAATTGTACTCATAATTAATATGTATTTTTAGTCATAAAATATGTAGAACTCAATAAATCTTTTAATTGAGTCTGTGCCAATGCTATTTGCGAAGCTCCGTCTGCAAATGTACCTTCATTACCTTTAACGGTTATTGGCATTTGTAACTGATTAATAATTTTTTGTAGTATATTCAATAATACATCACCATGCACCATTGATATATTTGCTTCATCATTTCCTAATTTAACCTCTCCAGTTGTATTTAATACAATCGCTCTAGGAGAATCGATAACAGCAATATCCGTTTTTGCTTTTAATATTACCCGGTCAGCAACTCCGATAAACTGTGAACTATTAAATTGTGATTCATTTGGCCAAAAACATGATATTGGATTTTTCTGATCAGCTGTTCCTAGTTGTAAATTAATTTTTTGTGTGCTAGTTAAATATAACGATGATGCATCTGTACGTATATTTTCAACTACAAATTCTCGAAAATTTAAATTCGAAGTGCGATTTGATAACACAATAATTGGATCTGTTTTTGAAGAATCTGTATTTGCATTACCGGTCCATGTAGGATTTAAATAATAGTTACCTCCGGTTTTAACAGTGTTACTAAAACGTATACTGTTTCCAAATCTACCTTCAATTAATATATCACCCTCATATGGCTGTAATGGAGAAACAGATTTAAATTCGAATGTTTTTCCCGGTGTTATATTCCTCAATTCATCCTCAGTTAACTTGCTAGATATTCCTGGTAATGAATTGGAATTAATTGATGATTTTATATCGATTACATCTAAATAATACCAAACGGTATCTTTCCAATTATCAGAATTAGATTTTGGACCAAAGGCATTATAAATAATAACATATTCGCCTATTAATGGTATTTTTTTTATGTTAATATTGCCTGGTTTAGCAATAAAAGTCTTTTTATTAAAATAAGAATTGGTGCCGCATGATCTAACTTTAAGTGCAAATAGTTTGTTAATGTTTGTATCTGGTTGTGAGGTTTCAATATACTGATACGTATAATCATATGCTAATACTTCAGCTATATCAAACTCAACATTATTCATTTACATCCTTACTAACTTTAGATTTAATATCAGCTACTTTTGATTCCATTTCTGATGCAGAAAACCGATCAATCTCATCTTCTAATTCTGATAAATCGTTTGATAATGTTGATTCAGCTACTTTTAAAAGTTGTTGTTTTTCTTCATCTGAAAGTAATCCATCAGCCCCAGCAATCGTTTGTTTAGTAGAAATAAATCTTTGCACAATAGCAGTTAGTTTAACTAAATGATCATCATTCTTCACTGCTACATCTAAATATTCTTTAATTAAAGGTACTATAATAGTTGCATCTGATGCATTTTTAATTAAAGGTTGTAGCTGTGCTATAAGTTGATTTATTTGTCTATCTTTCTTTTTTGAATTATGATAAACATCTGACATTAAATCTGCAAAACTGGTACCTTTGAATAGTTCATCATTTTTATCCATACAAAGAATCCTTTAAATATAAATATCAAAACGGCAATTTTATGAAATTTGTACGTTCATATTGTTTAAAGTTTTCTTCGTAAATATATTTTAAAACTTTTACTACTCGGGTTACTAAGGTTGTTTGCGATGGATCTAATCCCGTACGCTCTCGTATTAAAATATATAAACGTTTTTTGTTAAAATCTTCAACATATTCTCGATTTTCAAATATATGTAATATAGAATCTGCTACATGTATATCAGAAGAGTTGCTAAAAATATAATTTAAATTTTCATAGCAATAATTAACATATGCATTCATGAAATATTCCAATGTTTCACGCATTTCATCATTATGCATTTCTGTTAAAACATTGCGTTGTTCATCAATATCCAATTCCAACGTGTCTGATTTTAATTTTTTATACGCTTTATCATTCTCGCCAATTAAATAATTAAAAGATGTTCTAGTATAATAAGAATATGCTTTACCATTATCTGGATTAAATTTATTTAACCGTTCTGTTAAAAATGTAACTAAATCAGTTTGTAAATCAGTGAATGTAGAATCAATGTATGTAGGTTTAACTTTATTAATCAGATTTTCTGCTAATTTCATGAATGGCGGATATATAAATCTACGATATATCTTTTCTCGTTTTGCGATACTATCTGATTTATTGTATGCAGATATTGCAATGTCTGTTATTCGTGTAAAATAAACGTTACTTTTCTTCTTGCGCTTCGCCATCGAATGTTTCTTTTAATTCTGTAATTGTTTCTTTTAATAAAGCAAATGTAGTCCCAGCTTCATCTTCAGATTCGAATGCACCTAAACGATCAATTTGTTTCATAACATCATATGATTGTGAAATTCTGGAATACATGAATTGATTGGTTACTTCTAATTCTTCAATGTATTCTTGTGCATCTGCTAATGACCCGGCTAATTGCCACATTCTAGCCCCAAAATAACCTGCTAATCCGCTTATTAATATTAATAGTATTATAAATAGTTCTACCATAATTAATCTTGATTAAACGCACTAAAAATATCCGTTAGAGTTTTTTCAACATCCGGATTATTTTCTGCTAAGTTTTTAAGTCCGTTACTTTTTGTGATTTTGCTTTTTTCTGAAACTGGTTTTGGAGTCACTTTATCTCGGTTTCTCCAACGTTCGTATTCAATTTGCGATGCCATATGATCTGCATGGTGTAGAAGTAAAGGTAAATTAGTTTTTAATTTAGCCTGAGCCGATCGTGCAACAAAGTAAGGTTTATTTGCATCATCATACATTCCATCATGTATTTTAATTGCTTGATATTCAGTCCAAGACATTTTAATACCATATTCTTGTAGCAACCAAATTGATAAATCTGGTACCATTGTGAATGGAATATTTTCATTGTGCTTATACATCTTGTTTTGATTCTTGCGATGCCAATCCGAAGTTTCTACTTGATATACTTCATTACCATCACCTGGAAATCCTACTTTACCTAAATCATGATGCATGGCTGCAAAAATCATTTCTTCTTCAGTATAACCAGACATATCAGACCCCATTGATTTCCAAGTTACGTATAATGCTTTTGTGCAATCGATAACTCGAAGTATATGATCTACATATCCACCGGCAAATGCATTATGAAAGTGTGCTACAGAAGACGCCGGCATCATTGCAATTCGATCTTCAAAATCGTCATACATTTTATTAAGTGCATCTTTGCGAGTAGGAAACGTTGTGTTAACGATTGCACGATACTGTTCCCAATTGGATTTTATTTTTTCTGCTTCTAACATAGTTTATATAAATAATATAATATTACTTTCGTAATTCCAATGTTTCGCCATTAACTAGTTTCAATGTGCATTTCCAACATGTAACAGCAGTAGCATTAACATCAACTCGTTCAGAGATAGTATCACAATATTTACATTGTAGCTTTTTAAAACCTTTCGGTAAAGAAGCACGTTTTGATTTTTTCATCTGATGATTTTTTTATTCTCGATCAACAAAATAACGAGCTGAATCTAATTTTGCTAAAGCTCTTGCTAAATTATCTAAGGCCGATTGTTTATCAATTTTACCTTCTTCTAACATACGACCGGTGTTACGGATAATCTCTCTTGCATCTTCGATATCATCCGTAATTTTTGCTTTGTACTTGTAATACGCCATAACTTTTCCTTTTTATATAAATATTAATCTTGCAAAATTAGGTTAGCTTTCCATTTATCAATACCTACATTTTGAATTGCTTGCTCCTTTGCTTTAGCTTCGACCTCAACATCTAGATTATCAACACCATACGTATTAGGTAACTGTAAAATAAAGTCAGCATGCGCCGGCGCTTTAATCTTGCTAAACTCTTTATACATCTTAGCAAATGTAGGCCACT
>JACCDW011547625.1_pt1 | contig 10306 bp, 12 predicted proteins | sample 7449781 | NCBI WGS metagenome assembly JACCDW01 (sample SAMN15323449, study PRJNA562643) | freshwater metagenome | isolation source: river surface water | place: USA:Blue River Watershed | collected 2017-08-18 | reverse complement strand
CGTCACGGCCTCGGGCTTCTCGGCCTTCTTGGAAGATGCCGAGGACGCGCCGGGCACGTGCAGGTGGCAGTACTTGCCATCCTTGGTCTTGTTGCCGCACGGGTTCCCAGCTTTCGTCGTCCCTTGGCACAGCGTCGACATGATGGTTCTGACGGTACGCGAATTGTGTGCTACGACCGCAGATTGCGGGGTGTTGTTCCTGGTACGCTCGCAACAATGTGATTTTTTTTTGAAAGGTACAGTATTGTCGCAATGCTGCGCGAGGCGTTGAAAAACAGCATCCTGATGGTCCTGGCGATACTCATCGCGCACTACCTCCTCGTCAACACCCTCCGCTCCCATCCCTTGCCGGGCAAACGCGAGCATTTTCCCGTCGCGGCACCTTTGACCGTCAAAAGCAGCGAGAAACGCACGACGGAGGAGGAGAAGGACAAAGACGACCTGTTCCGCTGGGCGTACGCGGAGCCCAGCAATCCCGAAGAGAACATCGACGCGTACTTCAAGAATCAGAAGAAACACCCTTTGGCGACCAGCGGCGATGACAAAAAGGAATCGCACGGCATCAACGAGGTGATATCGGAGTACCCCGATGAGAAAGCCATGAATGGCGGCACGCTGTTCGCAGGGCTGCAAGGCTACAATCCCTCGGACTGTTCGTACGCATCCCCTTGATTTCACGAGCGAGCACGCCAGCAATTTTCAGTGCTGAAAGTAACCAACCCCAATACGGCGACATGAGCTTCACGCGTCTCGATTTCGACCCGGGAACGTACGCCACAGAGCTGAAGCAGTCGGTGCGCGTGGGCGAGTACATGGTGCAGCAGCCGGCCATAGCATGCGAGCCGTGCTTCCAGGCGGACCCTTGGATGCGGCTGGGCACCATGGGGGACAGCACGGTGGCGCGCGAGGAACTCATCGGCGTGGACTCGGAGCTGCTGGGACTGACGCGCCGCGCCAGCCGCTGCCCTGCGGCCCAGTACGGTGGGCCGAACACCCCCGCACCCCGCCTCCACGCGCCGGTGCGCTGCGACGCGCGGTCGACGGAGGACACGCGTCTGTCCAACCCCCCGTGTAACATGCGGGGCGGGGAGAACGGGTTCAACCGGTTCGAGTTCCTGCGCTGCGACCCGCAGGCCACCGCGCTGATGTCGTTCCCCACGATGGTGAACAACTCGCTGATCGTGAAGGACAACCACCGTCCCTGCGTCCCCAAGCCGATAACGCCGGAGGGCGTCCTGCCCCGTTTCGATGCGCCGCGCGGGGCGGTGCCGGCTGTACGGTCGTACGGCAAGCATGCCCACGCGGCATCTCCGTTGTTGGGACCCGGGGGCGGTGCGGCGGACGCGCTTCCCGCCGTCTGGAACAAGTGCGCTGAGGTCCCGCGCTGATTTGCGAGCGTTTTTTTCTTGGGCAATGAATATACACAGACGACATGACCGAGACCAAGCGCTTCTTCACCATCGACGCTTCTTCCACCAAGAAGACCGGCGGCCGCTACAACTCCGCCACGCCCATGAGCGCCGCCACCAAGGCCGCTCGTCGCATCTTCCGCGAGGCCGACTCCCACGTGAACAGCATCCGTTTCATCATCCGTGAGACCACCCGCTCTACCAACAGCAGCAACAAGCGTCACTACTACACCGCCAAGAGGACACACAGCACCCGCACCTTTGTGAAGGCCGGCAAGACCTTCAAGGTGGAGTTTGACGTGGAGGTGAAGATGACGGACGAGACCCACGTGAAGGACCTGCTGCACACCCTGGGCGCATGAGCGCGTCGCGTTGTGTATCGCAAACTTTTCGCACGTACAACCATATACACGAACCGGGTATGATCGAGCTGTACCTGCTCATAGCCCTGGCGGGCGCGGGATACGTGCTGTCGACATCGGCGGCGACCTCGTCGGTGGCTGCCGCGCCTTTGCGGGCGGAGCGCGCGCGCCCGTTCCCGTCGCACGACACGGTTTACGCCTCGCAGCACCTGGACCGGGTGCGGGACACCGTGACGCGCGCAGCGACGGCGAAATACGATGCCGCCATGCAGACGGCGGCAGCGGCAGCGGGTCAGCAGGAACGCCCGGCCGTGGTGGGTCGCGAGCGCAGCCGGCTGTCCGGCCTGGAAACCGACATGCAGCACAATAACATGCTGCCCTTTTTCTCGGGCTCGGTGAAACAGAACGTGCGGACCGGGGCCAACGACACGCTGCTGGAGACGTACACCGGCGCGTTTTCTACGACGTCTGGATGGCAACCCAAACGCGAGGCAGAGCCGCTGTTTGCGCCGGAGCAATCCGCGGTGCTGCCGGACGCATCGCCGCTGTCGGATTTCCTGCAGGGGCGGTACGAGGTGCCCACGGCGCGGAACAACGAGGCGCCGGTGGAGCCGGTGCGCGTGGGACCGGGGCTGGGCCGGGGATTCGAAGCGACGCCGCACCGCGACGATTTGGAGATGCGAGGGTTTGCGATGCCCAAGACGGTGGACGAGCTGCGACAGGGCAGCAACCCGCGCGTCACCTACGACGCCCGCACGGTGGAGGGCATGGGCCCCACCGTGCGGGCGATGCTGCCCAACGTGGCGAAACGCACGCCGGACGCCTACTGGTGCAACGAGCGGGGGGACGTGCCGACGCGCGCCACCTTTGAGATGCCCCCGGCCGAGGAGCTGCCGGAGGTGCGGGACACCAACCGCGTCCACTCCACGGACTACACGGGGACGGCGCAGGCCGCGGAGCCGCACGCCATGCTGCCCGCGCTGGAGGGCGCCGAGCGGAGCGTCAAGTCCAGGGCCGGGGGCTTCGGCACGCGCAACGTGGGCGCGGGCTGGGCAGGGCGCGGGGAGGTGGACGACTACGGCCGGGAGGCGATATGGTACGGGCCCAACGAGCGGACGACGACCTGCGAGGACGCGCGCGGCAGCTCAGGCAACCTGACCACGGCGGTGAAATCCATGTTCATGCCCGTGCTGGACGTCCTGCGGGTGACGCGCAAGGCCTTCACCGCGGACCTGCAAGGCAATGCCTTTGGCCAGATGCACGCGCAGATCCCGTCGAAACAGACGGTGTGGGACCCCAACAACGTGGCGCGCACGACGCTCAAGGAAACGATGGTGGACGATGACAGCAGACTGAACTTGAAAGGTGCGGTGCGCGTGGCGGTGTACGACCCGGAAGCCGTGGCGAGGACCACGCTGCGCGAGACGATGCCAGGATGGGGTGACATCGCCAGGAACCCGTCGAGGTCCGCCAACCGCGGCGCCTCTCGACAGGCGGGGGACGCGGCGCGCGTGACGCACCGCCAGACGACCGAAGAACAGACGCGCGAGGGCAACGTGGACGGCGCGCAGCGGGGGCGGGGAGGCTACGAGGCCACGGCGTACGATGCGCCGTACACGCAGCGGCACGACCTGTCGGACCGGGATTACATCGGCGGCGGGTACGCGGGAGACAACGATGGGTACAAGGTCACGGACATGGTCGCGCCGCCCACACAGAAGGCGCAGCTCAGCGACCGGGAGTACAAGGGCAACGCCGCGGACCAGACCACTCACGCGACCATGTCGTACGAGGACATCTACAACGCCACGATGAACCAGCATCGCGAGACGGTGCTACAGGGGCGAGCGCCGACGCAGGTGGGAGCGGCGCTGGGCATCGGTCGCGATGCCATGCCCCCCGCGGACACGCGTCGGCTGGCGGGCGACGAATCGCGGACGGCCTTTGCGCAGGAGGAGGCGCTGGGGCGGGCGCACTACCAGCACTCGCGCACGCAGTGCCCGGGCGAGATGCGGGTGCGGTCCGATGCCACCGCATCGGACAGGCTGGACGCTTCCATCATGAGCGCGCTGCAGGGTAACCCCTTCAATCACAACATCGCGGCCCCTGCGTAGAAGACCAGCACCAGAGCGATGCTGACGGCGGACGCCGCCTTGGCGTGGTGTCGCCGTCCGCTGATGAGCAGAGCAATCTGGGGGGTCAGACAGGCGACGGCGAGGGCCAGCGTCATGCGTGTCCACTGGCGGGCGCGCAGCGCGGCACCGACGGCCCTGGTTTCTTCGTCTTTGGCGGCGAGGAGCCGCCGCTGGTTCTCCGCGAGGGTCACGTTGTCCGACCGTACGCTTGCCAAGGCGGTCCGGTTGTCGTCCGCCACCGCACGGGCTTGTCCCACGGCGGCGTACAGCTGGTCGCTGCCTTCGTCGTTCATGGCGTTGGACACCAGGGTGAGCATGTGGGAAAACGCGTCGGTGAGGTCGGGGTCCTGGCGGGTGTACTGGTACAGGCACTGGTAGACGTGCATGAAATACAGCCAGCACGCCAGGCTCGACAGCCGCATGCGGTAGTAGTCGCCGCCGCGCCGCGTGGCGTTGCGCTGGCAGAAGGTGTACAGCGCGTAGGGCAGGTGTGTGGCGTACAGCACCTGTTCGAACGCGGCGGCGCGCTCGGGTTCCACGGCGGGGTCGAGGTTCATGAGGGCGGCCAGCGTCTGGGCGTTGGGCAGTTGCGTCGCGGCTTTGTAGACGGCGGCCAGGAATACCTCGTACCGGTCGCCGCTCGCGTCTTGCTGCATGACGGTCTGGATGTACGGCAACACGCTCTGCCTGTAGATTCGGTTCCAGTAACCGGCGGTCGTGGTGCTGTTGCGGTCCATGACGGCCACGAACAGGCTCCTGGTCAGCTCCGTCACGCACTGGGTCATGCTGGAGACATCGACGGCGGAGGTGATGCCGCCCAGGCCGTCGGGGCCGACCACGGCGCGTGCGGCGGTCCAGGCCGCCTGGGGGCGGGGGTCGACGATGTTGAGCTTGGCGGCGAGGCGCAGGTTGGGAGGGGCGCCGGGGGCGGGGCGCGCGCTCAGCGAGATGCTCCTGTCGTCGGACGCGAGGGCGACCAACAGCCGCAGCTGCGTGTAGGCTTCGAACCGTTCGCGGTTCGTCACGGCATCTATCACGGGGTCAGCGGCCGTCAGGGCGCCCGGGCGCCCAGGACCGTTGAGAAACTCAGCGTAGGTGGCGCGCAGGTCTGCCGCGGTCGTGCACATGTGAAACTATACAGTCAGCCTCGAAATTATGGTTACACGCAGCACCGGTACAGCACGTACACCCCCGAGGTGGGGCTGTAGCGCGTGATTCTTGCGAGCTGGCCCGGACGCAGGCCGAGGTACCTGGCCATGGGGTCGGTCTTCTGGATGAGCGGCAGCTGATGCGCGGACTTGAGGCGGTAGGTGTCGACGACGGCTTTGACGTCGGCGGCATCGCGCACGGGCTCGTGCAGGGGCACGAGGGTGTGTTTGGAGATGTTGAAGATGAGCTCCGAGACCTCGAACACATCCACGTGTACGCCCTCGATGTCGCTGATTTGCTTGGCATTGGTAGATGACACCGGAGTCCTGGAAATCAGAAGCACCGTTACCCCCGCCTTTTCGGTCTCGGTCTCTCCTTCGTCCTTGCGCTCTTCCAACGCTTTGCGCACGTCGTTCATGCGGAACTTGCTGTTCAGGTTGTACACGATGCGGACTTTCTCCGGGGGCGCCGCGTCGATGGAGAACACCGACTTGGTGCTGACGAATTGACGGATGTCGATGTCATCCAGGTCGGGGCAGCGGTGCCCGCGGTCCCGCAGCATCTCCCGGACGGTAGCAAAGGACCGGACCACGGACTCTGTAAAGTTCATGGTGCTGCTTCTGCTTCGGCTTCTGGTACTACAGATTGCTGGTGTTTTATGTGCGCGCTCAGCACAGAGACTTCTTGTTCATGTCAGGGCCGATGGTGGTCTGCATCCAGGGGGAGACGGTCACCTGGGGGTTGGGCACCTCCTGACGCAGGTCCCAGCTGGCGTTGCGCAGGGACTGGCCCACGGTGTCGACGCCGACGTGGTAGCCGGCGCTCAGGTAGTTCTGGTCCTTGACATCGCCCTGGCCGGCGGGGTTGGCCTGCGCCCAGCGGGAGTCTACGGCGTCCTTCGGCAGCAGGTCTTCGGCGGTCAGACGGTCCTTGGGGTAACACTGGTTGGGCGCGTTGTTCTTGACCTCAAAATCAACCGCGCGGTAGTCCTCGTTGCCGTCGGGCTCGTTCGCCATCGGCTCGGAGGGCGTGGCGTCCGCGGCGGGACTGTCCACCTGACCCCCCTGCTTGTTGGCAAACTTCTCGGCGTGGTAGGGCGGCACGGCCGCGGTCTGGGCGGAGGAGTTGTAGACCAGCGTGAACAGCAGCAGGACGGCCAGGATGACGATCGCGATACGAATGAACATGCGGGCTTCCATGGGGGTTTGGTTATTTTTGTATCACACAAAAAAACTACGCTCGCGAATCGTCGTCGACGGCCAGCAGCAGTCCGATGTCGTCGTCCGCCGCCGTTTGCAACCGGTCCATGGACGTCTGCACGCGGTCCAGGCGCGAGCGCAGGCGCTCCGCTTCAGCCGAGAGCTTCTCGCGGATGGTGTCCTTGATGCGACGGGCATCGGCAGGCGTGGGAAGGGGCGTCGCGGTGTCCACATCATCGTTCTCCTCCAGGAAGATGGCAGACGGCGCCGCGCGAGCGATGGACCACATGGGATAGAAGGAATGGGGCTCGAAACAGATGCCGGTGAGAGACAGGACGATGTCTGCAGCGCCGGCGAACTGGCCTGGGTCATAGTGGTCCTCCTGACGCACGCACACGCGCACGCGATTGCTCGCGGTGACGGCTGGAACGTACATGGCGCTGAGCGTGGCATCGGACAGTTTGTTGTCGAACCAGCGCTTCACGTGTTTCTTGGTGATGTCGATGATGCGCTGGTCCAGCTCCGAAAGTTGCGTGCACGCTGCGACGTCGGTTTTGAACAGCATGGCGCGCTTGTTGTCCTGGCCCACCTCGCCGACCAGCACGGCGCGGGGCAGGCGCAGGGACACGTCATGCGACACCAGGGCCATGCGCCCCGGCATGCCATCGTGTCTGTCGGGTTTCTGAAACGTCACGTCCTCCATCACGTGCTTGTGTGTGCAAGCCCAGCCGAAAAAAAGGCGAGGCATAGTAACGCGAACGAATGTCCGGCGCGAGCGACCAACCCGTGATCCGCAACGCGCCCAGGCTGCAACAACGCGAACCCAAGCAGCAACGCCGCTTGCTCCAATCTTTGGTGGATTACTTTGCGGATGACCATCAGTTCGTGGCGCACGTGCAGGCGCGGCTGGTGCACCCGGTGCTGCAGTCGCTGACCACCCGCATGTACCCGTATCTGCTGTGCGCCGGCATTCTGTTGCTGCTGACCATCATGCTGAACCTGCTATGCTGCTGCGTCGTCATCATGCAGGGTTGCCGCAGCAGGCGCTGAGCGGGACCGGGCACTCGAACTGTGAGAGTACAGGTACCGTCGCAGCCGCTCGCGCAGCAGGTCGCGTCGCGTCACGCAAAACGTTCCCTCTTCCACGATGTCTTCGACGACATCGTCCACGGCGTCGTCGAAAGCCTCCACCAGACGTTCGTTGTCTCGGACCCATTTCTTCATGGACACCCCAGAGGCCGCGACGCGAGGCACCGGAGGAAGCCGCGAACGCTCGTCCTGAAGCCCTCCTCCAGCAAGCGATTTATCCTGTGGCTTGGGTTGCAGTTCGTAGTACACACCTCCCGTCGACTTATTGCGCCGGATGATCAACATCGACACGGTATTGAAGGACGCGGTCCACCAGGGCCTCGCGGGTGCCGCGGGTGCTTAGGTCTTTGGATTTCAGAAACGCCTTCAGGGCGTTGTAAGATGCCTGGCGGATGGCGTCGGGGGCACACGCGGACAGGTCTGGCTCCGGGTCTGCTGCGGCTCCGGTTGCGGCTGCGGTGTTGCATGCTTCCTGCGCCGTGTGTTTATGTTGCACGTCGTGTTCAAGGGTAGCATTTGGAGCCGCGGCGTCTACCACTTCTGCTTCATGGATGACATCCAGCATCGCCCGCAGCTCGTCGCTGCAGAAGCTGTGGATGCTGCCGCCGGCAGCGTCGTCGTGTTCATCGTCCTCCGGGGGAGACCTTTGCGACTCTGCATCGGCGGGGGGTGCCGCAGGCGGGACCGCGAGTGAGACATCATGGAGAGACTTTGCCCGCGAGATGTCTTCCAGGGTGACGATGCGCTCGTGCAATGCTTGCAGGTGCTGATTGTGGCTGTGCAGGTCCCTGTGCACGCAGTACAAGTACACGGTGATACCGAGGGCCGCCAGGATGCACATCGCGCACACGGGGCGCAGCAGGAAAGCAGGAATGGCGGTCATGATGGTCGTCGTCGTACATGGGACGCGGTAATTTTTTTCCTCATTTCAATCGCACTGTGCATGATGGTGCGGTCGAACGCACCCTTGGCGGCCGCCACCTCCAATCCCAGGTACTGCCGGGAGACGCCGCGGCGCAGCACGTAATCGCAGACGATGCCCGAGGAAAACTCGGAAGGGCCTTCGGGAGGAAGCACCTCGGCCATCATGCACATGTTGACGTACTTGCCTGTATGTTCCAGGGTGCTCAAGTATGTAAAGTGAGTGCTGATGATGGTCGTCGCCCCGCGCATGCGACCCATGGCATCCGCGGCGGCATGGGCCGCGGCCACCCCTTCGACGGGGTTGGTGCTGGCAAAGAGCTCGTCCACGACGATGAGACTATGGCCCGGGCTGCTCTTTCCTCGGCGAAGAATGTCCGCGCAGCGCGCCAGCTCAGCTTCGAACAACGACGCCTTGCCCGAGCGGTCGGGGACGTGAACGTGGCTTTCGATGCGATGCAGCGGGGTGAAGGTGGCCGCTTCCGCGCAGCATATGCCGAGCGTGTGTGCCAGCCAGGCGTTGGTCAGGACGGCCTTCAGCACGGTCGATTTGCCGCAGGCGTTGGCGCCGGTGAGAATCACGTTGGTGTGGGTCATGTCGATGGTGTTCCTCGTGACAGTCTGCGACGTCTCCTGCGACAAAGCAGGGTGCCAGAAACCGCGCAGGACGAACGTCTTGTGCCCGGCCCGAGCATCCCAGGAGGGTACACACATTCCCAAGGTTCGGCGCGCTTTGACGACGGACATCACGGCATCCAACATGCACATGCGGTCGGCGAGGCGTTCGACGGCATCGGGGTCCGTGGTCTGGTAATCGCACAACAGCCCCCGCTCGCCCGAGCAAGCGATGGACCCGGGGTCGGGTGCGGAAGGAAACCAGGGTCGGCATCCGTCCCACGCCTTTGCGTGCACCCTGTTTGCCGCTGCCAGGAACGCGCGCACGCCGCGCATCCGCCTGCGGACCGTATGGATGGTCCGTCGCAGGGTGGCAGACACTTCGCAGGCGGAGAACGCGTTTTGAAAGTAAAACACCACCGACAGCAACATGGACACCCCGCCGTAGACGGTGTTGGACTGCAGGCCGTACAACAGCGCTTTCCACAAGAGCCGCAGGTACGCAGCCACGGGCAGACACATGCCGTACTTGTACTTGAGCATGAGGTAGGGGATGACGACGCACACCAGCGGGGACAGCACGTTGACCGCGGGCAGCACCGCGATGCGCTGAAAGTTGTAGACGGCCAGCGCTGCCGCGTGCCGATTGACGAACGCCAACCACCGCGTGCGGAGGAAGCAGGGGTGCGCCGTTTCCGCGCGGCGCTGTCTCACGAACCAGCGGACGTCGTCTTCGTGCCGCCGGAGCGTGCGCAGGTCGGCGCAGGGCTTTGCGAGGCTTTGCGAGACGTGCTGCATGCCCCGTTGTCTTTCCTGCAATCGGACGACGTCGCTGATGGGGCGCCGAAGGAGGGCCGCGAGGTAGGGGCGTCCACCGCGCAGCACGGTGTGGTCCAGCATGGGGAACAGGCTGCCCGCGACCTGACCATCGAACGTACGGAACATCTCGATGTCTCGCAATGTGACATCCGTACATGCATTCGGCTCCGAGCAGGGCTGCACTCGCGACGGGGTCTCCATGGACGCTACGTCAGAATGTATTGTGCTCACTCCAGCCGCACCACCCTGCGGAACACGAGCCAGTAGGTAGCGACGCCGAGCAGGATGTACAGCAGCGTCGCGAAAAACTCCTCGGCGAGGAACTCGTCGGTGCCCATGGCGTACATGCCATGAATCATGAGCTGGATGATGGTCATGCGCGCGGCATCGTGCATCATGAGGGGCGTGTCCGGACCGAACAGGTGGGACACGCGCAGGGTGTACAGGCTGTCTCCGCGCCGGTCCATGTGGTCAATATAATAATAGCGCCAGAGAATCTGCGGTAGAAACCAGGCGTCCATCAAATAATGTCTCAGCCGTCGTTGTTGCAAGTAGAATACGATGGCATCGTCGTCACCGAGGCGGACCTCGGCGACTATATCCGCTCT